>Ga0209427_10009061_pt1 | contig 11141 bp, 16 predicted proteins | sample DeeMarSWOR136_30_FD_187465 | JGI IMG/M metagenome (GOLD analysis project Ga0209427, IMG submission 187465) | Marine sediment microbial communities from White Oak River estuary, North Carolina - WOR-1-36_30 (SPAdes) (version 2) | ecosystem: Environmental > Aquatic > Marine > Intertidal zone >... | reverse complement strand
CTTGATCATCAGCAAAGTCACGTATTGGTTCCTCTCTCCCCAGCGCGGTGACGTCGTTGTCTTTGACTTCCCCCGAGACCCCAACCGCCAGTTTATCAAGCGGATCATCGGGCTCCCTGGCGACAACCTGGAGATCAAACAGGGACGGGTTTTCATCAACAGCCAGTTGCTGGAGGAACCCTACTCACCCAATGCCAGCACATACTCCTGGGGGCCAGTGACCATAGGCCCGGATGAATACTTCGTCCTGGGAGACAACCGCCCTTACTCCAGTGACTCCCACAGCGGCTGGATGCTGCCGCGGGACAACATTATCGGCAAGGCCTGGATCTCTTATTGGCCTCCACAATATTGGATGGTCATACCACATTATTCCTTTGCGGCAAAGCCTTGAAACGGTGCCCTCAGCGTTTCAACGGCTCCATTCCGAGCCCTTGGAGGAACTCTTATGCAATCAGACAAGACGACAGCAGAACGACCCATAGCCAGGTTGATTGACCACACCTTGCTCAAGCCCGAAGCCACCCAGGATCAGATCGCTCAACTCTGTGAGGAAGCCAGGGAATACGGCTTTGCCGCTGTTTGCGTCAACCCCGCCAATGTCGAATTAGCCGCGAAACTCCTCAAAGGCTCCCCCGTGGCAGTATGCATCGTGGTCGGCTTCCCGCTAGGAGCTACCCTGCCCGAGGTGAAGGCCTACGAGGCTCAGCAAGCCCTCAACCACGGCGCTACTGAGATTGACATGGTTATCAACATCGGAGCCCTCAAGTCCAAAGACTATGAACTGGTGGAACAAGACATTGCCGCAGTTGCGCGCATCTGCCACGACAACGGAGCCATCTGCAAAGTGATCATCGAGGCCGCCCTGCTGACCGAAGAAGAAAAGGTCATGGCCTGCCAACTGGCCAAAAAAGCTGGTGCTGATTATGTCAAGACTTCCACAGGATTTGGGCCTGGTGGAGCCACTGTGGAGGATGTAGCCCTCATGAGACGGGTGATAGGTCCGAGCATGGGCATCAAGGCTGCCGGAGGAGTACGTACCCTGGAGACAGTCCGGGAGATGATTGAGGCTGGAGCTACCCGTATTGGAACCAGCTCCGGCGTCAAAATCGTGCAAGAAGCTGGCACTGGTTAATCGCTGTCCGGAGCTTTCGAGAAGATAGAAGGCCTATTTGAAAAAAAGCTGGCCAATTGTTGCGCTACGACCAGCACCCAATACCAGCCGGACCCAATCGCGCAACGGCAGAGCGGGAGATCAGAGGGGAAAGTAAATGGACATTTACGGAAAGGGATTTGTAGCAGTCGATTTCTTCACCCACACCTACCGCATATCGGCCAGGGCAGACACACGCAAGCGGAGTCTAGCCGACCACCTGAACGACCGACTCACATCTTACCTGGAACTGTACAACACCTTTGTCTCGCGCCTCCATAAGCCGAGCGAGATAGTCGCCAGCTACCCCCTTGCATCTCTAAGAAAAGATGGCATTACTTTCGCCATACTGGCCGCCGAAAAGGAGACGTCTGAACGCCATGCATATGGATATTTCGCCAAGCAATTATACGATGTATTCCTGACGGTGCCATCTTTTGAAGTCAGAGGCAAATTGCAGGTCGTCGGCAAGCTCGACTTGCACGTCGTTTTGGTCAAAGGCACAGAGAATTTCATTTCCATCAGCGATCCCGTGGCTTCACCCAGCCTCTTTCCAGACATCACTTTTACGGGAGGTACGGTGCTGGTCAACAAATCCCGTATAGAACTCTTTTGCGTCAGTGAGATTTCCTCTTCATCTTCATAATGAGCCTAACCGTCAGGTTAAGAAGAGTGAGGTCAAATGGCTAGAATCTTGGTCATTGACGACGACAGCCACGCCCTAAGGTTAATAGAGTTCGCCCTGACGAAAGCAGGCCACGAAGTGGTTACCGCTAGGCGGAGCGAAGAAGGTCTACAAAAAGCCTTCCAACAACCTCCCAATCTGGCCATCATTGACCTGATGATGCCCAAGGTGGATGGCTATGAAGTCTGTCGCCGCTTGCGCCAGAATGAACGTACCGCAGATACCCCTATCATAGTCTTCACAGCCAGAATCCAGGAGATTGATAGACAGACTGCTATGGAAGCCGGGGCCAACGAGTTTTTGACCAAAACGGCTACCCCAGATGAGTTGGTAAGCAAAGTAGAAAGCCTATTGGCTAGAGAGGTTTCAGTGCCTCGTGCTGAGGCGAGACCTGGGCAGGTTATAGCCCTCTTCAGCTTGCGCGGAGGGGTAGGGGTTAGCTCCCTGGCCATCAACCTGGCAGTGGCATTGGCCAGACAGCCCAGTCAAAAAGTGGCTTTGCTGGATCTATGTTTTTTGTCGAGCAGCGTGCCCCTCATGCTTAACGTGAGACCCAACCTCTCTTTGGCCAAACTATCAAGGGAAGACACCACCATCAGCCCGGAGTCGCTCGAAAAGTATATGGTTGTCCACTCATCAGGGGTCAAAGTCTTGCCTATTGTCCTTTCACTGGCCAGGGCGGCCCCAATCTCGGCCAAGACCGTGGAGCGTGTTGTATCAGCTCTCAAGAGGAGTTTCAACTATCTCATTGTGGATACCCTCTCTTCCCTTGATGACATGACCTTGGCTGCCCTGATTCACTCCGATCAAATCATACTGGTCCTTGCCCCAGAGGTAGCCTCCGTTCAGGCAACGACTGCCACCCTACAAGCTTTCCGCTCATTAGGGCTTTCGGAAGTAGCAATTGTACCAATTGTCAATCACACTTTTGCCAGGGGTGGACTGTCCCTGAGTACAATTCAGGGCGCCCTGAAACGACCTATCAAAGCCGTGATCCCTCATGAGCCCGAACTGCTCGTTCAAGCCATCAACAGCGGCACACCTCTGGTGTTGAGCCAACCCTCATCGGCCATGGCCGCTGCTATCCAGAAACTCGCCTCTGTCTTGGGCCCATCATAACCAAGTCATTGCCGTAACGAATCTGTGAACCAATCCAATACCACTAGGCACACAAAGTAGAAGGCAAAGAAATAGCCCCCTTCGCCAGTGAGCGAAGGGGGCTAGTCGCGCTTAGAGGTAGAATCAACGCTTCGTGTACTGAGGGGCCTTGCGAGCGCGTTTGAGACCTGGCTTCTTACGCTCTTTAGCCCGGGGATCACGGGTTAAGAAGCCACCTCTACGAAGCGTAGGCCGCAGGCTGGAGTCAGCTTCCAGCAAAGCCCGGGCGATACCATGGCGCACAGCCCCTGCCTGGCCGGAGATACCCCCACCTTCAACCTTGACCGTTATATCGAAGCTACCCTTAGTAGTCGTAGCCTCCAAAGGCTCGGTCAAATGCGATATGTCACGCTCACGGCTGAAGTACTCCTCCACTGGCTTATCGTTGATGATGATGGACCCATCGCCAGGATAGAGCCGTACTCTGGCCATAGCCGCCTTGCGCCGCCCTGTCCCCTGATAATACACGACTGACTCTTCGGCCATTTCCTCACCTCCTACAGTTCCAATACCTTAGGCTGCTGGGCTTGATGAGGATGTGAATCACCCGCATATACCTTTAACTTTCTTCTCATGGCCCGCCCCAGCCGATTCTTGGGTAGCATGCCCCGTACCGCTGCCTCCAAAACTCTGGTGGGATGTTTCTGAAGTTGGTCTCGCAAGCTAATGCTCGTGAGCCCACCTGGATAGCCTGAGTGACGATAGTAGAATTTCTGATCCAGCTTTCGACCTGTAACCCGCACCTTTTCAGCATTTACTACAATCACATAGTCCCCACAATCCATATGGGGCACATAGGTAGGCTTGTGTTTCCCTCGCAGAATTTTGGCGATTTCAGAAGCGAGACGGCCCAGGGTCTTACCTTCCGCATCCACCAAATACCATTCCCTTTTGATGTCACCCTTTCTTACTGTGTATGTCTTCACACCAACGAAACTCCTTTTCCATCAAACTAGCATTGCCCATCCACTGACAGACGATAGCGCTTGCTCGTAATTCACCCTGATCAAACACAATCCGTGCGCTGGAACCGGAGGGCTGGCCCTTCTTCTATCCCTGGCCTGCAGAATTTCCTCAAACCCCTTTGGAGAAAGTTCTCCTACTCCCACCAGCAACAGCGCACCCACAATATTTCTCACCATACGATAGAGGAAAGCATTGGCCACAATGTCAAAATAAATGAACTGATCCTGCCTCGTGCACTCAGCCCGGTGGACCTGACGTACTGTGCTCTCTCCCTGGGGAGGGCGTCCAAATGAGGCGAAATCGTGAGATCCCACCAGGCAACTTGCCGCCCTGTCCATGGCTTCCACATCTAGGGGCTTGAGATAATGGTAAGCGAATCGCCGGGCTAGAGGTGACCGAAGCGATTGGTTCAACACAGTATAGCGATACTCACGACTCACAGCATCAAAGCGCGGATGAAAATCATCGGCTACCCACGCCATCTGATGCACGGCAACATCCTCAGGCAGTAGAGCGTTCATAGCTCTGTGTAGCTCAGGCAAAGAGTGCTTCCACTGGGGAACGAAACTGATGACCTGCCCAATCGCATGAACACCAGCATCTGTCCGCCCTGCGCTGATGACCCTCGTCTCCCTCCTGGTGATTTTCGCCAGCGCTCGCTCTACTTCGCCCTGAACGGTACGCCCTTCAGCTTGCAATTGGAAGCCAAGGTAATCAGTGCCATCATACTCGATGACGGCCATAACACGCCGTTGGAACTCGGACCTCATTAACCATTCTACTCCACCAACTCCAAGACGACCATCGACGCTCCATCGCCCTTTCGCCTCCCAAGTTTGTAGAGACGAGTATAGCCGCCTTCCCTCTCCTCGTAGCGTGGGGCCAGTTCATCGAAGAGTTTCTTAGCTATTGCCGGATCGTTCAGAGCTGCCACGGCCTGCCGCCGAGCGTGCAGGGTATAGCTATCATCTCGCAAGCCACGTTTGGCCAAGGTGACAAGCCTCTCGGCGTCAGACCGGATGGCTTTAGCTTTAGCCTCAGTCGTCTTTATCCGCTCGTGCCGAAACAATTCGGTTATCAGATTTCTACGCAGTGCTCGCCGGTGACCGCTGGAACGCCCCAGACGGCGACCTGCTACACGATGTCTCATCACAGATACCTTTCGATATACAAACTAACTTAACCTATCCCTGTCAAGACCCACCTACATGGCTGCTTCAGCTATTTCCTCAGCGCTCGCTTCAGCCTCGATAGGCCACAAACCCTTGGCCCGCATCCTTTCCTTCAACTCCGCCAACGACTTCTTACCAAAGTTTCGGATAGCAAGTATCTCATCATCACCGTCAGCCATCTTCTCCAGTATCTCTCCCACTTTAGTGATTCCTGCTCGCTTCAGACAATTGTAGGCACGGACAGACAACTCCAACTCCTCAATGGGCGTCTCGTAGATGCGAACGGGGATAAGAGCCTCGTCAGCCTCTTCCTCTTCTTCTGGTGGCATTTCGCCAACGCCAACCAGCAAAGACAAATGCTCGACCAGAATTTGCGCCGCGTTGCTTAGGGCCTCCTCAGGCTCAATGGTGCCATCAGTCCATACCTCCATAATCAACCGGTCAAAGTTGGTCATCTGTCCAACACGCGCTCGCTCCACCACAAAGTTGGCTTTGCGAATGGGACTGAACACAGCGTCCACAGGAATCTCCCCAATGGGAAGCTTTCCCCGCTCCTCTGCAGGTGAGTAACCTTTCCCGCGCTCCACAACCAATTCCATATCTAATTCAGCTTCGCTGGAATCGGCCGTTAACAAATGCAGATCAGGATTGACGATTTCCACCTGATGGGGACAGTCTATATCACCAGCCGTGATCTCCCCTTCACCATTCACCTCGACGCGCAGGCGCGCTGATTCATCACCCTGCAACTTCAAGCGAAGCTGCTTTAAATTGAGAATCAGAGCTGTTGTATCTTCCTTGACGTGAGGTATGGCAGAGAACTCATGATGGACACCACTTATCCTGATAGAGGTGACTGCCGCACCAGGCAGAGAAGAAAGCAACACCCGCCGCAGGGCATTGCCTAAGGTTATGCCATAGCCGCTTTCCAAAGGTCCGATGATAAAACGCCCATAGTTCCGCGAGCTGGCATCACATTCAATCTTGGGCAAAACTAGATTCAACAAAGATCACCCTCCTCAAACTTCAGGGGCCAGCTACCACCCGCTAGTTGGGTAGGGGATTGCTCAATCCAGCCCCCCAACCCTTCGCCTATAGCCGCTAACGGGAGTAATATTCCACTATCAATTGCTCGTTGAGAGAAGCATCAATGTCTTCTCGCGTAGGAAGGGTCAAGACCCGCCCCTCCATTTTGGGAATATCAAGACTCAGCCATTCAAGTACAACCTTGTGTTCCATGAGAGCGCTCAAGTCTCTGAAATAGGCTAATCTCTTGCTGCGCTCCCGCACGGCTATCAAATCGCCCACCTTAACCAGAAAGGAGGGAATATTGGTCTTCCGTCCGTTGACGTCAAAGTGACCGTGTCGCACCAATTGTCTGGCCTGAGCTCGTGAATCGGCAAAGCCCAAACGATAGACAACGTTATCGAGCCGGCTTTCCAATATGACAAGTAAGTTGATGCCGGTCAACCCTTTACGCCTTTCAGCCTCTTTGAAATAGCGGCGAAATTGTCTCTCTAACACACCGTAAATGCGACGCGCCTTCTGCTTCTCCCTTAATTGTAAACCGTACTCTGACTCCTTACGCCGGAATTGTGCCTGCCGGCCATGCATACCGGGCGCATAAGCCCGTCTCTCCAGAGCACACTTTGGTGTGAAACAGCGTTCACCCTTTAGCAGTAACTTCACCCCTTCACGTCGGCATAACTTACAGACCGGGCCTGTATATCTGGCCATTGCACCTCCCTGTCAACAAGTCCCAATGACCAAACTCAAACCCAATTGGTCATTGGCTCATTGTTCGTTGTTAGATCCTCCGCTTTTTGGGGGGACGGCACCCATTATGAGGAATAGGAGTGACATCAGTGATGGAACGCACCTTGAGCCCCGCCGCTTGTAGTGAGCGAATAGCTGCCTCACGTCCCGGTCCAGGGCCTTTGACAAAAACGTCTATTTCCTTCACACCATTGTCGGCTGCCTGCTTGGCCGCTTGCTGAGCAGCTATCTGAGCTGCATAAGGAGTACTCTTACGCGAGCCCTTGAAACCGGCTGTCCCTCCGCTACCCCACAGGATAACATTGCCCTGCTGGTCGGTGATAGTAATTATCGTATTGTTGAAGGTCGCCTGAATATGAGCCCGAGCATGAGGAACCTGCTTGCGCTCGCGACGAGCACTCCTTTTCCCTGCACGCTTTTCTCGTGCCATCCTCCCTCCTTTTAGTCCGGCTTATGGCTTCTCTCACACTTTGTTTTATCGCTGATCGCCTATCGCCCGCTCCTCCGTTTATCGTCCAACGACGATAGACGCTAAACGACAAGCTACTTCTTTGCCCGTGATCGCCTGCGACCCGGCACTGTCTTGCGGGCGCCACGCTTGCAACGAGCGTTAGTCCTGGTACGTTGACCACGTACAGGCAAGTTGCGACGATGGCGGATACCCCGGTAACAGCCAATCTCCTGCAAGCGCTTGATGTTCATCGTGACCTCACGCCGCAGATCGCCTTCAACCCGATAGTCTCTACTAATGACTTCGCGCAAACTGCTGATTTCCGCCTCCGCCAAATCTTTGACCCGCGTGTTGGGGTCAACGCCCGTCTCGCTCAAGATGTCTCGGCTAGTTGTCCGACCAATACCATAAATGTAAGTCAGAGCGACTTCAACTCGCTTCTCTCTGGGCAAGTCAACTCCAGCAATCCTAGCCATCTCTCACCTCCTCAAGGGAATACACAATTTCCAATTCACAATGCCCACTCGTGCATTGCGACTACCCCTGCCGCTGCTTGTGCTTCGGGTTTTCACAGATCACACGCACCACGCCACGGCGCTTAACAATCTTGCACTTGGCACAGCGTTTCTTAACTGACGGTCTAACTTTCATGGTAGTCTCTCCTTCTGTAGCCTATCGCTCCACTGCAGACTCCAGACAATAAACTATAAGCGAGTTAAAATCTCCGGCTCTCCTTCGGTTACAGCCACAGTATGTTCGAAATGGGCCGACAACTGTCCATCTAGAGTGACGACTGTCCAATTATCATTCAGAACCTGGGTATGGTAATCACCCACAGTAACCATAGGCTCCAGGGCAAAGGTCATACCTGGTTTCAGCAGCACACCACGCCCTGGCTCTCCAAAGTTGGGTATTTGAGGCTCTTCGTGCATCTTCCGTCCAATGCCGTGGCCCGTATATTCGCGCACCACATCATAGCCATTTCTCTCGGCACATTTTTGGATAGCCCAGGAAACGTCTCCGGTGCGTTTTCCAGCTCTGCACTGGGCGATACCGGCCTGCAAGGCTTGAGCCGCCACCTCCAGCAAATGCTGGGCCGCCCCGTTCACTTTCCCTACACCCAAGGTGATAGCCGCGTCCCCCTGATAACCCCGATAGATGGTTCCCACGTCCAGACTGACGATGTCACCCTCCTGCAGAACCCGCTTGCCAGGGATACCGTGCACTATCTCCTCGTTGACGGAAACGCACAAAGAAGCTGGAAAACCCCGGTACCCCTTGAAAGAGGGCTTTGCACCATAATTGACGATAATCTGATGGGCCAAAGCATCCAACTCAGCGGTGGTGACGCCGGGGGCAACTTGCTCGCGGAGGCGGGCCAGAACCTCAGCTACGATGCGGCCAGCCTCGCGCATACGCGCCAGTTCCTGGGACGATTTCAAAATGATCATGAGCAGTTCCCGACTCAGCCGCGGCTTTGGATTGGGGGCCCACCTTTCGTGAGCTTGGCCGAACGGCTGTCGCTATGGCCCTACTTGATGAAACCCTCATAATGGCGCATCAAAAGCTGAGCTTCTAACTGTTTCATTGTGTCCAAAACCACCCCCACCACAATGAGCAGGCCGGTGCTGGTAATCAGCATAGTGCCCATGCCTCCCTGGGGATCGCTGAACACGCTTTGGACCAGCCAGGGCAAGACAGCCACTGCCCCCAGGAAAATGGCCCCCACCAGAGTAATCCGCTGTACGACGCCGTTAAGGTAATCGGCCGTGCGTCTGCCAGGACGGATACCGGGGATAAAACCTCCCTGCCGCTGCAAATTCTCGGCCAGGTTTTGCTGCCGAAAGATCACGTCAGTGTAGAAGTAAGTAAAACCAATCACCATCAGGAAATAGAGAACCCAATACACATTGCTGGTGGTGTTAAAAACGTTGTAGATACCGTTGGCAATGCGATTCACCCATTCGTTCTGGGTATAGCGGAAATAGCTGGCGATAACCCCAGGAAAGATCAGAAAAGATTGAGCGAAAATGAGAGGGATCATTCCTGCCGAGTTGACCCGTAAAGGGATGTGGGTGCTCTGACCGCCAGCCACGCGCAAACGACGGCCCCGCATAGCCAGCACCCGCTTGCCATATTGGACAGGAATGCGCCGCTGTCCCTCCTGTACAATCACGATAACCGCCACTGTGGTCACGGTTACCAGTGAGAAGAGAAAAAGCATCCAGGGACTTCTCAACCACAGCCCCCCCACGCTCTGAGGAACGCGAGCCACTATGCCACCGAAAATAATCAGAGAAATGCCGTTGCCAATACCTTGTTCGCTGATCAACTCCCCTAACCAGATGGCAAAGACAGTGCCTGCGGTAAGGGTGGTGAGAGTAGCAAGACTTGGCAACAGGGTAGCTGGCGCAAGGCCAAAATTGCTGATGACGCCTTGTTGCTGGAGGATAGTAGCCTGTCCAAAACCCTGCAAGAAAGCTAGAGGAATCGTCAAGAGATGGGTATATTGATTGAGCTTGTTTCGTCCGGCTTCGCCCTCCTTGGCCAACTCCTCCAATTGAGGGATAATGGGCTGCAACAATTGCATGATGATGGAAGAAGTGATGTAAGGGTAAACACCCAAGGCCATAACCGAAAAACTCGACATGGCTCCCCCGGAGAGCAGGTCCAGAAAGCCCAACAATTGGTTCGATTCAAAAACCCGGCGCAGGGCTTCTGGGTCAATTCCAGGCACAGGAACGTGAGAAGCCAGGCGATAGACCACCAGGATTAGAAAAGTAAATAAAAGCTTGCGCCTGAGATCGGGCAAAACAAAAGCGTTACGGACCGCTTGTAGCATGGCGTCTTCCCCTTATGTCTTTTCAAGGAGCGAGTGGTAGCTCCTCCACAGCGCCCCCAGCAGCCTCGATTTTTGCACGGGCGCTCGCCGAGAAACGTTGCGCCTTGACGGTCAGAGCCCTATCGAGATCGCCGTGGCCCAAAATCACCACTGCTTCATCGGGTGACTTAATGATCCCTGCCTCAGCTAATGTTTGAGGCGTAACCTCGCTACCCGCCTCGAAACGGCCGAGTCTATCGAGGTTGACCGGTTTGTAGTGCACCTTCCAAATGTTGGTGAACCCACGCTTTTGAGGCAAACGCCGTACCAATGGCAACTGACCACCCTCAAAATAGGGCCGGACGCCGCCTCCCGAGCGAGCGTTCTGCCCTTTGGTACCCCGACCGGCTGTTTTTCCTTGACCGGCCGATATCCCCCGCCCAACTCGTTTCCTGTTCTTTCTCGATCCCTGCACAGGATGTAGTTCATGCAGTTTCATCTTCTCTCCACACCTTCCCATCCTGACAACAGAATGACCACCACTGCTGCAATACAAGCCAACAACCTGATGCCTAACTATCCACGTCCTCGACCTCAACGAGATGGCTGACTCTATTCACCATCCCCCGGATGACTGGTGTATCTTTCTGCTCGACTGTCTGCCCAAGTCGTTTGAACCCCAAAGCCTGGATAGTCGCCTTCTGACGCCTGGAATAGCCAATGCTGCTCTTAACCCAAGTTATGCGCAACCTCTTCTCCAACTTTTTCTTCGCCATTTTCGATGCTCTCCTGCTGCCATTCTACTGCTCAGTTCGACTCCAAAAGGGCTTCAACGCATCCACTGGCTTGCCGCGTAGCCTAGCTTCCTCCTCAGGGTCTTTCAGTTGGTCCAAGGCCACCATGGTAGCCTTGACGACGTTGAGAATGTTAGAACTACCCAGGGATTTGGTCAAGATATC
>Ga0209427_10009059_pt1 | contig 11143 bp, 13 predicted proteins | sample DeeMarSWOR136_30_FD_187465 | JGI IMG/M metagenome (GOLD analysis project Ga0209427, IMG submission 187465) | Marine sediment microbial communities from White Oak River estuary, North Carolina - WOR-1-36_30 (SPAdes) (version 2) | ecosystem: Environmental > Aquatic > Marine > Intertidal zone >... | reverse complement strand
TGTCCTCTTCAGTACTGCAGTAAGCCATTTCAGAAGCGGTGAGGAGATCACATTGGCCATGACTCTTGGGGAAGTAGTGGCAGCAGCAGTTATTGCCTTGGTGATCATACCACTGGTCTACGAAAAGCTTCAGTTATACCCAAAAGCACCCTTTATTGTTCAGTTCGGATTATTCGTTCAGAACGGTGTTTTCTGGCACGTTCTCATAGAATTAGTTCTGAAGGGGGTTTTCTAATGTGTTTAATGGTGAGAACCCTCTATAAATTTAATACAGTGGAAGCATTTGAGAGAGCAGTGCAAACTGTGGAGTCACAATGGAAAACTAAGTTCATCAGAGGGAAGGTGACCTACAACAATACAAGAATGACGTTGCGGTGGAAAAACTTGAGAGAACAACTTCAAAAGGCCAAATCAGTGAATCCAGAGACAATTCATGGGTTCATTGCTGTAGAGAATCAATAATAAATAGGTTAGGGGTGTGTGAAAATGATTGCAGATGGAACATGGACAGAAACAGATTTCACGTGGAGTGGCGACACCATAACTGTTGACATACAACAAACTGTATACCATTTGGAGAATTTCAAGGTATACCTCATCACTCACAAACAAATATCTTGTGGGGTTGCCAGAAATTACTTCTATTCAGTGAGAAAGTTCCTAAGATGGGCAAACACTGACAACCCCACAGAAGCTGATGCCATGCAGTACTACCAGTATCTCCAGGGTCAAGGATATGCTAATTCTACGATTGCCAACATTGTCTATGCATTAAACCACTATTTTCAATTTCTGGGAAAGAAGATCAAGTTAACACCACCTAAAAGACACAATAGGCAGCCTAATTTCTTAGCAGTGGAAGAAGCCCAGGATCTCCTCAGAGTAATTCCTAACTTGAGAGATCGTGCCATTGTCACCACATTACTGTACACAGGAATGAGAGTTAATGAATTATGTAGCCTTGATATGAGTGATCTCCATTTGGACAAGAGAGAAATCACTGTAAGAGATACCAAAACATACCACGACCGGAAGGTTGTTATATCTGAGAAGTGCGTTGATGCACTCACTCAATACTTGGAATCATTACCTGGCGAGAGGAAAGTAGTATTCACATCTCAGAAAGGAGGACGAATCTCCCGGGGTAGAGTGTATGCCATGGTCAAAAAATACGGTCAGTTAGCAGGAATCAAAAAGAATGTCACCCCACACGTGTTAAGACACACTCTGGCCACCAACATGATTGCTCATGGTGCTTCAGTCATTGAAGTCAAAGAGCAGTTAGGGCACCGCAATATAGAAACCACCTTGAAGTACATTCGCCTACAGATTAGCCAAAGAAAGGAGCTGTACAATAAGCACTGCCCAGAATTTTGGATTTAATACGTTTGAAGAAAGAGAAGGATTTCATGACTGAAAAGAGAATTTATGCACAAATTGAAACCACTAGATTTATAAAGGATAGATCCCCAGCAGAGGTAGATCAAATGATCTCCGTTTTGAACAACAGCCTTGAGGGATTAACCTGTAATCCCTTAGAACCTGCACGAAAGATGCAACAAGGTAGTGCTCTTCATGGCCTCTACTTTATAAAGGATTTCCACTGGAGACAAAAACAGAACAAGGGTAGACAGAACAAGGGTAGCTCACTTGTGGTACAAAACATAACACTACCCTCACGATTGTGTCTTTTCTGAACTCTACAATCTCTTGCAACAATCATTTTCTTTTTCCCCCTCATCAGTAATCGCTCTCACAAAGACCACCACAATACCCCAGCCAAAAAGATAAGCCACACATAATCGTAATGTGAAAATATAGATTCCTTATAAAAGGTCCTCTTTCTGTAAATACCAAAACATCTTCCTTCCATAGACAAAGTGAGTGCATCAGCTCGCTCTAACCCAGAATAAATCCAAGGTAAAAAGGTATATCTAACCACGTTCACAAGAGAAGAAATCCCCTCTAAATCTACTCCGCGGGCCATCTGTGCTTTCTTAATCATCATCGATTCTGCACTAAACAAAGGGATTAACCTGAACGTGAGAACCATGGTCATCCCATACCGGTATGGTAGGCCTACCCTCATCAAAGAATGCGCAAACTCGTTGGGGTCCTCCCGAGAGAACAGCATCCCTGAAAATACAATGCCCAGAAATCGCAGCACAATCCTCAACGAATACTCCATTTTGTAATAAAGATCCCCCTGGATAAATACTGCATTAATACCAAAAATAAACAACGAAAAAACTACAATAAATCTATTAATCTTAAAATTTCTGATATACAAGACAAAGGGTACTGCAAAGAGTCCTGCCACCACATAAATGCTGCTGAACAAAAAGAGTAGTAAACAGTAAACGATAACAGTAACAAACTTAGTGAGTGGATTTAACTTCATGTAACACCCCTCCCCTCAACTCAAGAATTCGGCTACAAAACGTTTCTGCAATAAAAGGATCATGTACCACCATTAAACAGGTAGTTCCCTTTAATAAATCCATGATTTTCTGCACATTTTCGTAATCCTGCCCGATAAAAGGTTCGTCAAGCAAAATGATTTCCGGCTTATAAGAAAGCACTGAAACAATGTTTAGCCTCCTTTTTTCACCGTAACTTAACCTAAACGGATTATTGTTCACATATTTCATTAAATCAGACTTTTCCAAGAGTCCATCAACATCAAAATCCATATGAAAGTTCTTACATGCGAATCCTGCCTCCTTGTATACAGTATTTTCAAATATCTGATGGTTGGGATTTTGGAATACAATACCAATATTTCGTGCAATATCAGGCGTCTTTTTATTTCTGATACTTTTGCCTCTTAATAAAACATCTCCCTTGTACTGCAAAAAATTCATGATGCACATCAACAAAGTAGTTTTTCCCGATCCATTGGGTCCCATTATCCCTATAATCTCCTTTTCATTCACAGTTAGATCAATGCCACCCAAAACCTTTCTTTCATACGAAAACTCAAGACCTTTTATCTCCAGTAACGGTTGTCCCACCTCATTTTTGTACCCATTGTATACAATGTCGGGAGGGTTCTCAATTCTTCTCAATTCCCCTGAATTCATCTCATACAACGTGTCTGCATACATATAGATGTGTTTCCATTTGTGCTCTATCACAATGGCCGAAATATCTGCTTTTTTCTTTATTTTCCGTATGACTCGCATAACCTCTTTTGTTGTTTCCACATCCAGGTTACTTGTGGGTTCGTCAAAAATGATGACATCTGGCTTCATCACCAGAACAGAAGCGATAGCCACTTTTTGCTTTTCTCCTCCTGATAAGGAGTTCGTGCTTCGTTTCCTTAAATCGTGCCCGTTAACAATACTTAGAGCCCACTCAATCCGCTTTTCTATCTCTTGCTTGTTATGACAGAGGTTTTCCAGCCCAAAGGCTATTTCATCCTCCACGCTCATGGTACATATTTGAGATTCAGGGTCTTGCTGGATCATCCCAATTTTTTGGGCCAGTTCAAATAGATCAAAATCCTCAATATTCTTCCCACTAACCAGAATTTTCCCCTTGTGGGCACCTGTATCCTTTAGAAACCCTGCAATACTCAAAGCTAAGGTGGATTTGCCGCTCCCACTTTTTCCAGTTATCACTATCAACTCTCTATCAATGGCAAGGGTAATATTCCTTAGAACCCACTCTTTGTTGTATCTGAAGCTGTAATTTCTAACTTCTATCATAGTACCATTATCCCCACGATGTCTCTCACCCAGTAACTGCCATCGTATCCCTTGGCTACTAACCGCCTTTCTTTCGTGATAATGACACCCTGGAGAGCATCTATTTTGAAATCCACCGTATACCCATCTTTTGCTATTATTCTCACAATTGTTCCCTTTGATCTCGCTTTTTCCAGTACAACACCTAAAGGTATCCCTGTGTACTCAGTCTCTGGCTCGTATTTGTACTGTCCTACCATTTCTGCTGTGACCACAGTTTCATATGTCACAAAATCTTCATAATAAAAAGAATAGGGATTCTCCACGTTTCCATTCACTTCAATTTTCTCACTGGTTTCATAAACAAAAGAGTAGTAGTAGACTGCCCCTACAAGGAATACTCCACACACAGCAAGCGTGGACACCTTTTTCATACTGTACTCCTTCTCTCTTCCCTCTAACACGGCTAAGACATTATAACTGAACACGCCAGCAAAGGCCACACCAGAAACGAATGCAATTGCAGCAACTAACACAAAAAAGTGAAGTGCACTATACGGAGCAAAGAACACCTGGAATACAAGTACATTGAGTGCTGTGGCAATTCCTCCCGATACAGCAAAGGTGTACACATTTTTCTTTCTCACAATTAAAAATACAGCATCAGCAATAATCCCCTGGATGCCGCTCAATACAATCACAAAGACGCCCAGTTTCCCCCCTGTAAAAAGCTCTGCCATCCCCTTGAGTACACCAACCATGGTGCACGTTCCCTCCTTTTTTGTTAATCCAAACCCTAGAATGATCCAGAAAATGTGAAGCCCTGCCAGGAACTGTCCTGCACCAAAGGGGACACCCACGAACCTGTTGACCACATTCCCTAAATACCCAATAAATGTGGAGCTGACTCCTCCTAATGCAGAGAGTATGGCAATTTTTACCAGATCATTTGTTTTAAAATAGTAGTTCATGCGTCGCACCTCACTATTGTGTGGGTTATGGTGTCTCCCACCTCTATTACAACGTAGTGGTAGTATCCTCCTCTGCTTAATGGTGCTCCTGCTCCTCCAGATATAATAAAGGTGGTACTGTTTATTTTCTCCTCGTAAAAGTGGTGGATGTGTGAACACAACACGTAATCCACTTTGTATTTGAGGATAATCTCCATGAACTCTTCTGGGTTCATCATGGAATAAGACCCTTCTGGATCAAAGGGCGGTACGTGGAGACAGACAAAGGTATGTTCAACCCCTTTTTGGAGCTGCTCTTCTAGGAAGTTGAGCTGTTCTTTGTCTAGTATCTTCCGTGAATTATCAAGGATCACAAATAACGAGTTCGTGTAGGTAAATGCATACACGCGCTCTCCTAGATACTGTTCGTAGTACATAGAATCATCATGGTTTCCGCACACATAAAACGAGGGGAGCTTCAGACCGGATACAACGTTCAAGAATTCTTCAAAGTTTTCTGGTGTTCCTTCTACGACGAAATCTCCTCCTCCAATGACAAATAATGGATCATCTTCATTTATCATTTGAATTATGATTTTAAAGACTTCAGGCTGTTCTTTTCCTTTAGCGGGCCTATTGTCACCAAAAAATATGAAGGTATAGGGGTATACATTGGGTTCGAGGAGTTCTTCTCCACTGTATACAGGGAACTTACCATCTTTGTCTAATCCACTCCTCTTACTTATGTGCATTCCACTGTAAGTTACTACAAGAGCCGCTGTGACACAGACTGCAACTAGTACACTATATCGTTTGTTCATCGATATGTTCATGCGAACATAACGTTTATAAAGGTTGCGGAAAAGGGGTTCTATCGGTGGGTATCAGGTTTGTTACACGTGTAACAAAACAATTTGCCTTTTTTAATTGTTTTTAGATTTTAATACTCAGTGATTTGAGATTTCTGAGGTCGAATTCCTGCAAGTATAACTATGGTGAAGATTCAAAAATGAAGAAATAGAGAAAGGTCTCGAATGTCAGCCTAAGTCTTACTCCCATAAGACCTCCAGTTAGTTATCAAATAAAATCAAAAATAGAAAAAAATAAAGAAAAAAGGTTTGAAGATTCTTACGTTCAACATTTAAGCAAAACGGCAGAGAAATGTCTTATATTTTGATTATCTTATTTTTACAAGTGATAGATTGCTTTCTTTAATAATTTCTTATTTCTTTACAAGAAGAATTTCAGAGATAGGGTTTCAAAAAAGAAAAAGAAAAAAAATTCAAGGCATCTCCGTTGATACGAAGACAATTATCCACTTACCTGAGCATTACGCTGCCAGTGGAAGCGACGCAGGTGGAATCCATGTAGTCCTCAACTCTGGGGTCCATTTCTTCACCTCCTTTTTTGTGGTTGGAATTCTTTGCTGTGATTATACTTAACCTTTTCGGTAGAGGTAGAGGTAGAGGTAGAGGTAGAGGTAGAGGTAGAGGTAGAGGTAGAGGTAGAGGTAGATCGTTCATGAGCGAGGAGATGTTACACGTGTAACATGGCAATTGTCTTCATTACATAGTAACAGAATTGATAATAAGGTCAAACATTCTTGAGCACCTGAAATGTGGCAACTTTCTGTGGCATGGAAGACCAGTAATCTGGGAATTAGTCTGGGAACAGATAGGCTGCCACCATGCATCCTCCCATGCCGAAGGGGAACACGTAGATGAACATGATGATAGCTACCCTGAGAGAGATGTAGATTGAGACCTCCATGTCGACGACACCGAGGTAGGCAGGCATGAAGAGGGATAAGGCAGTGATGATGCAGGCTAAAACGCAGATGAGGATGGTGGCGTAGAAGGCTCTGCGAATAGATTTGATGAAGAGGTATGCGAGGAATCCGCAGATCGATGCCATAAAGTAGGTTAAGGGGACGATTAAAGGAAGGATTGATATGCGGCCTAAATAGAAGCCCACCCAGTAGTTGGCCAAAATGATTGAGAGAAAGATGATGTAAACTGCTTCCCAGACAAAGGTTTTAAAGGTTTTGAGGGTGAAGGGGTTGGGCATGTAATCACCCCTCTGTTACCCAGTATTCCTGGATGGAGACAGTGACTGTCATTTCCTCGAAGGGAAGTTCAACAACAACACCGCCTGTGATGAACCACAAAATAATTTCTGAATAGGTTTGTTCTAACGTTAGGTTATCCATGTAGACAGGGTGTATTTCAGCAGTGAGAGTGATGTCTGCTTCTCCTGGTGGTAAAGAGATTCTCTCTCTCCGGTCGAAATTCCCTAAGAATTTTCCATTGGCATAGACGTTGACTGCAATAGTTTGAATGACAATGTCTAAAGAGGAGGTATTGTTAAAGTGGAAGGTGAGCAAAACTGTGCTTTCCCCTGCCACTTCCAAGCTCGTGAGCTGTCCTCCCAGCCTGTGGGTAGCTTTGGCTGCTTCCACGTAGTTGGAGGTGGAGGTGTAGAGTGTGTAAAAGGATGCTGCAGCAAGGAGAGTGACAAGGACAGTGAGAATGATCTTTGGTTTTAAAGAGGGGGGAGTGGATTTAAGGGTGGACAAGTAGGGAGATTGTTTTATCGTGTCTGTGGTTTTGGTATTCGTTTTGGTATCAGTGTCTTCAGTGTTCATATCAGTCATGCAATCTCCTACACTAGGTAGCAGGATACGAAGTGGTCTCCTCCCACACTCTTTAAGACAGGGTCTTCTGTTCTGCATACATCCATAGCATAGGGACACCGGGGGGCAAATCGGCACCCGGGGGGCGGATCAACTGCTGCTGAGACTCCTCCAATGATGTCGATACGACTTCTTTTCTCTGCAGGATCAGGTACAGGAACTGCTGACAACAAAGCTTTGGTGTACGGGTGCTGGGGATTTTTGATTAGCTCTTCTGTTTCTGCAATTTCCACAATTTTTCCCAAGTACATGATAGCAATGTGATCACACATGTAGCGGGAGACTGCCAAATCGTGGGTGACAAAAACGAAGGTTAACCCGAACTTGTCCCGTAATTCTAACATTAAATTCATCACGCCAGCTCTGATGGAAACATCCAACATAGATACTGGTTCATCTGCCACAATGAAGGTGGGTTCAATCACCAAGGCACGGGCCACAGCAACCCTCTGTCGTTGGCCGCCTGATAACTCGTGGGGGAATCGGAAAACGAAGTCTTCTGCTGGTCTTAATTCCACTGTCTCTAAGGCCTTGTAGACCATTTCTTCCTGTTCTTCTGGTGTTCCAACTCTCTGGACAATTAATGGTTCTGCAATGGTATCATAGATATTAAAGCGGGGATTTAATGATTCGTAAGGATCCTGGAAGACCATCTGCACATTTCTCCTGAACTCTTTCAACCCTTTTCCTTCCAAGTGGGCAATGTCTCTCCCATCTAAGTAGATTTCTCCTGCAGTGGGTTCTAACAACCTCACCAATAATTTGGCAGCAGTAGTCTTCCCGCACCCTGACTCACCTGCTAACCCGAAGATTTCTTCTCTTTGGATGGCAAAGTCCACATCATCTACTGCATGGACGTACTTTGGTCTTCTGTCAAAGAAGCCTCCCCTCAAAGGGAACCACTTTCTCAAATTTTCTGTTCTGATTAACTCCATCAAATCACCCTAAAGCGTGGCACGCAGCCCAGTGCCTGTTCTCGTATTCAGTAAAATCGGGTACCACTTTTCTACACACATCCATGGCTAAAGGACACCTCGGATGGAACCTGCACCCTAAAGGTGGATTTAGTAAATTGGGCGGTTCTCCAGGAACGGGGACCAACCTCTTCTTGGGCCCCTTAATGGAGGGGAACGAATTCATCAAAGCCTGCGTATAAGGATGCATGGGATTTTTGAATAAATCTACAGCATTGGCGTATTCTGCTAAAATACCCGCATACATGACAGCAATTCTCTCACAGGATTCAGCAATCACTGATATATCGTGGGAGATGTAGATCATGGTCATCTGCAACTTTTGCTGCAGTTTTTTGATTTCTGAAATGATCTGATCCTGGACAATCACATCCAAGGCTGTGGTGGGTTCATCTGCAATAATAATATCAGGATTGCACGATAAAGCCATGGCAATGACAGCTCTCTGCTTCATTCCTCCACTGTACTCGTGAGGGTAATCTCTGGTGCGTTCAGGGTCTAACCCCACTAAACTGTATAAATGGGCCACTCTCTCACGGGCTTCTTCTTTGGGAACGTCCTCGTGTGTTCTAATTGCCTCTACAATCTGGTCTTCAATTCTATGCACCGGATTCAAGGCGTTCATGGCTGCTTGAAATATCATGGAGATACCTTTCCAGCGCACCTGGCGCATCTCATTTTCAGGCAAATCCAAAAGGTTCTGATCCTTGAACACAATTTGTCCGCTCTGAATTTCTGCATTCTGGGGTAACAACCTCAAAATTGACATACCAATCGTGGTCTTCCCACACCCTGATTCACCGACTAACCCCATGGCTTCTCCCTTTTCCACATCAAAAGAGACATTATCAACAGCTTTGACGTACCCCTTTAGGGTCCTGTAGTACATGACTAACTTCTGAACTTCTAGTACCTTCATGTTATCGCTTCCTCAATCGTGGATTGACAATCTGTTCTGTTCCAATACCAATCAAGTAGAATGACAGAGCCAAAAAGGTGATGCACAACCCGGGGGGGAGCAACCAAAAAGGTGCTTTAAAGGTGTATCCAGAGGTGAAGCACCACTGCAACATCATTCCCCAAGAAACTGTACTGGGATCGCCCAGTCCTAAAAAGGACAAGGCAGCCTCAGTTAAAATAGCACCAGTGACACCAAAGGTCATGTACAGAAAGGACAAGGGCAAAACGTTCGGGGCAATATGCCTGAATATGATCCTACTGTCACTGGCCCCACTGATCCGGGCAGATTCAATGAAGGGGCGCTCCCTCAAAGATAACACTTGCGAACGAATCACCTTGGATGTTGAAGGCCATCCCAGCATACCGATCAAGATGACAATGTTCCAGATCGATAACCGTCCTAAAGCAGCCCCAATCACCAAAATCAAGGGAATACTCGGTAAGGTCAAAACAATGTCAGCCATTCTCTGCAACAGGGTATCTACTGTTCCGCCGAAGTACCCTGAGACCAACCCCACCACTGTGCCAACAATGACAGAAGCTGCAGCTGCGGTAATCCCCACAGCCAGCCCCCACTTGGCACCTTCCAGCAACTGGCTGAATAAATCTCTCCCCATAAAGTCCGTACCCATAGGATGCCGTGCAGAAGGCTGGGAGAACCCAATAATTTCAGGATCAGTCCCATACAAGGGGATATACATGTCATCAATTTTAGGGGGGATGGTCGAAGCCAGTGCTAAAACGAAAAAGATGGCCAGTATAATAATTCCCAAAACACCAACCTTGCTCTGCTTGAACAATGACCAGAGGTTGCCTATTCTCTCTTTCCTTCTCTGCCATTTAGTCTTCACTTCAATGTGCGATGCAGGTTTCATGAAAAATCACCTAGTACTTAATCCGTGGATCTAAATACGCATACAAAATGTCAGCACATAAAACAGCCAACAAAACCACACCAGCCAATAAAATGAAGGCGCCCTGTGCCAGAGGATAATCATAATTCAATGATGCTTCCACTAAAGCTGATCCTAACCCTGGCCAGGAAAAGGTGGTCTCTGTTAAAACACCTCCATTAAAGGAGAAAGCCATCGATAAAGCCAATGCGGTCACCACTGGCAGCATTGCATTGCGTGCTGCATGATGATCTCGTATCTTCTTTTCTGGCAGCCCTTTAGCTCTCGCTGTCACTATGTAGTCCTCCCGCAAAGTCTCCAGCATGCTGTTCTTCATCAATAACATACTTCCCGTGAATACCCAGACAGTAAACACAGTCAACGGTAAAAACAGATGGTAAGCTACATCTAAAATCTTAGCCAGTGTACTCACCCCTGCTGCAGCACTCCAGACCTCAGGAGATTTCATTCCACCCACGGGAAACAGATCAAACTTATACGAGAAGATCCAGATAGCTAACAATCCGAGCCAGAATATGGGCATTGTATAAAAGAATAATCCTAACACAGTGGAACCATACTCAAGTTTGCCGCCTCTTCTCCAGGCAATAATCCTTCCCAGATTAATCCCTAAAGCGTAGGCCATCAAATACCCCAGCGTGAACAGTAACACAGTGGGTAAAAATCTTGCTTTCAATATGTCAAACACATCACCCTGCCAGTAGAAGGATGTGCCAAAATCACCACGCACAATATTTGACAAGTAAAGATAATACTGATACCACAAGGGTTTATCCAGCCCGAATCGGGCTCTCAATATCGCCTTCAACTCAGGCGTCATCCGGGGAGACACCACCATTGAAGCAGGGTCTCCTGGCATCAACCTAAACAAAATAAAAATCAAGGTCGTAATTATGAACAACGTTATCAAAATTTCTCCTGCTCTCTTCAGTATAAACTTAAACATAGACATCTACAACACCTC
>Ga0209427_10009058_pt1 | contig 11143 bp, 12 predicted proteins | sample DeeMarSWOR136_30_FD_187465 | JGI IMG/M metagenome (GOLD analysis project Ga0209427, IMG submission 187465) | Marine sediment microbial communities from White Oak River estuary, North Carolina - WOR-1-36_30 (SPAdes) (version 2) | ecosystem: Environmental > Aquatic > Marine > Intertidal zone >... | reverse complement strand
TGAAGGGCAAAATCTCTTACCGCACCGGCTGCTTCGGTTGCGAAACCACGGCCCCAGTAGTCGCTACGCATATCGTACCCCATTTCGACCTCTGGCTGTCCATCGACCTCCATGTGTTCTAAGCCGCAGTCGCCCACCAGGGTGTCTTCTGCCTTGAGAATCACGGAGAACAAGCCGTAGCCATATTTTTCTTGGTGGGCTAAGTTGCGTCGAACCCACCGCTCCATGCGATGGCGATCGAATAGCTCACCGCCGAAGGATTGCATCACTCTGGGATCGGAAAAGATGTGCAGAAGGTCGCTGGTGTCCTCCAGAGTCATCTTCCGGAGTATGAGTCGTTTCGTTTCGAGCATCGTGTAAGCCTAACATGGTATCTAGGTCGGGTTTCCGTAGGATACCCGACAAATGGTTGCATCAAATTTTCTTGGAAATATCCTTCCCATCTTTTACAACTTGATCAACCAGATTTACTCCGAAATGATACGGGATTTCCTTGTAATTCTGCACATTCCAGATAACCATGTCTGCCTTTTTCCCCGCCTCTATGTTTCCAACCTCGTTTCCTTTATCTACGGCATAAGCTGAATTTATTGTTGAGGCCACTATAGCCTCGGCTGGGATCATTCGCATCATCACGCAGGCTAAGCTTAGGATCATGGGCACAGATTCGGTCATGGAACTGCCCGGATTGAAATCGGTGGCTAATGCTACAGGCAGTCCCCGCTCGATCATCTTTCGCGCTGGGGGATATTCCGTTATTCCTAATCCAAAACAAGCTCCTGGTAACAGAACCCCAATTACACCAGCCTCTTTCATCATCTCGATTCCGTCATCATCAATAAACTCCAGATGATCGGCGGAAATTGCTCCCAACTCAGCAGCTAATTTTGATCCGCCCAAAGCTGAAAGCTGATCTGCATGAAGCTTCAGTTTAAATCCGTGATCTTTGGCCGCCTTTAGAATCTCCCTTGATTCCTCGATGTCGAAAACCCCCTTTTCGCAGAAAACGTCGCAGAAAACCGCCAACTTTCTTCTTGCCACCTCCGGGATCATCTTTTCAGTAAGCAATTTGATATATTCTTCCCGATTGTTCTTATACTCTTGGGGAATCTCATGCGCCCCCAGAAACGTTGGTATCAAATCGATGGGATGGATTTTGTTTAGTTCCTTAATCACCTCCAGCATCTTGATTTCATCTTCCAATGAGAGGCCGTATCCGCTCTTTGCCTCGATGGTTGTAGTTCCGTAAGATAACATTCTATCCAGACGTGGCAAGGCTAACTGGATCAGTTCTTCTTTTGTTTTCGCTCTTAAGCCTTTGACACTAGACCTGATTCCTCCACCAGACGCGGCAATCTCCTGATAGGTCTTTCCCTTTATCCTCATCTCGAATTCATCTTCTCTGGTTGCGGCAAAGACCGGATGAGTATGGCAATCCACAAAACCAGGCATAACCACTTTATCTTTTGCATCGATTACTTTTGTTTCATTAGTAATTTTAATCTCATCCAAAACATCTTTGGTTTTTCCCACCCCGACAATTCTATTACCGGAGACCGCCACCGCCCCATCCTCGATGATGCCCAAATCCTCCATTCCATCTTTTATGCGAGGACATTTTTGATTAGACCTCAGGGTCAAAAGCTGGCGAGCATTCTTGATGATCAGAGTAACTGTTTTCATAATCAGTTGGAGAAATACATGTAGGGGCGAATCATCTCCGCCAGACGCGGATCCGCCTTCGGCTGAAGATCCGCCCGATTATAGGGTGGAGCTAAAAGCTTCCACCACTACATTTTTTCTTCCTTCAGCACTTCTTCAGGTGCCCTTGGTTTTTCCTCTTTTTTCACCATCGGGATTTTTATCCCTTTTTCCAAGGCGACCTTTATTGCCTCTTCATAACCTGCATCGGCATGGCGGACTATGCCGGTTCCGGGATCATTGGTCAAGACTCTTTCCAACCTGACCTTCATCTCCTTTGAACCATCTGCCACTATCACCATTCCGGCATGAATGGAATTGCCAATGCCAACTCCACCACCGTGATGTACTGAAACCCAGGATGCGCCAGAAACGGCATTCAGAAGTCCATTCAATATAGGCCAGTCGGCTATGGCATCGGAATGATCTTTCATTCCTTCGGTCTCTCTGTAGGGAGAAGCCACCGACCCACAATCCAGATGATCTCGACCAATGACGATGGGTGCCTTTAATCTCTTTCTTTTAACCATTCGATTGATGATCTCTCCGAAATGTGCCCTCTCACCATATCCCAACCAGCAGATCCGTGCAGGCAGTCCCTGAAACTGAACTTTTTTCCGGGCGAGTTTGATCCAGCGTATCAGGGACTCATCCTGTTTGAATTCCCTTAAGACAACTTTGTCTGTCAAACGAATATCCTCCGGGTCGCCAGAAAGCGCAGCCCACCGAAAGGGACCTTTTCCCTCAAAAAACATTGGTCTGATATAGGCTGGGATGAATCCGGGGTAATCAAAAGCATCCTTTACTCCAGCTTTTTCAGCCTGACCTCTTATATTGTTGCCATAGTCAAAGACCACCGCTCCTTGCCCTAAGAATCCCAGCATCGCTTGAACGTGAACCGCAATCGACTCCATCGATCTTTTGATATATTCCTGCGGGTCTTCCTTCCTCAAGCGCAGCGCCTCTTCAAAGGAAATACCTGCGGGCACGTATCCGTTCAGCTCATCATGGGCGCTGGTCTGATCTGTAACCACATCGGGAATTATACCTCTTTTTAATATCTCCGGATGAGTCTCCGCACAATTCCCCACCAAGCCGACTGAAAGAGGTTTTCTTTTCTCTTTAGCTTTTATAACCCAATCCAAAGCTTCATCCAGGCTGTCGGCCATCTTCTCACAATATCCGTTTTTTAATCGTCTTTCAATTCTTTTTTTGTCCACTTCCACGTCCAGGATCGCTCCTCCGTTCATGGTGACAGCCAGGGGTTGAGCTCCGCCCATGCCTCCCATGCCACCGGTGAGAACGAACCGGCCAAAAAGATCTCCTCCAAAATGCTTCTTTGCCACACTTGCCAGAGTTTCATAAGTTCCTTGCAGAATCCCTTGCGTACCTATGTAAATCCAGCTTCCAGCGGTCATCTGGCCGAACATGATCAATCCTAATCTCTCCAATTCCCTGAACTTCTCCCAGGTTGCCCAAGCAGGAACTAAAAGAGAGTTAGCGATCAAAACTCTGGGTGCATAAGTATGAGTTTTGAATATCCCCACAGGTTTACCCGATTGAATTAAAAGAGTCTCGTCATTTTCCAGATTCTTGAGACTTTCGACGATGGCATGATAGCATTCCCAGTTTCTGGCGGCTTTTCCAGAACCACCATAGATCACCAGTTCCTGTGGCTTCTCCGCCACCTCCTCATCCAGATTATTCTGTAGCATCCTCAAAGCCGCCTCCTGATGCCATCCTTTACAGGAGATCACATCCCCTCTGGGTGCTTTAATTGGTGTGTAATCCATTTTAACCTCCAACTCTTTTCTAAATCTAAATTCTGAGGTTCTCTCAGGAGCTTCTCCTGACAGTTTGAGCGTCAGGTTTGAGAACCTGACGCAACCAGAAAATATTTTATCAGGTCCTGTCGTTTTACACACATTCTATACCTCCATGGGCAATTGATTAATAAGACCACCTCCGACAACAGGAATCTCTTTTTCCTGCTGTCGATATGCTAGGATCATCTCACGTAAGGCATCTTTAAGCATCTCCCTGCATTCTTCCAACGTTTTTCCCTCTGTAATCACTTCAGGCCATTCCACCAATTGCCCCATGTAACCAGACTCAATTTTTGTGTATTTTGCAGTGTAGTTTTTCAACACATAATTTCACCTCTAAAAGAGGCTCTTTTAATGTACTAGCTTTCGGAAATACTAATGCTCTCACTTTATCAAGCCCTCAGGGATTGCCTTCCAAAGTATCGACCAATTCAGAGACCATTCCATTTCTCTATAGTGATTTTCCGTCTGGTTATGACCTCGACCTCCCGAACCATCATCCTTAATTGTGGGACGGAATACTCCTTATTTGAAGGGATGGCCAGACGATTTTCGCCATAGATCATAAAGTGATGGCGGGTGCCTGCAAACGGCCCATCAAAACCAAGTTTTCGGAGTCGACGAATAAACTCCTTTCGCTTACATGGCGTCCACTGACTCACGCTTTGGTCTCCGATTCAAGTTTATTCCGTTAATGACAGGTAGATGATGACCGAACTTAAGTCCCACAATTATCCAGTCCTCTAAAGTCGACCGCAGGCGGTCTTCGCATTCTCGCAGAGATTTTGCAAAAGCGATTACTCCCTTGCATTTGGGTATTCGTCCGCCAAAGGAACCGTCCTCAAGCTTGTCATACTGAGCGTAAGACATGGCGCTATCAATATAGTTAGTCAAAGAGAACTTCATATATTTTCCTCCTGCTCAATTCATCATAAAATTATCCTTCAAAGACAACTGTTCAATAAAACTTCTCGCCAAGCGGAATCTGTTTTTCTTGCTGGCGATTTGCCAGGATCATCTCGTGTAAGGCATCTTTAAGTATCTCCCTGCATTCCTCTAAATATTTACCTTCCGTGATCACTTCAGACCATTCCACCAATCGCCCCATATAGCCAGACTTCATTTTTGTGTACTTAGAGGTATAGTTTTTCAATACATGATTTCTCCTCTAAAATGGTCCTTCAGTACATCGGTAATGGGAAATGCCGATGGATTTTTCTAAACAAGGATTCTTGTCCCTGTGCACGGATCGTCTAACTAAAAGTTACTACAATAAAAAAACTTACAAAATTTTACCAAGAAAAGCAATAGTTCCCTGTTCTTGGAGGTGGCTTTTTTGTTGTGGAAAGAGTTGCTTTTGTCAGGACGAATTTAGCTCAAATGTTTTGTGATGCCAGAGAGTCTCATCATCCGGTCAAATGCTCTGTAAGCTTTGATAGGATTTTACCACTAATCTGGTAACCGATCCCTCCAAAGAGAGAGTTATCTTCGTGAGGGCTTGCTCAAAGTTGGAGGTTTGGTAGATATTATCATATTCCAGAATGGAAATGTTGGAAAAACTGGTCGAAGTTAATTTGGCGTGGTTTTCGATCTTAAGACCCATGTCTTCAGGTATCAGAAGAGAAAGCCTGGAGGCGTCGGAGTCTATTCTGCCGTTTACCTCATCGACCAAATCGCCCAGTTTGATGCTGAAGTTGGCAGCTTTGATATCCAAGTTCAGATTTGTGAGTTTCAAATCGGAGAGATTTAATTCTCCATCGGCGGCTTTGGCATAAATTCGTAAATTGATAGGGATTCGGTAAGTTAATTTGATCTTCCAGTCTTTAGCGGCCCATCCTTCCCAGATCGAAGTCCATCCTTTCCATCCCCTTTCTCTGTCTCTGATGTCCAGGGTGGCGGAACTATCAAAATCCGAGTATTCATAGCTGACGAATGGTTTCCTTTTATAGTAGTCCAGTTCAGCTACCACCAATTTGTCATCTTCTAAACCCAACAAACAAGAGGAGATGTCCAAATTGCCCGCCTTTAGTTTAATTACGGCAGTCGCCTCTATCAGGGAGGTATCCAAATCCTCGCTGTATTGATACCTCTCCGAAGCATGATAAATTTTTCCTAATTCCGCCTTTTGGAAATAAGCCGGACCCAGGATTGCGGCCACGAATAGAAGTGGTGACAAAATGGTTAAAAAGGACAGGCGGGTTTTTGCGAATATTTTTTCGATGCCAATAGCGATTAAGATGACCGGCCACAAAGATAATATCCTAAACCAGACTGACCAGGATACATGGCCAAGATTGTTAAAAAGAAAAACAATTCCTAAGGATATGAGTATCACCCCGTTTCTGATTCTTCCGATTCTCATGCTTCACTCTCCTTTCCCTAAAAGCGTCCAGACGGACGCCCGTATGGGCGGGTTCCTAAGGAAAAGAGGAACTAAGACGGAACGCCCTTTTTTTGCGCTTTGGTCAAGATGACAATTCCCAGAACTATCAGAACTAAAGGCCATAGATGGCTGAAATGAAACCAGGGGATAAGATTATTCAGCAGGAAAATAAAACCCACCACGATCAACGCCAAACCAGGGAGAAGCCGGTTAAGTTCAGATTTTTCGGTAGTGATGACCTCTGCTTCTAACTCGGGATTGCGGGGCATTACTATCCAGGCAATTATGTAGGCGATCAAGCCGATACCGTCAGCGAAGATCAAAAGAACTGCCACCAATCGCATGATGGTCGGATCCACATTGAAGTATTCGCCCAACCCTCCACATACGCCTGCAATCATCGAATTTGTCCGGGAGCGATAAAGTCTTTTGGGCATAAGTTCTCCTTTTTATCATGTGTGCACACTAATATACGAGATGGCTGCTCCTCTGGGTTCAACTAAATCCAATAGCAAGAAACAGGTTTACATACCCCTCACCCTGACCCTCTCCCCCCCAAGGGGAGAGGGAATTTCATAAATTCCTTCTTCCTTGATGGGGCATGGGCTGCAACAATTTTTTAGCTTTACTCTTTATTTTAAGAACCGGTCTCTTTTCCTTCTTGTTTTTCCTTTGAAGGCTCAGCCTCTTTTTTTTCCTCTTCCTTTTTCTCCTTCTTATCCTTATTCATTTCATCGACATAGTTCATCCTTAATTCAAACAGGACATGATCTAAGAATTTCTTTTCATTTTCGGATAGATTGTTTTTAGTCTTTTGTTGAATCATCTCCAACATGTCGATGGAGAATTTTGCCTGATTCAGATCGCGTTCCACTTTTTTGGTGAAGGGATTTTGTATCTTCCCCATCTGTTGCATGGCAGCTGTCTGAAACATCAACACCAATTGCACGAAGTGATATTCGCCTCTCTTTTCAGATTCATTTTCAGCCATCTTGCCCTCTTCTGATTTTATGTTCTTATCCAAAAAGCCTTCTGCAATAATTTCCAACATAACTCTGTAAAAGTCAAGGGAAAAGGTTCGCCGGGGGTGTCAAGCTTCACACTCCAGATTATTTTGCTTTAGGCAGATTTGGAATTACCATGTAGAAGGCTATTTCAAAAAAAGGTGGGAATTTCGATGAGAAAAATCAGAAGAAGCTGTAGTGGCAAAGCTTGTCGTAGCGAAGCTTAGATCCCGCCTTTGCGGGGCTTTGCATTGAATACTAAGTCGAGCAAGCCTTGCCAGTCTGGGGAGGGTAAGCTCGACCACTTACACTTTCGCCATTGAGTGAACGGGGAGAAAGAGGATGAAATTTATTCTAGGCCTGAAAACTCTGTTCAAACGCATATGCTGTCAGATCGGAGGAGCAGACTGCTCATTTGATTACAACTTTGTCTATCAAAAAAGACGCAAAGAAAAAGCTTGACATAATGTGAAATAATAATAGTATATAATTAGTGTATCACAAGAACATATAAACGCTTAGATTTTGGATTTAGCATTCATACAAGTCCCTGCTTTGGCGGGATTAGGTGAATAATATAGCAGGAGGTATAAGTGTGAGGAGCAAAGTTGTTATCCTATGTATGACTGGTTTTCTTTGGTTGCTAAGTCTCAATGGATCGGTCAATAGTCAGCCGTCCGAACTTGCTGCAGGAGTTGAATATGACACAATTGACATAGCCATCGAATCTATCACTGCCTATCCTGGCACGGAAACATGGGTTCAGGTCTTGATGAAAAATCCGGTTCCGGTGGCGGCCTACCAGCTTCGCTTCCAACTATCTTCATCACATGCAGCCAGGTTCTCCTGCGACACTGCTGGACACTGCTTTATTGATACCGCAGGCTGCTCGGCAGGCGCCTTTTCAGACAACATCAGTTGCGTGTGTGAGGGAAATGGTTCGATAGTCCACATCGTGTGGCTGGGGAATCCAGGAGAGTTCATTCCACCCAGTCCAGACTATCGCTGTCTTTTTAAAATTCGCATGGACATTTGCTGTATTCCGGACGCGGATACTCTTCGCGAAGCATTTATCTTTCTTGCGCCAGCGGTCAGCTTCCTGTCCGATACGCTCGGCCACCTTATCCCCTTTGGTTACCATAGGGGTCAATTGTTCGTACGGCTGAGCGTGCCGGGGGATGCCAACGGCGATAGTCTGGTGAATTCGGCTGATATTGTCTTTTTGATCAACTATCTATTTCGTGGAGGAGAAAAACCTTGTGTATGTGAAGCCGCAGACTGCAACAACGACAACATCATCAAGGTTAGTGACGTCGTCTACCTGATCGATCATCTATTCAAAAATGGTCCGGCACCGGTTCCGGGAAGTGTCTCCTGCTGGTACGAGGATTGTTGGCCCTAACGAATAAAATAAAAAGTAATCTGTAGTGGCAAAATTTGTCGTAGTGAAGCGTAGATCTCCCGCCTAAGGCGGGAGGCTTTGCATCAAATGCTAAACCGAACAAAACCAAAACCAGAACCTAACTTAAGTTAGGTTCTGGTTCTTCTCAATCTTTTCCAATCGCTTTCTCATATTTCGCCTTGGCGATCAGGTAATCTGCCAATGCTTGCAGATGGTTGGTCTCCGCAATGGTCAAAGCCAGCTCGGTGTCCATCTGCTCCAAGTTGGTGATGATACCCTGCTGATATTGCACCTTGGCAATTCTCAAGCTCTCTTTGGCCTGTTTGACGTTCTCCTCTTGAGAGAGAATATTCTCCTTGGCCAAATTCAAGTCGGTGATGGCTTGACTTATCTCTAACTTTATCAAATCCTGAACCTGGTTTTCAACAATAGCCAGCTGTTTTAGATCCGATCTTGTCTGGCGAATTCTTGATCTGGCGAGGAATCCGTCGAAGATGGGAATGTTCACCAGAAAGGTGAAGTTCCAATCGGTTGCCCATTCGTCTTTTGAATAAAATGGCCTCTTGTATTCGTAATTGGCAGATCCGAACAGATTAGGCTTGTTGTTCGCTTTGGCAATAGTTAGGGCTTTTTGACCGATTCCTCTTTGATGCGTGATAGATTTCAACTCGGACCTGTTCTTGAAGGCAAATTCCTCAGCCTGAGACTGAATCACCTCTATCGGTGCATAATCGAGCGTTCCTTCCAGGCTGACCGAATCCGCCAACTCGATCCCCAATAAGTTCTTGAGATTATTCATGGTCAATTGGTACAGATTTTTTGCCTGCGTCAGAAGAGGTTTGGCATTGGCTAATTGAACCTTCACTCGCAAAACGTCAAATTCGGAGGCGTATCCCTTGTCATATCTTTCCTGAACGGTTTTGAGATGATCCTCGGTTCGGGCGATCGACTCCTCCCTCACTTTGATCAGTTCCTTCGCCAGAAGGATATTATAGAACAGATGGACCACGTTGAATTTTATCTCTTGTTTTGTCCTTCGATATTCTTCTTTGGTCAAGGAAAGGTTGTATTTGGATATATCATAACCTGCCCGAATTTTTCCCCAGGTAAAGAGGGGCTGTTGATACGAAAGGGTTAGATTGTAGTTGTTCTCAGTTCCGAGGGTGAATTTCGCGCCACCTCCCACATCGTACGAAGGAAGCTCTCCCAAACGAGTGTAACTTCCGCTGAGCGAAAATTGAGGGTAGAAGCTAGAACGGGCTTCGTCAATTCGATATCTTGCCGAATTGATCTTCTCCTCTAACTGCAAGAGCGTTTTGTTTTTTTTATAAGCTATTTGCAGACATTGATCCAAATTCAAGTTGAGTGTGCTCGTCTGTGCTCTGCAAAAATTGAAGAAAATAAATAAGGCTAAAACAATATTGGCGAAACATCTAAAAAACATTCGTACCTCCTCTGAAAGGGGGCACCAAGGGATAACCCTTAGCTACGCATCAACCTGAGAATATCCTTTTTACACGATTTCGTCCAAGGGCAAAACTAACATACGTATCCCCTCGTCGGGAAACTCCTCTCTGATTTTCCGCACCCCCTCTGCCATCAAGTCTTTCTTCTCGTTCTCCAGAGAAAACATCAGAGCTATGTTCACTGAGGGCCAGACTTCATCATCGAAGTGAGGTCCGGTTTTCCCTACCCCCTTTACTCTTTCCCAGCGAGTATAGTAAATCACTTCGGCATTCTTTAGAAGGTCCTTCACCTCAGGCTCTAAGGGGCTATTAAATATCAAGAAGATCAGCTTCATGACAATCATGCGTTGGTTTGAGATTCTCCATTATTGACCGAATCGGTTTCTTTTCAGTCTCTCCTCAAATACGGTATATAACGTAGGAATAAAGAGCAGGGTAAGCATCATGGAGATAAAGAGACCACTGATGACGGCCACGGCCAGAGGCGAGTACATCTCTCCCCCCTCCCCAAACCCCAGGCCCATGGGAACCAGAGCCAACATGGTGGTGAGAGAAGTCATCAGGATGGGGCGCAGACGAGTTCTGCTGGCATTAATCACAGCATCATGGAGCTTAAGCCCTCGTTTTCTCAGGATATTGGTGAAGTCCACCAAAAGTATAGCGTTGGAGACCACAATTCCCGCCATCATGATCATTCCTACAAAGGAGAGAATGCTCAGAGTTTTCCCGGTCAAGAACAGGCCCCAGATCACGCCGATTATTCCTAATGGAACGGAGAACATTACTATCAGCGGATCCAGAAGCGATTCGAACTGCGCCGCCAGCACCATATAGATCAACACCACCGCCAAAGCCAGGGCGTAAAGCAATATTTGAAACGACTCTTTCTGATCCTCGTAGGCTCCGGTAACATACACGGAGAAGTTCTCCGGCACCTGGAGGTTCTTTTCGATTCTGGCTTCCACTTCGGCCGCGACCGTTCCCGGTGCCCGGCCGTAAGCCTGGGAGGTGACGAGAATCGTCCTCTCTTGGTTCTTGCGATCGATCTTGACCGGACCCTTGGCTTTGACCACCTCAGCCACGTTGGAGAGTGGAATCTGTTTCCCCAGCGGGGAGGTGATAAATATCCGGTCCAGATCCAGAAGGTTTTCTCTGTCCGTGTTAATCCAGAGATTCATCGTATCAGCCACCACAAACTGCGGTTTCTTCATCTTTTCGAGCAGTTTGAGCTGCGTCGGCGGATCGATATTGGCCAGGCAGACAGTGCTGCAGCCGAGGTAGCTCTCCGGCACCTGAAGCTCGTAGTTTTCGGTTACCCCGAGCTCGGTATAAAGCGTGTCCCGCAGATTTACGTTATTTTT
>Ga0209427_10009056_pt1 | contig 11143 bp, 7 predicted proteins | sample DeeMarSWOR136_30_FD_187465 | JGI IMG/M metagenome (GOLD analysis project Ga0209427, IMG submission 187465) | Marine sediment microbial communities from White Oak River estuary, North Carolina - WOR-1-36_30 (SPAdes) (version 2) | ecosystem: Environmental > Aquatic > Marine > Intertidal zone >... | reverse complement strand
GTTTCTGACAGTGAAACACGCAGTAATTGGCTCGTTTGGGAATACCTACAAGCAGACTTACAGCGCATGGGTCTTGCATTCCTTCAGCAAATCGGGTATTGTGCCCGATTCACGTTGTTGCTGTGACGTCGGGTAGCACGCTCAAACCAGTTTGGGCGTGTTTTTAGTATTGGGAACTGCGTTTTCTGCACGAATGTCGGTCCCGTTTGATGATAGAGCATAAGATCCAGATTCCGCTCTCGCCGGCCGCGAGCTACAAAATTAGCATCGGCACGGAGATACTCGGCTCGCTGTGGCCCCGGATCGAGGCGGATTTCAGCAAGCACAATCCGTTTGTGGTGACCGACGAGAATCTCGTCTCGGCAGGCCATCTGCACAAGCTGCTGGGCGACAAAAGCGTTCCGACGTTCGTCATCCGCCCGGCCGGCGAGACGTCCAAGAACATCGACACGGCCGTCTCCATCATTGAGGCGATGGAGAAGGGGTATCTCGGCAGGGATACGCTCGTGGTCGCTCTGGGCGGCGGGACGGTTGGCGACATCGCGGGCTTTGCCGCCGCTGTCTTCAAGAGAGGCGTTCCCGTCCTTCAAATCCCGACGACGACCGTGGCCCAGGCCGATTCGGCCGTCGGCGGCAAGACCGGCGTCGATTCGAGCCTCAGCAAGAACGCCTTCGGCGCGTTTTGGCACCCCGCCGGGGTCTATATCGACGTGGCCACGCTCACGACGCTGGACGAGCGGCAATTCCGAGCGGGTCTCGTCGAATCCATCAAACATGCGATCATTGCCGATAGCGAGTACTTTGATTTTCTCGAAGGCCATCTCGATGCCGTGCTGGATCGGCAAACAGATGTGCTGGAACAAATCGCCCTTTGGAACTGCAAAATCAAGGGCCGCGTGGTCGAGGCCGATCCGAACGAGAAGAACCAAAGACGAATCCTCAACTACGGCCACACGATCGGGCATGCGGTCGAGGCGGCCAGCGGATTCGAGCTGCTGCACGGCGAAGCCGTCGCGATAGGGATCGTCGCCGCAGGCCTGATCGAAGTCGAACTGGGGATCTCCGAGCCCGGCAGGCCGGAGAGAATCCGCCGAATCCTCGAAAAACTGGATGTTCCGGTAAGATTACCGGGGGATTTGGCCGAAAAGGATTTGATTGACCTCGTGAAACGGGACAAGAAGGCCATCAATAAGTGGCCGCGATTTGTCCTCATTACCAGAATAGGCGAAGTCTATCGTCAGGATGGACAATATGCCGTCGAGGTGGCTGCTGACGTGGTCGAAAAAGTATTGCAGAAACTCTGTTGAAGGCTTGGTCAAAGGTTAGGACATGTTCAGAAAAGAAATCAAGGTGCTCGATTGCACCATCAGAGACGGCGGATTGATCAACAATCACTATTTCACCGACGAGTTTGTCCGGGCGGTGTACCAAGCCCTTTCCAAGGCCGGCGTCGATTACATGGAGTTCGGCTATCGGAGCAGCCGGGAGCTGTTCCCGCCGGAAGATTACGGGGCGTGGAAGTACTGTGATGACGACAAGATTCGGCAGGTCATCGACGGCATCGAGTCGGATATCAAAATCAGCGTCATGGTGGACTCATATCGCGTCAAGGAGCAGGAGTTTGCCCCGGCGGACGAAAGTCCGATCGACATGTTCCGAGCCGCAACGTATGTCAAGTATATCGACAGCGCCATTGAGCTTATCCATCGGTGTCACGACCTCGGCTACGAAACGACCTGCAACGTCATGGCCATCTCGAAGGAGATCGAGCCCGACCTCGTCGAAGCGCTCGATCAGCTCGCCAAGACGCCGGTGGACGTGGTATATGTCGTGGATAGCTTCGGGGCGCTGTACTGCGAGCAGATCGAATACATGGTCAAGCTCTATCAGGAACACCTGCCCGGCAAGACCATCGGCGTCCACTGTCACAACCAGCAGCAGCTCGCCTACGCCAACACCATCGAGGGCATCATTCACAACGCCAATTACGTAGATGGCTCGCTGTACGGCATCGGCCGGGGCCCCGGCAACTGCTGCCTCGAGTTGCTGATGGGTTTCCTGAAGAATCCGAAGTTCAACCTGACGCCCCTACTGAAGGTGATCCAGGACTACATGATCCCGATGCGCGAGGAGATCGAGTGGGGCTACATCATTCCGTATTTCATTACCGGCATATTGAACGAGCATCCCCGCGCGGCGATTGCCTATCGCCAAACCGAGGACAGAGACAAATACGCCGAGTTCTACGAGAAGATGCGCCTGCCCCAGGAATAAAACCGGGCCGCATATTCCGGCTTATGGCGTCTGCGGTGGTAGCACTTGTTGTCTTAGTTCGTCGGTGAGCATGTCCCACAAATGCGGGTGCGCTTCGACCAGGCGGGCGATATCGGCAAGGTCCTTTAGCCGCTTGCTCTGTCTTCGCTCGGGCTCGGACCACGCCTTCATCTTACCCTTGAGAGTATCCTCGAGCGAGGCTACTCTCATGAGGATACCATGCACGTCAGCGGGGACGGCACGGGCGGGGAAGTCCCGGTAGAAATTCTCTGTGCTAAGTTGAATACTGACCGCCGAACGTCCCCTGAAGTTGATGGACCAGTCGAATCTCTCAGAGCGGAATCCGGCTTCCTCAAGCAGCAAGACGATGCGCTCGACCGCCTCTGCGGCAACAACGAAATCGACATCCTGGGTCACCATCGGCTGTTCCGCCCAGTGGTTCACCGCCACGCCCCCAATGGCGCACCACGCAACGTCCGCTCGTTCGAGGCAGTCAACTAATCTCATCACGTCGTCGGTTCCACCGGATGTCTGCCAGTCATAGAATTGCTTCGCCGTCATATCTACATACTACCAAAATGTGTCATCCATCACATGAGACGCCCCACCCTTATACTCAACTCGCATGGGTCCGCCCATGACCGAAAAGCTATAAGATCGTGTGGATTCTGTCAAGTGTCAGGAGTAGACCTCTCTTTCGCGGGACGTAAGGATTCACGATGCCCCTGTGCCCACTGCTCGCTTGACTGCTAACGGTCAGCCTAAGCAAGCGGTGGCCTCATGCCATTTCCCTCATGAGTGACGTGTTAAACGGGTATCTCGGGGTTAGCTATTGCTCCTTGTATGCTTTCCTTGTCGTACCATCTGGAACCGTCTCATCCGGCTAAGGATCGATTATTGACGATTTTGCCTCTACACGCACTGGAGCAAAGCAGTGGGGCCTTGCAGAGGCCGGCGACAATGGACCGTTTTTTCTTGCTTTTTGTGCGGCGGGGGGTAGATTTTCTGGAGTGGAAGCAAAACGGCGCTTCGTTCACGGGGGAACGAACTCGTAACAAGAGAGATTTGGAGACTTGGCTATGATTGGCAAGAAGATACGACTTGAGAGGATCATCGACCGCAATTCCCGCAAGACGGTCATTATTCCGATGGACCACGGCGTGACGGTCGGGCCGATTGACGGCCTGGCCGACATGCGGGCGACGATTGGTAAGGTGGTGGCCGGCGGGGCGAACGCCATCCTGATGCACAAGGGCATCGTCCAGGCCGGCCATCGAGGCGCGGGCCAGGACGTGGGGCTGATTGTTCATCTTTCCGCCAGCACGGCGCTGAGCCCCGACCCGAACGCGAAGGAATTGGTCTGTACCGTCGAGGAAGCCATCAAGCTCGGCGCGGACGCGGTCTCCGTCCACATCAATCTCGGGGCCGAGACCGATAGGGAAATGCTCAAGCAATTGGGGCAGATCAGCGAGCGGTGCCTCGAATGGCAAATGCCGCTGGTGGCGATGATGTACACGCGCGGGCCGAAGATACAGGATGAATACGCCGTGGAGAACGTCAAGCACGCCGCCAGAGTCGGCGCCGAGGTGGGCGCCGATATGGTGAAGGTCGTCTATACCGGCAGCGTCGAGAGTTTCGCCGGGGCGGTCGAGGGCTGTCCCGTGCCGGTCGTGATTGCGGGCGGGGCAAAGATGGGCAGCGATGAAGAGATCTTCAAAATGGTGGACGGTGCGCTTCGGGCCGGTGCGGAGGGCGTTTCCATCGGCCGCAATGCCTTCCAGCACGAAGATCCCACCAAGATGGTCCAGGCCCTGAGCAAAATGGTCCACCATAACGCGAGCGTGGAAGAAGCCATCGCAACCCTGAAACAATAAAATACCTATCACAGGGAAGGGACAATTATGGACATACGCAAGGTCGTTATTCCAATGCTCTTCTGCCTCTGCATGTGTGCGGCAGAGAATTCCATTGCATCACGTATGCCAGGTCAGAAATCCACTCAACCTGTGTACGCCGAACTCATCCCTCCGGATAAGCTTGGAGAGGACCTGGATCTCCTTTTCAAAACAATCGATGAAGTGCATCCAAACATGTATGCGTATACCAGCAAGAAGGAATTCTCCAAGCTGAGGGACAAGCTTTACAGAAAAGCTGCACGACCTATGACACGTTTAGAGTTCTACAAGGCCGTTGCTCCTGTTGTTGCGGCACTTAAAAGCGGCCATACCTTTGTGATGACACCTCAGGAAGAATTCGCAGAGTATGCCAAAAACGGCGGCAAGATGTTCCCAGTGCATTTTCTTTGCACCGGCGATGCGGTCACACTGGCGATTTACTGGGGTAATGAAGAAATACCTGTAGGGGCTGAAGTTCTGACAATAGATGGTGAAAAAGCCAAAGAGTATCTAAAGAGGCTTGCCCGATATTGGCCGGCAGAGGGTAAGGAGTATAACCTGGGACATCTTGAACGGGGGGGCAGCAGCATTATGTTCTTCTTGTGGCTTGAGAAAGGCCACGAAGAATCCCTTAAGCTAACGTTGAAGTCTCCAGATGGGGTCATTGATGAGTATGCTGTTGTGGCACTTAGCCATGACGAGATAAACCAAGCAGCGCTTAAGAAACAGGCTGAGACAGCTAAGCATAAAACGCAGGACTCTGGACATCCACAGCTTTATACGTATCGGCACATCCCCGACGCAAATGTGGGCTTGATCACCTTCAATTTTTTTAAGGACCGCCAGCAATTCGGCAAATTCTTGAAGACAACATCCCAAGATGTCCAGGAACAGAATGTGGAGAACCTGATTATTGATATTCGAAACAATCCCGGTGGTAACAATATGCTCGGTGACGATTTTCTCAAGTACTTGACGGATAAGCCATTCTGTCAGTTCGAAAAGGCCGAGTTAAAGATATCAGAACAAGCATGTGCGAGGTACCGATGGATTAAGCGAGAAGACCCTAATATCAAAATTGGCTCGACAAAAATACTCAAAGGCAAGTTAATCAAACCAGGTGATAATCCACTAAGATTTAAGGGAAAGGTCTTTGTTCTGATAGGCCCAAAAAGCGCATCGTCAAGCGTCTCCTTTGCTTCGGTGATGAAACACTTCCACATAGGGACACTTATAGGCCAAGAGACAATCGACACCCCTGTGAATTACGGCGATATCATTTATGAAAAGCTCTCCCACTCCGGCCTGACTTTTGCGGTTGCCTGCAAACGTTTTGTCTGTGCCGGAGGCAAGGCGGACGGCCGAGGGCTTATGCCTCACCATGAAGTCAGGCAGAAGCCGGAAGATACGGCAAAAGGCGTGGACACAGTATTGGAATTTACGCTGGCTCTTATCAAGAACGGTGGGACTGTGTCGGACGATTGATTGGTAAACCGAGCGTTGGAGGAACAATGTTATGTATCGTTATCGAGCAATGATTTTGGTCATCGGACTCGTGGCTGCAATCTGGTTTCTCGGCTCTGCGCAGATGACGTCGGGACAAGCCCAGAGGAAACTCGTCCAGGCCAAAGACGGCTCCGGCATCGTCGGTTACAAGGATACGCCGATCCTGCCCTGGTGCGGCTACCACGCCCACGACCCGGACCGCCCTGCCCCGCCGAAAGTGACGCCGGGCCATACCAGTACGGACAAAGTCGCCGGCGCCGCTCCGTCGGATGCCGTGCTGCTTTTTGGCGGTACAGACCTGTCGCAATGGAAGCCTTCCGACTGGAAGATCGAGGATGGCGAGCTGATCGCCGTCTCGGGCAGGCTGACCACAAACCAGGCCTTCGGCGATTGTCAGTTGCATCTGGAGTGGCAGGCTCCGAATCCACCCCAGGGGCACGAATGGGATCGCGGCAATAACGGCGTATTGCTCATGGGGCTATTCGAGATCCAGATTTTCGACACGTATACGACGCAGCTCTATCCCGACGGCCAAGCGGCCTCCGTTTACGGCCAGACCCCGCCCATGGTGAATGCGTGCCGCCCGCCGGGCCGCTGGCAAACCTACGACATCATCTTCTTCGCCCCGGTTTTCAAAGACGGCAAGCTCGAAAAACCGGCTCGCGTGACCGTCTTCCACAATGGCCTGCTCGTCCATCATGACCAGGAAATCTACGGCCCGACCGGCCACCGGATTCTGCCGAAGTACGACGAACCGATCCCGCCGAAACTACCGCTCAGCCTCTCGGCCCACAACAATCCCGTCCGCTTCCGCAACATCTGGATCAGGACGCTCTGACGCGGCCAAGACCGTTCGGGATACACGTCGGCTATACTCCACTGCTGTCCGTGCAACGTGATCCTCAGATGTCTCGGGATGAGACCTCCAAGGCTCATAGTCCTTTTGATTAAGCGAAAAGACTATGAGCGCCGCATGGATTGGGGAATATGAGCTGAGAATAGACGTCAAGGCCGCAGTTTACTTGCCGTGCCGGCTTGCGTATAATTGTAGCCGGCAAAGGATTTCTATGGACCAAAAGGGACACCAGTTCAGTACGTTTGCAGGGGTCTTCACGCCGTCGATCCTCACGATCCTTGGCGCGATCATGTTCCTCCGCGCCGGGTACGTAGTGGGCGAAGCCGGAATTCTCAACGCGATCCTCATTCTATGTGCCGCCGAGGTCATTAGCCTCTTGACCGCGATCTCCATGAGCGCAATCGCCACGAACACACCGGTCGCCGGAGGCGGGGCCTATTTTCTGATCTCCCGTGCATTAGGCCCGCAGTTCGGCGGGGCCATCGGTCTGGCGCTGTTCCTGGCCCAGGCCCTCTCGGTGCCCTTCTACGTCCTGGCCTTCACGAATTCGGTGGTCTTGCGATTCTCAAGCCTGGCTCCCTGGTTTCTGCCCATCGCGCTGGGCACGTCCACTATTCTGTTCGTCATCAATCTGATCAGCTCGGGCGCGGCGATTCGTGTGCAATACGTTGTCATGACTCTGCTGGCCCTCTCCATCGCATCCTTCCTGGGCGGCGCGCTCGTGCGTTTTGATCCGGAGCTTTTCAACGCGAATCTCGGCCCGGCCTACACGAAACCCGCCATCGGATTCTGGGCGGTTTTTGCCATTTACTTCCCCGCGGTCACCGGGCTTCTGGCGGGCGTCAATATGTCGGGCGATTTGAAGGACCCCCCGCGTTCGCTGGTGCGCGGCACGATGGCGGCTATCGTGGTGGGCTTTCTGGTCTACCTGTTCCAGATGATTCTGTGCGGCGGATCGCAGCAACGGACCGACCTGCTGGAGCGGCCCTTTGAGATGCTGGTGGACAACGCCCTGTGGGGTACGTGGTTCCTGGTCGTAGGCGGTGTCTTCGCGGCGACCATTTCGAGCGCCGTTGGGTCCTACCTCGGCGCGCCGCGGGTGCTGCAGGCCCTTGCGCGCGACCGGATCTTTCCGGCCCTCGGTGTATTCGGCCGGGGTTCGAAAGGCAAGGACGAGCCGCGATTAGGGCTTGCACTGACGCTGGTTCTGACGTTTGCCGTCATCCTGCTGGCCAGTGGCGGCGAGTCGATGGTGGCCTTCGACATAATCGCCGCGATTGTCGCCATGTTCTTCCTGGCCACCTACGGGATGATCAATCTGGCGGCCTTCGTCGAATCCTTCGGCGCAAATCCCTCTTTTCGGCCACGGTTCCGCTTCTATCATTGGACCACATCCCTGCTCGGCTTTGTCGCGTGCCTGGTCGTGATGATTCTGATCGACGCCCTGGCAGCCACGGTGTCGATCCTTGTCGTAACCGGGGTCTATGTGTATCTAAGCCGGCGGGTGTTTCGCTCGGCCTTCGGCGATGCCCGACGGGGCTTTCAGTATACCCTGGCGGTACGCGCGCTGCAAAAGCTGCGCTGGATGACGCCGCACGCCAAAAACTGGCGTCCGACGTTCCTGGTCATGGCCGGCAGCACGCAGCGCCACATGACACTGATCCAATACGCGGCCTGGATGGAGGGCGGACGCGGCCTCGTCACGGCGGCCCAGGTCATCTCAGGCGATCTGGAGACCTTCGCCGCCCGCGTCGAGAGCTTGCGCTCGGCGATGGAAACGTTTCTTCAGAACAACGATTTAGCCGTTTTCCCCGAAGTCGTGTTCGCCGAGGACGTGGATCAGGGCATTCGCACGCTGGCGCAAAGCCATTCCATCGGTCCGCTCAAACCCAATACGGTACTTTTCGGCTGGCCCAGCGGCGAGGAACGGGCGGACGTGATCTTCCGGCACGTCTGGAGCATCGCCGGGCTGGGCAAGAGCGTGGTCATCGTGGTGGACAAGGGATTGCCGTTGCCGTACCGCCGGCAGCGGCGGATCGATATCTGGTGGCGAGGCCAGAAGAACGGATCGCTCATGGCGACGTTCGCCCACCTGCTGGCGCAGAACTGGCAGTGGCGCGACAGTCAGATTCGGATCCTCCGCGTGATCGGCGATGAGGCCGGCCGTCGGTCGTCGCGCCAGGCCATCCGGGAGCTGGTCGAGGCGACCCGCATCCGCGCCGAACCGCGCGTGATTGTCTCGACGGATTCTTTCTCAAACGTCTTTCGTAGGTATTCCGCCAAGACGGACGTGATCTTCCTGGGCATGCAGCCACCCAGCGACGAACCTGCCGAGGAATCGTACCGCCGTCTCACCGACCTGCTCTCGGACATGCCCACCACGATCCTCGTCCACTCCAGCGGCGAAGCCGACGTCTTCGCCTAAGCTATCCCTGCTCCCGGCCGAAATTCAAGCAGCCTTGCATTGGGCCGAGCTTGCATTCCGATCACAGTAGCCGTTCTTCCCCAAAAACGACACTCACTAAGGTACATACGTGATCTCGAGTTTAGGGGCGCGGTCACTGCCGCGGTCGTAGGAAGAGAAATTCCGGTAGCCGCCCCTGGACCGAGTGCCATACAGAACTGCTAACGAGTTGCCTGCCGACCATCCGCCGCGATCGATCACCTCCTGAATCACTTCGGCGATATCAGGGCTCTCGTACCACGTGTCCTCTGACCAGGATTCGTCGAAATCCCAATCGACTGATGCGCTTGTTCTGGGCAGAGAGCCAATGCGGCGAGCACTGCCAAAGGCACCAGAACTATCTGCTGCTTCAGCTTCGATCTTGCCGTAAATCACGCCGGTCAAGTTACTGTCATAGGATTGAATCTTCAGGCGCGCGCCAGTAATCTGGGCACCTTGTGGAATGTTCACGCTTCTAAATACCATACCGGACATGTAATATGGCGGCTTCGTGAACGCGGAAGATCCGATTCTCAGATACGCTGTCCCCAGGCTCTGGACGGTGTCACCAAAGGCATATCCATCGTCATCACTCCCGGAAACCTGGTATTCCAGAGTCTCTTCAACGGGCCCACCGCCCACGGTAAGACTCCATACTTTGCCCTTCGCAACCGTTCCGCCCGTATTGTGCTCGTCAATCCGCCAGTAATACGTTGTGCCCGGAACAAGGCCGTCCGGGTACGGCGTACCAGGAAGCCCGACGGCAAAATACGTTTCGGTCTGACTGCTCCGGAATGTGTCGCCGATACCCTCGTTGACGTCAGCAAAATTGTCGCCGAAGTACACGTCATGCCGTTCCGACGTCATGCTCGGCGTCCAGCTAAGCGTTGCGGTCGGCTCCACAGACGTGGCGCCATCGGGCGGGTCGGGAGCATAAGCATACATGTGCCAGATCAGTCTTGGGTAGTCGATACCTTCGGAGATCAGCCACATATCTTCTGTTCCGTTGGTCATCTCAGCAATAAAATCCCAACCGGCATCGGCAAAAGTGCTTCGTGTTCTCATCTCGGCCGTCGTCTTGCCGATACCTCCAGCGCTGAGCAGTTGCCCAGTCGTCTGAATATCCCAGAAAGAAGCTGCCACGGTACCGAGCAGATCAATCCCTATCAGTCCGCCGACAACGCTCTGCGGTCCGGAGACGAGTCCGGCCGCGTAGCAATTGTAGACTTCGCCTGCGTTGTTCCCCGCGAGCCCGCCGCTACCAGTACCGCTAAAATCGTACCAGGCTGAGACTGGTGCTATTGCGTAGCAATCAGAAAGAGTCCCGCTGTTCTCTCCAACCAGTCCCCCCAGAGTATGCCCCCCTGCAACGCTGGACGTTGCCCCCGAGGTAGTCACTTGGCCGTCGTTCAAACCTACCAGTCCCCCTGCCCTCCAATCCGCCAACACCCGTCCAGTCACATAACAGTTGAAGATTGTACCGCCGCTGTTTCTGCCGGCCAGCCCTCCGACAGACTGGTATCCTGCTATGTTGACATCAATCACACCCAGATTTTTCACCACAGCGCTATCGGAGATATCGCTGAACAGACCGACAAACTCATAGTCCCCATCGTAAAGCGGATCGAATGTGAAATTCGAGATAGTGTATCTATTGCCGTTAAAGGAGCCGGCAAACGACCAGTGATTGGAGCCGATTCTGTTGAACTCCACTCCTTCATACGCGGACAGATCAATATCGGCCATCAACTCAAAGTGTTTATCCCACTCACAGGGGAAAAGACCGATTGAATTCAGTTGATCGGCGGTAGAAATTAGATATGGATCAGCCTCGATACCGCTGCCCGGGACGGCGTCTGAGAGTTGTCCGGAGATGGTTTGGCCGGGCTTGCCTTCCCACGACAACCGTGGATAGTCGTTTCCCTCGTCCATTATCCACACACCTTCATTCTCGCATCCTCCCCATCCCAAAAAGGTGCTGGCCATTTTCATCTCAGCCGTGGTTCTACCGTTTCCACCGGCGCTAGCGGATTGTAGAGTGGTTTCGATATCCCAGAAAGAAGCGACAACGGCGCCATTGGCACCCTGCCTACCGACCAAACCTCCTGCTTGTTCCCTCGCGGTAACCTTTCCATTTGCGTAACAGTTGTAAATGAAACCTCCATCATT
>Ga0209427_10009055_pt1 | contig 11143 bp, 7 predicted proteins | sample DeeMarSWOR136_30_FD_187465 | JGI IMG/M metagenome (GOLD analysis project Ga0209427, IMG submission 187465) | Marine sediment microbial communities from White Oak River estuary, North Carolina - WOR-1-36_30 (SPAdes) (version 2) | ecosystem: Environmental > Aquatic > Marine > Intertidal zone >... | reverse complement strand
ATCCAGTCTAATAAAAAAAGATCGATTACCATTTTATATTAAGCTTATTTTAAAATATTCATCCAAATGTGTTGTGCTAACAGAAACCCAAAAAAATCCCTTATTAAACTTTGTTCCTGAAGATAATATTGTAATTATACCGAATATGGTGGATACGTCAATTTTTAATGGGAAAAAATTAAATAAAGGATCTGAATTCGTAATTCTATTTATGTCGCGAATAGACAAAACCAAGGGAGTCTACAGTGTTATCGAAGCAATACCTCATGTTATAAAAAAAATTTCACGAACACATTTCCTCTTTGCTGGAGAAGGACCTGATAAGGCTAAATTAGAGCAGCTTTGTAATGTGAATGGACTGAGCAAACAAGTAAAATTTTTAGGACATATTAATGAAATGTATAAAATCAACTTATTGGCGAAAGGCGATCTATTTTTATTTCCATCGCAGCTTTGTGAAGGTATGCCTTATGCTTTATTAGAAGCGATGGCTGCCGGCTTGCCAATAATTGCGACACCAGTGGGGGCAATTCCTGAAATTATTAAGCAAGGCGAAAATGGTTTCCTGGTTCCGCTTGAACATCCCGAGATCCTCGCTGAAACAATCATTAAACTTTTAAAGAATAAACGCCTTCGAGCAAAGATTGGGAAATTTAATCGCTATACGGCAAAGACAAAATATGATATCAAAATTGTAATTGAAACATTTAGCCAGTTATATGAAAGTACAGGATACAGAAATTGAATATACACAAAAACTAAATAAGGTTATCTCAAAATTAATACGCTTTTTAGATCAGAATGATTTTAAAGGGTGGGAACCTTACGATGTTTTAAATAATCGACTGAAATCATTTTTTAAAGCACCAATATTTCGAGTACTTATTACACAGGTTTTTAGATTATCACCAATCTTTATACATCCTCTTTTAAAAGAAAAAAGATTGTATGCTAAAGCGGTTGCCCTATTTGCGCATTCTTTTTTAATTTTATATGAAATTACAAAAAGCAGAAAATATCGTGATAGGGCAATATATTTCCTCGATTGGCTTGATGAGCATCGCTCTTTACAATCAAGAAATTTCAGTCTTGGCTCTCAGTACGATCTTAATCTGAAAACTTATGAATCATCCTCAGATACACCATCACCTTTTATTACAGCATTAGCAGTTGAGGCATTTATTTCTGCATATAAGATTTTAGGACAAAAACGTTATTTAGAAATTGCTGAGAGTGGCATTCGTTATTTCTTGGATGAGCTACCACAAATACAGGTAAAAAACGATCAAAGCTATTTTATTTATCATCCAAATAATTCAAGATTTATTCCTAACCTACCTGCAATAATCAGTGGTACCCTGGCTCGTTTTTATTCTATTAGTGGCGATATAACAATTTTAAATACAGTTGTTAAAAACCTAAAATATGTTGTTCAATGGCAACGAAGTAACGGCTCCTGGTTCTATAATCCGAATACAAAATATGTTGATAATTTTCACACTGGTTTTATTTTGGAGGCATTGGCAAAGTTTGAGTATTATACTAAAGATATCCAATTTAAATCAGCATTTTCAAAAGGTTTGTCATATTATATAAAAAATTTGTTTAAATCTAATGGAATTCCTATTCATATAAAATTGAGTGGAATACCCCAAAATGCTGATTCTTTGTTCACGAAAATTGATTTGCGCGATTTTGCACAGACAATTATTTTATTCAATTTTCTTAATGAAAAAAAGCTTCATTATATAAGGCAACACTATGATTTATTCAACTGGTCCAGTTGCTATTTTAAATCTAAAAAAGGTTATTTTTATTATCAACAACTTCCAATATATATCATCAAAGGTCCTTTCATAACTATGCAGGCGTGGATGTTATATGCACTTGTAAAAATGCTTAAGCAATTCAGATAAAAAGGGACAATTAAATTCAATGTATACTCGGTTACGATTAATTTTTCAATATAAAAGATAATTGAGATACTGATTCCATCACTTTGAGCGATGGAATTAGTATGAAATATCAATCCTTAAAGAGAAAACAATTATGTTAGCATGAATAAAGAACGAAAAAATCCATTAAAAACCAAAAAAGTACTTTTTATCCACAAATCAAGTAGCGGCTGGGGTGGTGCTCAACAAAGCGTTTATGATTTAATTAATCATTTCCGAAAAGAGTTTGGAAAAACAGTTTTTGTATGCAATAAAGGTTTATTAACAAAAAAAATTAAAGAGCTTAAAGTGAAGACTTATTACCTTCCCATTTCTTCAATTTGTTTTTTCCCAATAACAATCATATATTTAATCTTTATTTTATTAATTCAAAAACCTGACATTATCCACTCAAATCATAGGTATGCAACGTTTTTAGTTCAAGTAATACGTAATGTATTCCCCCTTCAATATAAAATTCTTCACACCGCTCGGAGTTTATTTAGCACTAAAACATATATTCATTTTTTAGGAGATAAAATTATCGCTGTCGGTGAGGCAGTCAGGAAAAATTTAATAGAAGAATTTAAAATTTCATCTGAAAAAATTGAAGTTATCCACAATGGAATCGAACTTAATCACAAAAAGATAAAAAACATTTCCATGCATCAGCTATTTGATATGTTAAAATTCGCTGATAAAACAGTTATTGGATCTATTGGGACTCTAATTAAAAGAAAGGGGCATTGTTATCTATTTGAAGCAGTAGCAAAATTGCCCTCCTCAATTCAAAAACAGATTATTTTATTAGTCATTGGAGAAGGGTCATTACATAACGAACTACAGGCTCATGTTCAGAAATTAGGAATTACAAAGTATGTAAAATTTTTAGGGCATCAGGATGATATAATGAGAATATTAAACTACTGCAGTTTTACAGTCATTACTTCAAATCAAGAAGGTCTGCCAAGAGTCTTGGTAGAAAGTTATCTAAACAACAAACCGGTCATCGCTTTTGATACAGAATTTATTACTGAAACTATTCGACATCAGGAAACAGGGATTACTGTACCGTTATATAATATCAGCGCCTTAGCCCATGCCATTAAATTCTATGTAGAAAATCCAAAAATAGTCGATGAGCATGGAAAAAACGGACATCGATTGGCTGTTGAACAATTTAGTTATAATAAAATGGTAAAGCGTTACAGAGCTGTATATCAGGAACTATTGCAGGTTTGAAATTTACGAATGGCATAAATTTTGTTTGATGCTTTTATACTTGTTGAAGGTTAATTTTTCAGTATCATAGATCATTGATGTACTGATTCCATCGCTCCGAGCGATGGAATCAGTATGAAATTTTAAATCTTAACAGGTATATTATTTTCAATATCATAATCACTAATTTTGTCCGTTTGAAAACTTAACAAAAACTTCCAGCTTGCGAAAGAAACCTTAGTTAAGTTCATATTTTTGTTCGCAAGTAGGATGCTTGTTTCACAAAAAACTCGCATGTTCGGATGGATTATAATTAAAAAGATAGCCTATGTTATTTTTTAAAATTCTTCTCAATCTGGTTGCTTTTTATACACTTAGCATATTAAATTTGTCAACTATCACTCTCCTCTCTGCTGGGGAATATTATGTTGCTCCTGATGGTAATGATCTGAATTCTGGGACAATAGACCATCCCTGGCAAACCATTCATAAAGCAAATCTGGAGCTTCAGCCTGGTGATATTGTTTATATTCGAGAGGGACATTACAAAGAAACGATCCGTCCGTCGAGAAGCGGGAGGGAACAAGCTCCAATTACATATTCGCAATATGCAAATGAAGTTGCAGTCGTTCATTCACGACCTGAAGGCGTTCAGTTAAGTGGTTGTCGTTACATCATTATTCAAGAATTACATTTTGAGAATTGCACTTATTTTGTTCGCTCTTATCCAGAGGGATTCGATCATTGTATCATTCAAAATTGTGTGATGAAAAAGCAAACTGGTTGGTGTGGCATTGAAATCGGAGATGGATGTTCTTACAATAAGATTCTTGATAATTATATTGATAGTTTCAGCATCGAGGGTGATTGTATCCATATTGGTAGGGACGAAATAGGAGAGCAATTTGGTGCTAAACACAATTTAGTCGCCAATAATGAATGTACTGGTGCAATGCACAGCGGTATCTGTTGTGCTGGCGATAAGACACAATTCAATATTATTCGTAACAATTATGTTCACGATATTGGCGATATTAATATTGTTACTGGTGCTTTAACTTCCTGGGTGCTAATCGAAGATAATCGTTGTCATAATTCTGGTGTTGATCCTGATGGGGCATGTGCCATACAAATTCGATCTGAAAAAAGTATCGTTCGTAGGAATATTTTAACTAGAGATGTTAATTTAGATATTGAAAAAGATGCAGCAGCGTTGGAGTTACAAGCCACCATGGAACGTCCGTACGTTCGTCAAAATAAAATTTATCATAATGTCATTTACAACTTCAATCAAAGAAATACTCGCTGGGATGGGATAAAATTAGCTGTCTATGACAATAATGTCCAATTTGGAATGAATATCTTTAAAAATAATATCATTTATAAAAATGGAATAGGTAATAGTTGGGGATATCAAATCGCTTATTCTCGCGTGGTCAATACTCCACCTGATGATTTATTTGATGGAAATCTAATCAGAGGAAATCTAACTAATGAGAATGTAATTTACTTTTTTGAATACAATAAACAAAATTTGACATTGGAACAAGCAAAACAACGACATCCTGCTATTTTCTTAACAAAAAATATTGATACCTCTCCCCTATTCATCAATGAAAATAATTTTAATTTTCATCTGCGAGAATCTTCACCATGCATTGATGGTGGTTCTTTCTTAACGAAAACGATGATCGCTGGCAGTGGTAATCAGATTCAAGTCAAAGATGCTGGATATTTTTGTGATGGCTGGGGAATTACTGATGGTGACATCATCCGAGTCGCTTCTCAAAAGCCTGCAAAAATAGTAAGAATCGACTATGATAACAATATCTTGATAATTGATCAATCCCTCAACTGGCAACAGGGTGATCCAGTAAGTCTTAATTATTTTGGTGAGGCACCAGATATTGGGGCTTATGAATATTTTGAATCTGGTGGGGATGCCTTGGCGCCATTTCCCCCTCAAAATGTGAAAGTAATTAATCCTTAAGTTTTGGTGCGACAGCATCGACAAAATTTCGCCGATAAAATTATAAATTAATTGTAGCATCGCTGACAGAAATCATATCATGAATTACTGAATCATTGAAAGGTTCTATCTTGTCGTGGGTTCGCTGGAGTCCAGTATCAATATTCAACAAGTAATGAGTATCACAGGTTAATCCAACAGGGGCAGAAGCCAGTGCATGAGGAAAAAAAATAACATCACCTCTGTCAACCCATGTTATGTCAGATATAGAATACACCATGAATTAAAACAGAATAGTGAACGTTCGTACGCTTAATTTTGCTCTCTTGAAACTAATATTACACTACATGATAAATTTAGAACTTTTGTTTCATAACAATTACAAAATTTAAATGAAATTGTCAAGTATTGTTTTTGATTTTATTGAACAAAATTAAAACCCTGCTCCTTCCAGGGAAGCAGGGTTTTAAAAAGTACAAAACAAAGAAAGGTATACAGGACTATGTATAATAACATGAGTTGACCATCGCTTCGTTCTATCTGACCCATCAGCGGATACAATAGTGAAACGTACCTCTAACCATTTTTCCTTTTTCACTTATCCCTTCAATAATTCCTATAATCGATAATGGTTGGTTGGGATTGTAATAGGAAAAATCGATTTCAACGCATTCATCTAATTTAAGCCGTGACATCCAAAACGGATTTTTCATGGTTTGTTGATGGATCTCTATTTCACTTTTTTTCTGCTCTCTTCCGCTTCCCTTTGTTTTGATTTCAATTACACCTTCGGCTGCAAACGAAGCAAATCTCAAAATATCAGATGGGGATGTGTAAACCTGAATATTTTCCACATCATAAGGATTAATGCCGCTTAATAATCCAGGATCATGTCCCAATTTCAGCCCGTCAATGACTATTAATGCTCCTGCGGGCGCTTGCATACTGCTAACTCCATGGAAAACAATGACCCCACCTATAATCTGATAGGGTTTGATCATTTTAATCGCTTCTAATATGCCAACATCTATTATATGTCGCTTCCACGGTGGTATTTTTTTATCTTTATAGTCAGCTTTTTCTGTATTTGAGAAATGTTCATCAATGTAAATTGCCTGAGTTAATAATTTTTCATCTGTCCAATCTGGAGAATATTTATAGCGATCCAATTCTATCTCATTGAGAATTCGTTCACGCATATTAGCAGTGAAGTAGTGATTTAGCTGCTCATCAAAATTACGCTCAATCATAACCTGAAAATTCTCCTGTTTTTTGACATTATCAGCCTTTATCAGTTGCACATCCAGTACCGACGCACCATCAGAGAAGAAACGAAATTCTCCTTTGTCATCCGATATTGTGTCAAACAACTGTCCATCGCTATTGATCAGCCAAACTCTTGTATTTACTACTGGCATTTCATTTTTATCATAAACGAAACCCGAAACAGCGCCGTCACTTATAGAATTCAATCCCTTACTTTCATCGAAGCTCAAAACTTTATCCCAGGAAAAACAGCGAGCAGACTGGGTCATGAGTAAACAATCAATCGCGCCATCTGATAAAAAAGTTTCTGCAACATAAAAATTGGGATTGAATATTTTGTGTTTTAATTCAGAAGATAATAAAAAGGTAGCTAATAGATGTGGTGTGGTTTCAGCAAACAAACGATGTTCCGGTAACACCGATAAACATAATTCTATTGGTAGGGGCATATCAGCTTCATCAGTTACTTGAATCGAAATATTTGTTTCTTCCCGGGGCAGGTATTCATTTTTATCAGGATAAATTTTAATATTTGCTTGCTTATGTTTATTTACAAACACTAACCTTTCTGCTTGGTGAGCTCCAATACTGTCGAAGACAGTGATTTGAGCAATCCCCATAGGATATTCTTTTACAGGAATACGTAACAAAAGTGAATCTTTTAGAAGTGCATTGGAAATCCAATGAAGATATCCACCTATACGGGTTATCCAAAATGTCCTTTGAGGATGCGGTGAATTAGATGCTGCTTTTACAAAAATAAATTCTCGATTTACGCTGTCAATTGAAACGGCTATACCATTTTTTGACACTTCTGGTAATATACATTTTTTTTCCTGTTTTTTGGGATTTATGAGACGTACTTCATACGTATCTTTAATCGATGGAGTAATTGAAAAAATACCAATACCATTATTGCTGGTCTCCAAATTCGTTATTACATCGCCTTTTTGATTAACCACAACTCCAGAAATATGAATAGGATTCATTACATCATCCACAGCCTGGAACGCAATCCTGGAATGGATTCCATCTACAAGCGATCCTCCTTCCGGAAAGAATATTATTTCAATGTTATCTTTTTGTGTCGGGATCAGGATTGCTCTTGTTTCCACATTGTTTTTAAATTTTGATTCTAGTTTCAATACGATTAATTGGTGCTCAATATGTTGGGGTATAGTAAATTGAATTTGAGTCAAACCGTTTTTATTCGTTTTTTGATTACCTTTTTTTACAATTTCATCAGTCATCCGTATTTCATAATTAATTTTAAGATTTTTAATTGGTTGCTTTTTCCGTGTCCAGACAGAAATCTTTGCCCTCACACTATCATTACTATGATAAAGAGAATCATTCAAATCTACATTCATAAAAAACTTTGGTAGGATGGAATTAACTATTGTTATTTGCTGATGAAATACATCATGTTCAGAACCATTCTGCATCCAATTTGAATAACCGACTAACGTATAGATTCCTTCTTTCAGCGATTTTGATAGCTTAACAGTCCCCTGAGCAAGTCCGTTTTTTATGGAATAACGATCCTTAAAAACAACCTGACCAGTTTCATCAATCAGTTTTATAGTGAAGTCCTTGCTTCGATCGGAGGGTTTATGTTGCAATGATTCAACGATATATGCCTTGAACCAAAGAAGTTCCTTTGGTTTAAATATGATTTTATTGAGCTGAACATAGACCTTTTCTCGAGGAAACACCTGATTAAATCGTTGAAACTTTTTTGTTATCTCAGAAATAAATTCATCCTGTTCTTGAGGAGCTAAATATAGAAACAGGAAACTTAACATAAGGATGAAAATATTTATTATTTTTGACACGATACTCACCTATTATTATAATTTTCAAAACTTATAAAAAGGTATTGGAATCTGCTGAGAAAAATACAGAAAAAACCCCTTCACTGCAAAGCAGGAAAGGGGCTTTTTTAACCTATTATACAGAAATTGCTATTCGCGAAAACAAACTTCGCCTAATATCCCGGATTCTGAACCATATTCGGATTGACATCCATCTCTGCAAGAGGAATGGGCAAAATGAAACGGTAATCCGGATAGGTCACGGTGCTCACCGGAGCAGTACAATCCACCCTGAACAAATTCTGCTTGTGCCGGGTGATGTCAAATATCCGATGACCTTCAAAGCATAATTCGACTCTTCTCTCGATGGCGATCTCATCCAGCAGTGCCTGTCCAGCCGCAGTAACAGCCGGGGCGTTGGACAGACGTTTTTGTCTAATGGTATTCAGGTCATTCTGTGCACCGGCAGCATTCCCCAATTTAGCTCTCGCTTCAGCCCGGTTCAGGTAAACCTCGGAAAGCCGGATCACGGGGATATCGTCCTCGCCATTATTCTCACCGGAACTTGGGAACTTATTCACGCGATAATCGCCGTATTGTCCCACAAGATCTGGATCCAATACGAATGTTGTTTTCCTGACATCCCGGTCATCAATCAGATTCAGCAGATCTTTTGATGGTAAATAATCTCCGTAACCACTTTTCTTGTACATATACCCCACGTGATCGAAGGCAAATCTATCGACCTGGATATTGATGACTTCTAATATTGCTTCAGAGGAAGGCCCGGGGAAAAACATGGTTGCGTAATCCGCCGAATCCACCAGGGCATATTTTCCGCTATTAATAACTGCCGTTGCCATGGTTTCTGCGTTGGCAAAGTCTTCCTTGTAGAGGTAGACTCGTGACAGCAGTGCCTGGGCAGCCTCTTTTGAGAAATGACCAGCATTGCCAGGATCAATTGTCATCAGGGAGATCGCTTTGTTGAAATCGGAAATAATCTGCGCGTAGACTTCAGCGACCGTGTTTCTAGCGGGTTTGCTCGTCAAATCGAACTCCGTCACGATGGGCACACCCGGATGAGAGGCATCCGCTGTGTACGTATAGTGCTGTGCAAATAACCTCACCAGGTCGAAATGGGACAGGGCTCTAATAGCATGAGCTTCTCCAATAATCTGGTTGTACTCGTCCTGAACGGCAGGAGCTGGCTCAAAAGGCGCATTGATGATCTGATTCGCCATGTTGATGGCTTCATAGATCTGCTCCCAGAAATATCGGTCCACTTCATGTACTGAATTGGTCGAACCGTTATATTCAGCCCATTCTCTGGCACGATTTGCCTGGGAATTCTGTTTCACATCCTCACCCATGATATCAGGGACCAGGAGCATGTAGCGGCCATACCAATCAGGGGTTTGCATCTGGTCATAACAGCCGATGATAGCGGATTGAAAATCCGCCAGGGATTTGAAAAAAGTATCAAAACTAACGCTTTGCTTGGGGGTCAGTGACAGGAAATCACTGTCACAGGAAACACAGATTAAGACCAACACCAGCAAAACATTAATCGTCGTGTATGTCTTGTATGGTTTCATGATAACTCCTTATATGACTTAATACAATGTTCTGTTAAGTTTATAGCCCGATATTGAAGCCAAAACTGGACGTCTTGGGCATGTGGGTGGTAGACTCGTAGAGACCGTTGACGCCCTGTTCCGGATCGAGATAGAGCTGATCATCAGCGACCCAGGTCCAGTAATTTGCCAGATGGATGTAGGCTTCCACCGAGGCGACACCGATCCGGGATACGAGAGTCTGCGGCAGTTTATAGCCAAATCTCAAGACTTTCAGTCGGAAATAATCACCTTTGAACAGGTATCGGTCGCAATTATCGGCATTCGATCCCTGGTTGCCTCCCCAACGGAACTGCGGGAACAGAGCCTCCTGTCCCGGGGTAGTCCATCGGTTTTCGTAAGCATACTGCGATGTGCTTCGTGGGGTGTACCTGCCGTCGCTATGATAGAAACGGGCAACATTGTCGTAAATGTAATTCCCAAACTGGTAGTTAAACTGGATTGACAGGGAAAACGGACCCTTTTTCCCGAACAGTCCGAATGAACCGTAAGCTTTGGGAAGGGCACTTTTACCATCATAAAATCGTTGGGCTTGACCAATTTTATTGGTCGTGGTGGTTTTCGTTGAATCTGTATACCAGAGTGGGTCTCCATTGGTTGGATCGACGCCTGCCCAGCCATAAAGATAGTATTCATAAAAATCTCTCCCCTCTTCTCTTCTCTTCGTGCCGTCGATGTAGGGTTCTGGGAGATAGGTAATTTCATTCTTCAAAGTGGTGACATTGAAGTTGACGGAGAGTCCCAGGTCTCTTTTCTGAAGAACCGTGCCCTGAAGCGAGAGCTCAAGGCCAGTGTTTTTCATATCACCCACATTTTGCAGTACATCCGTGAAGCCGGTAGTGTTGGAGAGGGGCCGCTCCAGAAGCAGGTCGGACGAGGTTCTTGTGAACCAGTCAAAAGTACCCGATATCTTATCATTCAATATAGAAAAATCGAAACCGATGTTCAGATTTTCCTGCGATTCCCAGGTCAAGATCCGGTTTTCAACCTGTGTAGGCGATGCACCTGGTTCTCCGTCGTAATCTCTTGCAAAGCCGTACAGACCAGCCCAGGCGAAGTTGCCGATTTCGGCGTTCCCGATCACTCCCCAGCTGCCCCTTATTTTCAGGTAATTGATGAACGTCAGACCCTGCATAAACGATTCTTCGGTAAGCGTATACCCGACACCGACGGACCCGAAATTTCCCCACCTTTTATCCGGGCCGAATCGTGAGGAGCCGTCCCTTCTGAAGGAACCAGAAACGTAGTACTTGTTTTGATAATTGTAGTTGACCCTACTGAAAAAAGACAGAAACGAATAGGCAG
>Ga0209427_10009053_pt1 | contig 11144 bp, 10 predicted proteins | sample DeeMarSWOR136_30_FD_187465 | JGI IMG/M metagenome (GOLD analysis project Ga0209427, IMG submission 187465) | Marine sediment microbial communities from White Oak River estuary, North Carolina - WOR-1-36_30 (SPAdes) (version 2) | ecosystem: Environmental > Aquatic > Marine > Intertidal zone >... | reverse complement strand
TCAAACAAAAGCCACTGAAAATAAGACTTTATACTCTGAATTGGGACAGTCACTCGAAATAGGTATGGGAGGAGAATAATCTGCGAGTCCCTCTTCTATCTCCGGAGGCAATGCTATTAATTGACCAAAAAAAAGCCTTTTAAAAATTGCCTTGCCTTTCATTGTTTTTGGCATGAGATTGAGCGATATGGCGGTTCTTTTTATGAAGGATGTCATTCTATTTTTTATCCCACCTTTATTTGTGACTGAGAAAGCACCAAAAAGTTCGACTTTTGAAAAATTATTATTCATTAATGAATACAATTCTGGGGCTGATAAGTATTTTGTGCTATAAGGAGAGGGATTGAAGTCAGTCCAATTCTTGTTAGCTGTACAGATTAGAAGCACTCCTTTATCTTTAAGGACACGATGAGCTTCACTCACAAACTTTTCTGGGTCTTTTAAGTAATATATCGCCTCATATAAAATCACCACATCAAAACTTTTGTTCTCAAAAGGTAGATTTTGTGCATTGAATTCTCTGATTTCAATTTTCTCTCTTCCTTTATAGTATTCAATGGGATGTTTTAGAATATTTTTATCTATGTCTCCACCTACTACTCTTTTAGCCACTTTGGCTAGATAGCCCAGACCCATCCCTCCTCCGCATGCCAGCTCCAAGACTTCCCTATTATTGCAGAACTGTTGTGCAAAACGATAGCGTTGATAGAGTCTCGCCAGTTGTTCCCTTGTTATCTGATTACCCGGCAATTCTGTAACTGTTGTATAGTTCTCTGTCAATTAACGCTCCTTTTGTGCTTCTTGGACTGCCTCAGTAAAGATTTTCAGGCCTTCATCAATTTGCTTTCGCGTCACGTTTAGTGCGGGAATTAATCGAATGGTTTGGTTCCAATGGCCACAGGGATAAAGCAGTAATCCCTTATCCAGGGCAAGCTGTAGAATTCGTCGGACAATTTCTCCGTTTGGTTCTTTATCGGTATCAGGTTTTACAAATTCTGCCGCAGTCATGAGTCCTACACCCCGCACATCACCGATGATTGGTGCCTTCGTTTTTAACTCACGAAGTCTGTCTAACATGTATGCACCTTGTTTACGCGAATTCTCCAATAAATTCTCTTCTTGAATTGTCTCAAGCACAGCCAGTGCGGCAGCGCAGGAGACCGGATTTCCCCCACATGTTGTTCCATGAGATACAGGACCCCAGGCTTTCATTATCTCAGCCCGGGCAACAGTCGCTCCTAGAGGGAAACCATTGGCGATGGCTTTGGCTATGGCAAATATGTCTGGTTGGACATCGAATGTATCTGCCGCAAACCACTCGCCTGTGCGCCCGAATCCTGTCTGTACTTCATCGAAAATGAGCAGAATTTTGTGTTGATCGCAGATCTTTCGTAATTCAGCCAGCCAGTTTCGAGGAGGAATAATGTATCCTCCTTCGCCTTGAACTGGTTCGACTAAAATTGCTGCGACTTCTTCAGGTTCAATTACATACTCGAACAGTCTCTCTAATTCTTCAAGAGAAACTTGAGTGCATTCTTCCAGATTATCAGGATTTTTTGACCGAAAGGGATAAGGAAATTGAGAGAAATAGATATCAGCTATCAGGGAACCATATCCAGTCCTGTATTTTGCTTTAGAAGTGCCTAATGATGTAGCTCCTATTGACCTGCCATGAAATCCGCCAAAAAAAGCGATAATTCCCCTCCGTCTCGTATAGTATCGGGCGAGTTTAATAGCTCCATCCACTGCTTCTGCACCGCTGTTGCCGAAAAAGAAGACATTCGCTTTTCCAGGCATGATCTTCCCTAATTCCTCTGCTAAATAAAGCAATGGTTCATAATTGGTTACACCAATCGCTGTGTGGATCATCTTCGAAGTCTGGGCCTGTGCTGCAGCAACAACACGAGGATGGTTGTGCCCGACATTGCATGCTCCAAATCCGGCAAGGAAATCAAGGTATTGACGACCGTCTCGACCATATACATAGCATCCTTCAGCACGTTCAACGGGAAGGTTTGGCCAATCATAGGCCAGGCAAGGAGCTAGTAACCCGTCTAAGTTTTTAACTAAATCATCAAAAGGCTTCCTGCTTTCTTTCATATCTTTTACTCCAGCTATCTCTAACTATCAGCAAAGTAATGCTTACCTATTATGTCTTAACCTGATTTAAAAAAGTTGCGGATACAATCTACTGTATACTCCACGTGTTCTTCAGTCGTTTCAGCGCTCATGGGTAGTGATATGACTTCTTTACAGATGCTTTCGGTTTCTGGCAAGTTGTGTACGCCCAATTCTAGATCTTTATGTTCCCAGACAGGCTTTTTCCAGTGGATAAGGGTCTCAACGCCTTGTTTTTCCAGGTAATTATAAAGCGCATCTCTTTTTTTTGTCCTGATGACATAATTCTGGTAAACATCAAAATATTTCTCACCTTCAAAGTGAGGAAGAAATAAGCCTTCTAAATCCGATAATCCCTTCCTGTAAAGTTCTGCAATCGCTCGGCGCCTCTCTATCCATTCTGGCAGATGTTTCAGTTTTACATCGAGAACTGCTGCCTGAATATTATCTAAAAGGCATGTGTATCCGTGGTAATGATACTCGCCTGTTTCCCTGTCCTCTCCATTATACCTCAGCAAGGTTGCTTTTCTAGCAACATCCGGGTCATCAGTTGTTAGAGTTCCCCCGTCTCCTAAGCCGCCAAGGATTTTAAAGGGGTAATGACTGAAACAGCCGGCTAATCCAAACGAGCCGGCAACTTTTCCGTTGTATTTTCCCCCGACTGATTGGGCTGCATCTTCAATGATGATGAGATTGTGTTTTTTAGCGATGTCCATTAATTTATCCATATTACACAAGCGGCCGTTCAAATGGACGGGCAGCACACATCTTGTACGCGGAGTTATCGCTGATTCAAGTTTATCCATATCCATATTGTAGTCTTTTCCGACATCTATCAGGATTGGCTTAGCTCCACAATGCACGATTGCGGAGATGGTTGCGACGAATGTATGGGCGACGGTGATGACTTCATCACCGTTTCCGATTCCCCCGGCTAGCAGTGCAAGAGCTAGAGCATGATATCCACTGTTCAAACCCACAGAGTATTTGGAGCCTACAAAAGAGGCGAAATTCTCTTCAAAATCTTTCAATTGGCTCCTCAAGATAAGATCACCTTTGGAGAGACAATCTGTGAGGGCTCCATCAATTTCCTCTTTCAGAGTGACATAATGCTTGCGGGGGTCTACAAAGGGAACTCTATAGGTCAAGTTGTTACCTCCTTAATCTTTTTGATTAATTGTATTTCTGACAGCTTTTACTATATTTTTCGAATCCGGGTAATATCTATCTTCCAGCCCACGACTTGCTGGCGCTGGAGAACCAGGAAGGGTTACTCTTTTTACTGGTGCTTTTAAGTATTTAAAGCCTTTTTCCAAAACAAGGGCTGACACTTCAGCAGAGACTCCGCAGTTTTTCCAGCCACCGTCAGCAATGATCAGCCTCCCTGTTTTTCTAACAGATTTCAATATGAGACTTTCATCTACGGGCTTCACAGTACGAAGATCAATGACTTCGACATCGATTCCTTGTTTGACCAGATTTGTCGCTGCTTTTAGCGATTCCACTGCCATATAAGAGGAAGAGACAAGCGTCATATCCGCCCCTTTTTTTCTGATTATGCCTTTTCCTATCGGGACTTCATAGATCTCCTCAGGAACGTGCCCTTCATATCCGTATAACCAGCGGTCATCAATATAGATTACAGGATTCTCGTCCCTTATGGCTGCGATCATCAATCCTTTGGCATCATAAGGGGTTGATGGCATGACGACTTTTAATCCAGGTATATGTGCAAATAAAGCTTGAAATGCCTGGGAGTGTTGGGCTGCCTGCTCTCCTCCGCGGTTGACTATTCCCCAGATGACAACCGGTACTGACGATCTCCCCCCGCACATGTAATGCCAGTTTGCGGCTTCATTTATAATCGGATCCATGGCGTACATCATAAAGTCCATCCTCGGGTGAACGACTACAGGCCTCATCCCAGCAATTGCGGCTCCCACTGCCGAACCTGTGACAGCATTCTCCGAGACAGGCGTATCGATTACCCTTTCTGGTCCAAACTTTTCCAGTAATCCCTGACATGTATTCCCGACATACCAGGGGCTTTTAACGCCCTGGCCGATCAAAATAACAGATTTATCATGGGCCATCATCTGGTAAAGAGCTTCGTTAATAGCCAGACTGAATTGGAGCTTTCTATTCTTTGAAGACATGCTTTGTCAATTCTCCCTTCTTTGGATAAGGGCTGTTAAGAGCGTATGTATGGGCTTTGAGAGCTTCTTTTTCTGCCTGCTTCCATACTTTTTCCATATCTTCTTTGCCCAAAATTTTGTTCCTGGTTAAAACTCGCTCAAATTTATTAATTGGATCCTTCTTCTTCCATTTGGTGATTTCTTTTTCTGGCCTGATATCAGTATGAGCACCCTGGATATTGTCATCTGGGCCCACGTGGCCGCGTTGACGATAGGTCATAAATTCGAGAAATACCGGTCCCTGTCCTTTTCTGCATAAATCAACTGCCTTCTCTGCTATCTTGTAGACCTGCAAAACATCATTTCCATCAGTCCTGTAACTCTTTATGCAGAATGGCTTTCCTATTTCAAATATATTATTGTCGACACGGCATTCCTTTATCGACAAGTGCGTTGAATAGAGGTTATTTTCGCATGCGAAAATAATCGGAAGTTTCCTGAGAGCCGCAAAGTTCAGGGACTCATACAAAACGCCTTCACCGGCAGCTCCATCTCCGAAGAAGCTAACAGTTACGCGTTTATCTTTTCTGATAGAGGAAGCCAACGCAGCACCAACCGCAAGAGAGATTGTTCCTGCAACGATTGGAGCAGATCCCATCATTCCCTTATCAGGGGCAATAAGATGCATCGAGCCTCCTCTCCCCCGGGAACAACCGATTTCTTTGCCATATATCTCAGCCATGAGTTCAGCCATGTCTCCACCCTTAGCCAGGTAGTGTCCATGAGAACGGTGGGTGCTGAAAACATAATCCTTCTTCATAAGTGCAGCACATACGCCGGCGGCAATGGCTTCCTCCCCTGAATATAAGTGAATCGGGCAGCGAGCCTCTCCCTTGAGAATCGGCTCCACAAAACTCTCTTCACAGGACCGGATTCTGACCATTGTTCGATAGAGTTTTTTTAGAAGTTCCTCAGAATATCTCATCTTAATTCTAAATTTTAGTGTTAGTTATAAACATTTTGTGTTGATGAACGAATCATCTTATCATAATTGTCTTCAAGGTTAGAAGGATAATTTTTAAATCGGTCCAGAACGATTTTTCTTTTACGTATCTCAGCTGCAATTTAAGCTTTTGAGGCCTTATCTTTTCCATATATGCTTTTTCTGGGTCTTTACTTCCTTTTAATATGGCTCCTTCGTCCGGATTCCATAGAGACGCCCAATCCGTTATCCCTGGCCGGACATTCAAAATTGCTTTCTCTTCTTCAGTAAACATATCTACATAACGTTGGACTTCAGGCCTTGGCCCAACAAAACTCATCTCACCTGTAAACACATTCATGAGCTGGGGCAGTTCATCGAGCTTGTATTTTCTGAGATGTCGCCCGATTTTCGTGATTCGAGGATCGTCGTCTGCTGTTGATGGGCCTCCCAATTTTTCAGCATCTACCACCATCGTTCTGAATTTAAATATTCTAAATGGTTTTCCATAGCGTCCGACTCTTTTTCCTCTGTAAAAAACCGGTCCTCTGGAGTCTAGCTTAATTAATAGGGCAAAAAATATAAGAACAGGAAACGTAATAATGAGGCTAATAGCAGAAAATATAGTGTCAAATAGGCGTTTCAGCATATTTAATAATTTACTTTAGAAGACAGTTTATCAGTTTAAGTATTAAATCGATTTTTCTAAACTTTTTTAGGTAACACTATCTTAAATAATCCCCACAATGAGCCTATTCCGTAACCTGTATGAAGAGCTAAAAACATTATGGGCATTAAAATTAAATATCCAAGGCTTTTTTTTGAAATTGCTATTTTAAGAGAAAAAAAGAGATTTATCAAACAGTACAAGCCGAGTATGAATAGAAATAGCCATTCCAAAATTGGGAAAAAGAAAAGCATTGCAAGTGAAGCAATCAGAATAGAAACAAAAGCTAGGGGCACCAGATGCCGTAATGAAAAAAGAACTTTGCCAAACTTTAAAGGATAGGTGATCCAAAAGCCATTGTTAAAATTGTGTTTTATGAAATCCCAAAAGTTTGACCTTGCATAATAATAGCTAACAATCTCAGGGACCAATAGTATCTTGCCACCTGACTTTCTTAACTTTGAATTAATGAGCACATCTTCACTTCTTGCAATGTTCTCATCATAAAGACCGATTCTGTCAAAAACATCTCTTCGGTAGCACCCACTAAATGCCGTATCTGCCCATATCGGTTTTTTAGGACCTAATCTAAAAAGTGAATTACCAATCCCAAATGGGTGAGAGAGTGAAAGAACTATAGCTTTACCTATAGAAGTATTATTACGAGGAAGTGCAACAATAACACCTCCAACATTATCAGAGTTATATTCAAACAAGAAACTCACACACTTGGATATGTAATCCTCTGAATATCTGGCATGTGAATCAATTTTCATAATAATTTCACCTGTTGCGTTTTTAATGCCAATATTCATAGCAGAAGGGATAATCTTTTTTGGATTGTCAAAGAGTTTAATAAAAGGATGTTCCTTAACATATTTTTTTACAATCTCCCTCGTTCCATCGTTACTCATGCCATCCACTATTAAAACTTCAAATCTGCCTTTTGGATAATCATTGGCAATAACAGAATCAAGGCACATGCCAATGAATTTTTCTTCATCCCTACAAGGGATTATAAGAGATACATAGGGTTTGTTTTCACTCATTTTATTAGATCCATGTACAGCCTCAGCAGCTTTTCTTCTTCTCTGGACCAATTATACTTTTCTTCTACTGCTTTCCTTCCTTTCTTGCCCATCTCTTCTGCTTCTTCCGGATGTTCCAGGATATAAACGATGGAGTCAGCAATAGCCTGTGGGTCGAGAGGATCAACGAGTAAACCGCACCCTGCCTGAAGTAAAATATCTTTCCATAAAGGAAAGTCAGAAGCAATAACAGGAATACTTGCTGACATATATTCAAATAACTTTGTAGCATAAGAAACTTGAAATTCAGGTTCGGGGTGGAGTAATACAAGCCCCGCTTTGACCACCCTTAAAAGCTCTGTAAGTTTATCGCGATATAGGAAGCCTTTGTATTCAACATTTTTCCATCCCGGGAGAGTTTTAATCTCATTTTTAATTGATTCGGGTGAAAAATCTCCTGCCAAGATTAAACGGGCGTTGTGCTTCTTTTTAACAAGCCCTATAGCTTCAACAATCTCTCTAATGCCCCGCGAATAATCAATGGCACCAACATAAGTAACTGCGTTTAAACGATCCTGCCAAGAGTTCTCTTTCTCTGATGCGGAAAGTTCATCCAACTGCGGAAAATTCTGGACAACAGCAGTATTTTTATTTATTGATTCGAACTTTTTTGCAATTGCCGGTGTGGCTGAAACAATACAATTAAAATATCGGGCAAAAAAGTTCTCAAAGTGTTCAAAGATCCAGGCAACTGTTTTTCGTGTCCATAAAGGTAACCAATATCTGCTTTTTATGTTTAATGGATAATCTTCATGGACATCATAAATGACTTTTTTGCCTAAGATTCGCAATAAAAGACCTGCTGGTATGAGCTCAGGGTCATGAAAATGATAAGTGAGAGCATGCTCTTTTAGGGCCTCTCGAAATACTCTCCAGACTGTAACTGTCATTCGAAAGAGCCGCCCTCTTTTAGGAGAGGAGATGCCGATTATTTTCACCCCATTTTTCTGTTTGATTTTTGTTCCTGGGGCAATCAAGGAAACAGTATATCCAGCCTTAGCTAGGGATAAGCATTGTTTAGCAAAAATTCTAATATCAGTAACTGGATGCACAGAAGTCATATGGCAAATATGGATTGCTTTCTTTGAAAAACTCATATCGGGATTATCTTTGGGCATAAATTTTTAGCTTGGGACACTCCGCTAACTTGTGATTTTGTATATGCAAGTCCAAGGAGACTCGCATACAGTAGTAATGACTAACTCTCTTCGCTTTTCAAGTTATCGTGTTTTTCCGCTTTTATTCCAGTTTACATTGTTTGTTTTATGTTTCTATTTTTTTTTAATTTTTTAACATTTTCAACAAAAGTGTAGCTGAGTAAATAGTAAAATAGACACAACAAGATTATATGCAATCCAGAAAATGTAAAATAACTGATGCCTCCGAATGTCCCTTCGAATGTTTTGAATAAGAACCATGCATAAAGAAAAACAAAGAAAATGTTTTTTTTCCACGCTGAAAGCAAATAAACAAGCAAAGTAAGGTTTGCCATAACAATAAATGGAGATAGAATCGCCCCTATGTGTCCTGCAACTGCATAGGCTTCACCAATAAAAAATGTATTGGCTACGCCTGCTGTTCCCTGAGAAACTGCTTCAGGATTGGAAAATTCCATAACAAGGCGCGATGCTGATTTAATTCCCCCTTGGCCGAGAAGATTTGCGAGATATGGGGGGAGGAGAGAACTAAATGGTACTTTATCTTTTGAAAATAATTCAAAATAAACAGGAAGATCCGAAATTTGTCCGTAAAAGATTCGTTCCGATATTAATTTGAATAGAGTGAAGATACTGGTTGCAAATCTGGTTAAAAAATACATTACTGAGATTAAAAACATCGAGAGAAGGCCGTATTGAAAAAGCTTTCTAAAAGGAATTTCTGAAGTCAGCATTCCGAAAAAAACAATAAGTATTATTACTGAGACGATTGGACCTTTTTCCAGGACAAATGTACTCATCAGTGCAAAAAGCAATAATGAAATAAGCGTAAACAAGCGCTTTCGTAGAAAAAATAAAGCAACGATAAGATTAAAAGGCAAAAAGAATTTAAATCCAATATTGTAAATATTCATATTCACCATAAGGCTAATACTATGTCTTAATACCTTGATACCGGAATAATCAGATTTTAATGCTGCAAGCGCTGGGTGCATTCCACCAGCTTGAATAAATACAAAAGTAAAACATATAAATGCAAGTGCAAAGCTTGCATGCCACAACAATTCATAATGTTTTTTAGTAAAGCGAATAGTTTCTTTATTTATATAGGTGTTTATTTTTCTTTTTAATCCGAGTCCATAATAGAGAAAAAACATAACTATAAATCCATACAGAGTATATAAATATGAAATAAGAATAGAATTTTCGTCCGTAAGTTTATAAGCGAAATGATAGAAATATCCCTTTTTATCAAAGAAATAGGCAAATGGAATACCCATAAGACCCATGACTACTATGGTTAATAAGATAAGACTGATCGGGTTTATTTTTATCTTACTTAAAATTCTGACCTTCATGATGTTGCCATTTCTTTCTTAGCTTCTCCTATCCTCATCAAGTTTCAGCTGAACATACGTTCCTTTATCTCTGAAATCCATCGAGCATCTTTTTTATAAAAAAGATACAAATAACATGAAAAAAATACACATTCGATGGCAAAACCTACAATTAATATATTAATATTGCCTAGAAATGAAGCAATATACTTTTTAATTAAAATAACAGTGGTTGCAAACAATATATTCAGCAATATTACCCATTGAAACATGAAGTTTTCAAACGAGATTTTATAGCGCCTTATGAGATAAATACTTGTCAATATGCCAAGTGCGATAAATCCTAACGCTGTTCCTATTGCCAGCCCAATGGTTCCAAAGCCGGCATAAACAAAGATTACTGATACGATAATAGCAAATACTAAAGACAGGAAGAGATTCAATGTGTTTATTGCTTTTACTTCAATAGCATCAATAATAGAACGTAGTATTACATATCCAAGATACGGAGCCAGAGATAAAATTAATATTTTCATGATTGGAACTGCTTCTATATATTCAGAGCCTAACCATACCAGCACTATTTCTTTTGACCAAATAAATGTATGGATCGTGACAAAGATACCTAATTGAATAATCATTATTAACATCTCTTCAATTTTCGATGTCAAAAACTCAACTTTTTTTTCAGCTATTAATTGGGAGACTTTTGGAAGAGCAACAAGCCCAAATCCTACTATTGCAGCCTCTAACACCTTAAAAGCTGATTGTCCGACAACAAAATATCCAGCCTCTTTCAAACTTCCGAAGTAGCCGGCAAGGAGGGGACCGAAGGTAAGTAGCCCGGCAAGTGCAAAACCGGCAGGCACCCTGGGAATGCAGTATTTAAGAAGAGTCTTGATCGATGACTTTATATCTCTTAACTGAGGTAGTTTTGTCTTTATTACTATCAGGACTAAAGGGATAAGAGAAAGATAAAAAGCTAGACCCATTAAAAATACTATTAGTGATGAATTTTTTTTATAGGCGAAGATGTATGAAACTATCAATGGAATAATGGCCATTAAACATAACTGTAAAGAGTTTGCAATATTAAATTGTTGTGTGCCTCGAAAAAAAGCATACACAATGACAAAAAAAACATATCCTATCAAGAGAAAAAATGATGCATAATATAAATTTAAATATTCGTTACTATGAAACATCAAATCACACAGGAATTTACTTGCAGTCATTATAATTATCAAAAGGAGAGTTAATACTACTCCTACTGAAATCAAAGAAGAGACTACGTATGAACCCCGGAGTTTATTTTCGTTGGTCATTGCGATATAACGTGCGAGTGCAATCTCTATTGAGAGAGTAGCAATAGGTGCAATATTAGATATAATTCTTCTCGCGAGGGAGTATGCTCCAAACTCTTCTGGTCCCAAACCCCTAGCTAAGAAACGCATGACAAAAATCATAGAAATGATGGCTACAAGAGAGGTAGCAGTTGTGGTGACTATGTTTTTCAGAAATGGACTTAACTTAATATTTGACATTAATAATATAAATTTAAATTATAAAGTAAAATTACATCTTCACTTTTATGACTCAAATAAGTCATGCTTTTTTTAAATAATATTTAGATAAAACCTCTTTTAAATAAAATGTGATG
>Ga0209427_10009052_pt1 | contig 11145 bp, 10 predicted proteins | sample DeeMarSWOR136_30_FD_187465 | JGI IMG/M metagenome (GOLD analysis project Ga0209427, IMG submission 187465) | Marine sediment microbial communities from White Oak River estuary, North Carolina - WOR-1-36_30 (SPAdes) (version 2) | ecosystem: Environmental > Aquatic > Marine > Intertidal zone >... | reverse complement strand
AAAGACCTCGGGATACTCGAGCCGGTTCCACGACAGGATTCCGATCACATCTCCTTTGTGGATGCCCAACTCCTGAAGGCCATGGATGAGGCCATTCACCCTCTCGTTAAAGACTTGAAAACTTGTTCTCTCAGAACCGCACACAAAGGCTTCCCTGTCCGGATAGAGGATGGCGTTTCTATAGACAATGTCTGCAAAGGTCCCCAACTGGTAACGGCTCAGTTCTCGCAATACCAGTTTGTTTGACATGCCTTCCGCCTCCAAACAGGTGTTCCCTTACCAACCCAGTGAAGGAGAAAGGCCACTCATCCCCGTCCGAAGGAGAGGCATGAGTGGCCTATTCTGCGCAAAGGTTGCTTCCTTCTTTGAGAGGAGGCCCCCCTTCCCATCCATTGGCTTTCTTGATGATCTGGAGGTGCGAAGCTTGATCCTCAGTGCGTCACTCCAGACTTTCGATTATAATCTCAGCGGCAAGCCGGGCGCCTATCCCCGGCAGGAGACCGCACTTTTCAAAGCCTTTCGCCTCTGCAAAGGCCTGCATGTTCTCTGGGCTGGCGGCGGGATCCATGTAACGGCCAAACACTACGTCTTCCTGTATCTTGGGGCATACGACAGCGCCTACCTCGTCCTCGAAGCGCGGCATGAATTTCCGGGCAGCCATGATCGTTGCACCCACAGCATCGTAATCTTGCACATCATCACTGCCCCAAAAAAGACCAAGAGCGATAAGGGCACCGGTTACGCCCCCACACATCCAGCCGGTCCCACCGAAACCAGGAAACGGCGACAGGGCCTTGATAATCTCCATGTTGCCCAGACCGAATTCTTCCATTATGGCCAGCGCTGTACCCTTGGCGCAATTGCAGGCGAAGAAGTTATACTCCTCGGCCCGCCGCTGAACCCGATCGAGGATCTGCTGCTTGTCTGCGCGGATCTCATCCCGGTCAAGTGTCTTCCTCGGGATCCCCGCCGCAGCCAGCTTCTTGACCCTGGCCTCGATGGCCGGGATATCCCAATCTCTTTCTGCCAGTTCCTGCACCTTTGCCTGCAGTCTTTCATAGTTTGCCATCGGGTCGCTGCCTCCTTCTCGACAAGCGTGTCATCCGCCGCCGATAACTTGCATGACGTTCACAGGGACACCGGACCGCATTCTGTCGTCCGCTTTGAGTATTCGGCCTTCCACAATGACAACCGGCCTTTGGGATTCTGAGATTCCCAGAAGGGCGAGAAGATCTTGGACCGTCGCCCGATCTGGGATCTCGACCTCCATACCCTGTGGGTGTTGGTAGCCGGAGAAACCTTGGCGCAGAGTCCCGAATAGCTTGACCCTGACCTTCATCCTTGACTCCTGTTAGAAATCGAAGGTGCTGTCAAGCTCCTCGTCACTGATGACAAAGACGGTGTTGTGGGGCGGTAGGGGTTCTTCGTAGTAGAACCTGGGCAGGCGATCATCCTCGTTTGTGAACCCCGCCCTCCTGTTGAATTCCCTCTCTGCTTTCAACACCCGGATACCCATGGCGCGGGGCCAATCGTCTGGCCCAAGCTCGGTGCCGAGTATGGCATTCATCGCCTTCCGAAACACCGCCTGAGGTTCGGGCTCCTGCAGGGCCATAGTTGCCATAAAGCACAGTCCCGTGCTGTCACAAGCGGCCATGAAGATTTGAAGGTTCCTGGAGACCTCAACCGCTCCTTCTGCCTGCAATGGATCGAGGAAGCCTCCCAGACATGGGCTGACCACGTTTCCTGCCGTCTGATCGGCCCCCATGGGTGAGGTGGCAAAGGTAACGCCATTACCCAGCATGGCCCTCGGATCAAACCCGGCCACACCCTGGCCCTTGACCACGGGGACTCGGTCGTGGTTAAAATGCCTGCCTACGGCAGCAGGGCCGCTTCCGAGAATCTTGCCGAATTCCGTGCCCTTGCCGATCTCCTCCACCATCTCTATGGCCGCCTCGCGATCCCCAAACTCTTTATACCCGGCGTCCATAGCAACGGCAATGGCCACTCCCGTGCTCATGGTGTCAATCCCAATGTCATTGCACAGGTAGTCGATCCGCGCAATGGTGTCCAGATCAGCAATGCCGGTCATTCCGCCTGTCGCCCAGATGGTCTCATACTCCAGGGAGCTGGTGACATACTTCCCCTCTGTATCCACAAATACATTGGAGCAATGGATAAAGCACTGGGCGCAGCCCCTGTGGGTCGGATTACCGCCCCTCTCTTTGATCATTTCCGCCATGGTCTCCCCGCTGATTTTCTCCCAACCATCCATCACGCCTTTTCGAGCGTTGAAGCAGGGAAAGGCGCCCATGGAATTGACCGGGGCTACGAGCGCGGCGGTACCGAGGGTGGGCATCAGGTGGCCGGGTTCCGGATGCTCTCTCACGATCTTGATATAAGCCTTGTTCGCCTCCCTGAAGGCCGCCGGGTCGGCTACGCGTCTGCCTCCTGTGCCGCGCTGATCCACGATCAAGGCCTTGAGCCCCTTGGCTGCCATCACCGCACCCAGGCCCCCTCGACCTGCGGCGCGGCAGGGGAGACCGTCGGCGTCAGAAGACTGGATGGAAGCTGTAGTCAGCCCAAACTCACCAGCCGGCCCGATGCAGAGCACTGAGTTTCTCTCTCCGTAGGCCTCAAGGATCTCTTTCATCAGTTTGTAGGTGCGCATTCCCTTGTACTCTTGGGCTGGAACGAGGCTGGCGTTGCCCTTGTCGTCAATTCTGAGGAAGCTCAGTTCGCCTTCCGGCGCTTGCCCCTCGACGACCACGGCAGCGATTCCCAAGCGGCCCAGGGCTGCAGAGATGGTTCCCCCCGTGTTGCTCTCTTTGATTGTCCCCGTCAGCGGACTCTTTGCCCCTACGGATACCCGGCTGGTATTGCCCAGAGGGGTACCACTTAGGAGACCTGGGGCGAAAATGAGTTTGTTGTCCGGTCCGAGGGGATCGCATTTCGGCGGCACCTCGGTGTTGATCAGGATGGATGTAAGCCCCCGGCCCCCAAGGCCCAGGTAATCCTGTGGCACATCCCCAGTACGGATGGTTCCTTTGCTCATATTGACCCTTATGAACTTCATTGCTTGCCCCCTTTCAGCGGGTGGATTTACCTGGCGCTACAGTTGCAGAACCGGTTTGATCACCTGCCCCTTTTCCATATCTTCGACCGCGCGGCCTATGTCGTCGAAAGGATAGAATGTGATCAAGCGGTCAAAGGGGAACCGCCCCTGGCGATACAGTTCAATCAGCCTGGGGATAAACAAATCCGGGATGGCATCGCCTCCGAGGATCCCCTTGACCGTCCGGCCGTTCATGAGAAGGTCCATGTCCAGTGCAACCTCTGTGCCCGGTGGCACAACCCCCAGGAGCCCACACACGCCAAGACGGGGCAGAACATCCACGGCCTGCCGCAGCACCTTGGGATTGCCGACACACTCCAGGCTGAAATCCGCACCCCCGCCGGTCATGTCCCTGATCGCCTCGACCGGGTCCACCTCGCCGGCGTTGACGGTGTGGGTAGCGCCGAGTTCCTTGGCCACCTCCAGGCGGTCCGCATTGACATCCACAGCGATAATGGTAGTACAACCGCACACCACGGCGGCGAGAACGGCGCTCAGCCCCACGTTGCCGGCACCGAATACCGCGATGGAAGCCCCGGGCCTGGGCTGAAGCGAATTCATCACTGCACCGGCACCGGTCATGACGCCGCATCCCATCGGTGCGAGGACCTCGAGGGGAAGGTCTTCCCGCACCTTGACGACGTTCCGCTCGTTGGCCAGCGCGAAATCGGCAAAAGAGGACTGGCAGAAGAAGGACCCGTGAATGATCTGATCGCCCTTGCGCAAGGTCGTCGTACCATCTGGACGGGCGCCGTGGAAATTGTGCAGGAAGAAGTTCAGGCAATAGAGTTCCTTGCCAGCCTTGCAGGCCGTGCATGCCCCGCAGTAGTCCCAGGCCAACACGACGTGATCGCCCGGTTTGACCTTCGTCACCCGCGTGCCTACCTCTTCAACCACGCCGGCCCCTTCGTGTCCGAAGACACTCGGCGGCGGTGGGATCGGCAGATGCATGTCTCGGGCTGCCAGATCCGTGTGGCAGATGCCAACACCCACGATCCGGACCAGCACCTCATCATCGTTCGGCTCACTGAGGTCCAGTTGTTCAATGTTGAAATCTCCCGATGTCTCTGAAACCACCGCGGCCTTGATTTCCATTGTCTGCCTCCTCAGCCAAGCTATAGCCCTAGATAGGCCTTGCGCACAAAATCACTCTGGAGGAGCTCATCACAGGCTCCCTCCAAGCATACCCGGCCATTCTCGAGTACGTATGCTCTGTCGGCTATCTCCAGGGCACGTCGAACATTCTGCTCGATCAGGAAGACAGTGATCCCCTGGTCGCGGAGCCCCTGTATGATGCGGAAGATCTCACCTACCAACAGCGGAGCCAAACCGTATGATGGCTCATCAAACAGGCACAGCTTTGGCCTCGACATCAAGCCTCGTCCTATGGCCAGCATCTGACGCTCGCCACCGCTTAGTGTCCTGGCCAATTGCCTTTCCCTTTCCTTGAGTATGGGAAACACCTCGTATACCTGGTCCAGTGTTTCGTCCTTTTGCTTCCAGGCGCTGTCAGTATACGCGCCCATCTCCAAGTTCTCGCGCACACTCATCTCGGGGAAGACCCTTCCTCCTTCAGGTACGTGAGAAATGCCCAGTTCCACAACTGAATGGGGTGGCAGACCGTCTATCCGCCTGCCAAGGAATTCCACACTGCCTGAAGCTGGACGTACCAGACCGGATATGGTATTGAGCAGCGTCGTCTTGCCGGCTCCGTTTGAGCCAACCAAGGCGACTATCTCTGACTCACTGATGCCTAGGCAAACATCCCACAATGCTTGGGTTTTGCCGTAAAGAGTGTCAATATTGCGTACTTCCAGCATACAAGTCTACTCTCCCAAGTATACCTCAACGACTGTCCTGCTGGTGGCGATCTCCTGAGGCGTTCCTTCGGCAATCTTCTCGCCGTGATGGAGGACCATGATTCGGTCACAAGCACTCATAATTGCCTTCATGACATGCTCGATCATGAAGATGGTCACCCCCTGCTCCCTAATCCTGGTGACCAATTCCATGGCCTCGGCTACCTCGGTGGGGTTCAATCCCGCCATCAGCTCATCTAGCAACAACAGTTCTGGCTTGGTGGCCAACGCCCTGGCTACTTCGAGTCGCTTCTGGTTGGCCAGGATCAAGTCTTTGGCTGGGGTCGCCTTCACTGCCGACAATCCCACAAACTCCAACAGTCTAGTAGCTTCCTTGGCGGCATCCGCTGATGACATACTGTTTGACCTGCCGAATAGCAGCCCCAACAGCACATTCTCAAGAACTGGCATGTTGGGGAACACCCTAACTGACTGAAAAGTCCTTCCCACTCCCATCCTACAGATGCGATATGGCTTGAAGCCAGTGATGTTTTGGCCTTTGAATCTTATTGTCCCATCTTTGGGAGCGAGAGCCCCCGATATCAGATTGAACAGCGTGGTCTTGCCAGCTCCGTTGGGTCCAATCAGACCAACGACTTCACCCTGGCCCACATGGAAATCTACGCTTGAGAGCGCGGCTAGCCCGCCAAAGTGCTTGGTAACCCCTTCACCTTCAAGTATCGGCATGTTCCCTCGCCAGACCCGCTTCCCGCCACTTCTGCACCAAACCGACAAGCCCATTGGGCAGGTATGATATGGCCACTATCAAGATGATGCCGAAAAGGAGCATGTAGTGATAGGGAAACCTGGTTATTAGCACTTCTTCTAGGTAGGCAAAAACAGCCGCGCCCAGGATAGGACCATAGAACTGCCCCATGCCGCCAAAGATGGCCATCAAAACGGGCATGAAGGAAACGAGCGCATTGAAGGCGATGTATGGGTCAATATACGTCCATCTGGTGGCTATGATTGCCCCAACAGCGCCAATGAAAACGGCGCTGATGGAAAAGGTGACAATCTTCAGAGCCGTCACATTTATGCCTGTGTGAGCCGCTGCCTCTTCGTCTTCACCGATACTCTGCAGGGCTAACCCGAATTTGGAGCGTCGGACGAGGTAGGCGGTGAGGAGTGTCACCACACAAATGCTGAGCATGGCGTAGTAGATAGTATCATTATCCACGATGATAACGAATCTACCACGCGTGCGCGTTACGGTCATCTCCCACCACAGAAGAAGCCGCTTGATGAGCTCAACAAGGCCGAAAGTGAACACAGCGAAATACATGCCTCTCAGCCTCAGAGTCACCGCGCCAACGAGAAGGGCCATCATGAAACTCGCCAGACCAGCAATACCGATAACGGCAGGCAGGGGCAATGATCTTCCCAGCAGCGCTGAGGTGTATATGCCGACTCCGAAGAAGGCGGCTGATGCCAGCGAGATGTAACCGGTAGGCCCAGAGAACAGGGCCCAGCTGACCGTGATGACGACATACATGAGGATTGCTGTTAGCAGTATGACAGCATACATCGAGGCATAGAGGGGCAGAGCGGACAACACGATTAAGATCAGAAGGACTAGCCCCAGAGAAACGGACTTCTGTGAGGTGGCCCCTGAGATTCGCATGTCTCTACTTCCCTAGAATGCCCGTTGGCTTCAGCAGGAGCAGAAGCACGAAGATTAGGTAGTAGGCAGCCAGTGACAAGCCAGGGTCCACATAAGTCACGATGGCGCCAATAAGACCCAGTACAAAACCCCCGATGAAACTGCCGAGGATACTACCCAATCCACCCAAGACGACCACTATGATGGCGATTACAGTATATCCCAGCCCCATAGTGGCATGGAAAGGGTAGCACATGCTTATCAGCATGCCGGCCAAACCGGCCATTGAGGCACCAAAGCCAAAGCATAGGGCCAGCACCCGGTTGATGTTTACCCCCATGAGTGCCGCCGTTGCCGGGTCTTGAGCTGCTGCCCTGATCCCTTTTCCCAGGCGGGTACGGGATAGGAAGAGATAGAAGCCCAGGCTTGCTACGATGGCAAACGAAAGAGCAGCCAAACGGTTTGCGGCAAATACCGCCCCCCCCAGATTGACCGGAAAGGCTAAGTAGGTGTAAGCCCTTATATCAGCACCCCACGCGATCAAAGCCAAGTTTTGGATGATGAAGAGTAGGCCAAACGAGGCTAGCATAGAACTGCCCTCGTAGGCAGCCGATGATCCAGACGAGGTCCTGAGGCGGGTGAACAAGGTTCTATGAAGAACAAAACCTATCACAAACGCAAGTGGACCGCAGATGGCCAGGGAAAGCAGCGGGCTAATGCCAAGCTTGGTGTACAGTGACCAGGTCGCAAAGGCCCCAAGCATGATGAATTCGCCGTGGGATATGTTCAGCACCCGGGCAACGCCATACTGCAGGCCCAGCCCCACGGCAATCAGGGCGTAGATGCCGCCCATGAGCAAACCAGCAATCACTATGTCTAGAATGGTTTTCATCATCAGTGATAGCTTCCCACTACAGCTCGGCGGAGATCCTTCGGCAGTTAGCCGCTTCAAGGGATCGCTCTATCTCCGGCCAGAGCGCGGATTTCTGCCGTTTCGTGACCAGCTTTCGTCACGCAACACCGTGATCTGTTGCTTGCCCTGAGCCTGTCGAAGGGATCCCTGGCGAGCGTGAGCCGACGAAGGATTTGCCCCGAGATGCACCGCCTAGTTCTTGTGGCAGACTAGCTGGCTGGGTTCCTCGCGTAGCATCCCTTCGCGCTGTGGAGGGGCACGCCCAGCAACACCTGCACTTGCGCCAGAGCGCAGCTCCGGTGCAAGTGTCCGGCGGCATGCCCATGCCGCCGCAGGGTGCCCCACTCCGCTTCGGGCACTTCCTTCGGTCGCTACGCGTGGAGCCGGCCCTGCTGAGTTTCGCACCACAGACTAGCGATGACAATCAAGACTGGAGCAGGCTGTCTAGGAGCGCAGGCAAAGTTCTTCGAAGAAAGCGACCACTCTCAAAGGTTGTTGCTCTTCGCCTTCTCAGACAGCCTGCTCAGTACCGTTGTCTCTATACTCTGTCTCTATCCCTCTGGTGCTGGTGCGGGCCACGGCGGCTTGGGGTAGATGGGATCTGCGGTACGCTTCTCCCCAGGGTCGATGACCTCAAACACACCGTTTTGCCACTGACCAATCTCACCGGGATGACATTCAATGGCCAGAAGACCGCCACCATCGCCGAACATGTCAAACCGGGTCGGTCCCAGGACAGTATCGAAGGTCTCCGTAGCCATGACATCCCTGATCGCTGCCTGGTCAAGGGTTCCCGCCTTCTCAATGGCCTGCTCAAAGAACTGCAGCCCACCATAATAGAGTAGTCCCCCCCACCAATCCATTGCGTCAGGCGGATAGCGGGCCAGGAACTTGTCACAGAACTCGGCGGCTGCGGCAGAGGATTTGCAGTTCCAGGCACCTTCGCCCATCACTCCCTCGGCCGCAGGGCCAAAGCTGCCTGGGAAGACCTCGAAATTGCCCCCAGGGCCCGTCAGAACGGCCTTGAAGTCTATGCCAAGCGCGATGGCCTGACCGATAGCCAGGAAGCTCTGCGGGGGATAGCAGAAAAGCAGCAAGGCATCGACGTTCGCTGCCTGAGCCTCCTTCAAGATAGGCGATGCATCCTGAAGGTCCATCGGGACGCTCTTCACCACAGGGACATCAATGCCCCTCTTCCCCAGTTCGGTAATCGCCACGCCGGAGTACTCTATTCCATGAAGGTCCTGAAGGAACATGATCGCCGCCGACTCGACTCCAACTTCCTCAAAGATGTCGGCCAGAACCGGTATCTGGTAGCGATCGGAGTAGTTCAGGACGCCAAAGAAATAGGGGAGAGTAGGCAGCAGTTCGGTGATGGTCGTTGCGCCACCTTCGGCCCCCAGCAGGATGTACCCATACTTGTTGTAGATAGGGGCAGCAGCGAAGAGAAAGGAGGTGCTGCAGGGGGGCAGCAAGAAATCGACCTTGTCCTCCACAATCAGTTTCTCCACCAATCTCGTCATGGTGCCCAAATCACTTGTGTCGTCGTATATGATGGGCTCCGCTATGGGTAACCGCTTGCCGTACTCCTCTACGTATATCCCACCCTTGGCATTGACCTCTTCAATCCACATCTTGTAGATGGGCCCGAACGCCGCCTGTTCATAGATGGCATTTGCGCCTGAGAGGGATCGTGACCCACCAAAGACGATTTGGTCTTTGACTGGGGCCGCGGTGGGCACTGCGGTGGGCGCTGGCGTGGCCGTCACCACGACAACCTGGGTCTCTTTCTTCACAACGACCTCTGGCGTCGGTGTTGCAGATGGAGCACATGCCGAGAGCACCACGCTGATGATCATCACCAATGCAGACAGACTCATCCATTTCCTACGGGAAAACATCTCTCCCTCCTTCGTATTCTTGAATTCCGCAAACCAAGCCGCTGGAACTCACTTCCCCGCTCCCGACTTTGGGATGTTGAGTATGCCGTGATGTCTTGTCATGGCGGGATTGCACCGTCACTTCTCGTTTCGTGCTGAGAGAACAGTTCTTCTTATCCGGCTCCACCCCTCCTCTCCTGTTGTATTCACGCCAAGTTCTTGCACACGTAGAAGCAAGTCGGCGAAGATGCCCAGGTACAGCCTGGGCCCCTTTTCGGTGTCTACTTGTACACGCCGTATTCCTTGACGGTCTCAACTATGGCCTTGAGATTCTCCCACCTGACCTCATCGAAGAACGCCCCATTGGCCACTATGTAGCCGCCGCCTTTGGCACAAATATCGATGAGTTTCTTGGCGTAATCTGCCGCGTCCTGGGGGCTACCCACGGTCAACAGATCCATGGGCATGTTGCCGGCTATACAGGCAATGTCACCTAGTGCTTCCTTCGCTTTGGCCATATCGGTCAGGTCGAACAACCATACAGTCTTAGCTTTCGGCAGGTCCCGGATAACCTCCAGGCGCGAGTTATAGCCCCCTTCGGCCCAAATAAACGGTACCACTCCCTCGTCAATTAGGCCCATGAGGACGTTTCTGAGGCTGGGCCAGTAGAAGGTCTTGAACTGCTCATCGGAGAGGAAACCGTCGGCGCCCTTGTGCAGAGGCACGAAAATCAGGGGGTTCCCGAGCTGTTTTGCCCAGCTTACGCCCAACTGAATAAAAGTGGGCGTCAATGCTTCCATGGCCTGGATGAGCTTGTCGGGTTGCCGGTACATATCCAGCATGATCCCCTTGGTTCCCCTCAGGGTGTCGCCAATCACGTCAAAAGGTGCTTTGGTGGCGAAAGCTTGGTAGGCGGGCCACCCCAACTCTGGCATCTCCTTGTCGAAGGGACTGACAGCCCCATACCATTTCAGAGCTTCGTTCCCAGCTTCCAGAAGAGCCTTATAGGCAGCTTGAACGGGGGGCAGACCGTAGGGAACAAAAGAGGCGGCAACGCCATACATTTCGGTCAGGCCGGAGAGATGAGGGAGCGTAGCGAGGGGCTCCAGGGCTCCGAATACGCGCGACGGCCAGGTATAGTAGAAGAAATACAACGGGTCATGAATGAAGGCATCGTATTCATCCGCCTTCATGTATTCGCCTTCAATACACTGGTAGGTGGTTTCAGGCGAGACCCCATGGCCGGGCCACTTGTAGAGCTTGAAGTCAACGATCTCGAGGAACTTGATCGGGGAAGGCACGAAACACCCACCGTGCGCATCCGGCTGAAAGTCCATGTAGAATTTTTTCCATGCCGGTATGATTTTGTCATAGTCAGACATGACATCGTGAGGGGTGAGCCCGGAGTAATAAGCGGGGGCAAAGCTGGGAATCAGAAAGACCGGCACCCTGTCAGGCAATTTCTTCAATTGAATGGCATCCCTGAACCTGGTCGTCCTCTCCTTGTACAACTTCTCGGCTTCAGGGCTGGCGAACTCTACGCCCTCCGGCGAAATCCACCTTTGAAACAATGCCTCCTGCTTTTCATCCGATGACATTTCTTCCCATTTCTTTTCCATTTTCGTTACCTCCATCTTCTGTGCTGAGTTTCCTTACTTAGCGCCGACCCATTCTTTGGCCAGGGATACTCCGGCCATGGCATCTTTACCATAGGCATCAGCGCCAGTATACCTCCTTACCTCATCGCTGACCTGGCCGCCACCAATCATGATTTTGAC
>Ga0209427_10009050_pt1 | contig 11145 bp, 7 predicted proteins | sample DeeMarSWOR136_30_FD_187465 | JGI IMG/M metagenome (GOLD analysis project Ga0209427, IMG submission 187465) | Marine sediment microbial communities from White Oak River estuary, North Carolina - WOR-1-36_30 (SPAdes) (version 2) | ecosystem: Environmental > Aquatic > Marine > Intertidal zone >... | reverse complement strand
AGGAATTGGGCTCCCTGGAGTCGGTGGAACCACCAAAAGATTTCCTCGTCCAACTTCATAAGCGGCTGGATAACCGTTCCCGGTTTTCCATTCTGGTTCGAAGCCTCTTCCTCCCTTTTCGGATCAAGATCCCCTTGCAGGTTGCAGGCGCTGTGGCCATGGCTGTTCTCGTTTTTTCCGTGTTCCATTTTCAGCGAGAAGAATTCAAGGTGGCTGAGGCGCCGGTTGTGACCCTAAAAGAGGAAGTGGCAAAAAAACAGGCTGACAACATGGCCGGAACAGAAAAGAGGGCCCTAGAGACCAGGCCAAGACCTGCCCTGGAAAAAACAGCGCTCAAAAGACCTCCAAGAGAAGCGAGGCCTATTGAAGTGGCTCTCCTTCTTCGAAAAGACCTGGCCCAAAGGGCTTATGGACCAGGAAAGGCCGCCGAAATGCCGCTCCGATCAGAGAAGGAACAGTTCGAAACCTTTGGCGCAGGACGCGCCCTGCCCTCTGTGGATGTTGAAGGAGAAGAAAAAAGCGGTGGTCATGGCGAGGAAGACAAGGCGCGCTCCAAACTTCCTGAAGAACGCGACCCCCTTGTCGGATTAAAACATGTGATCCGCTCAGTCCATGGTAAGGTCTTGTCCGTTGAATTCCATGAAGAGACGAAGCAACCAGACGCCCTCCTTGCTCAAATCCCTGCCTCTCGGTGGGGAGAATTTAGAGAACAGCTTGAGTCTTTGGGTGACCTCAGGATCCCTGCGGAACCCGACATCGAGAAAGGGAAAGAAAACCTTCAGGTCCGAATCCGCCTCCTGCCTCAGAATCAGGGCGGGACGCAGTAAATGAGGTGATGCCAAAGAAAGAAAAGGGCATCACGAAAGCACCCTTCGACCTTGCTCCCTTCGACGTTGCTCAGGGTCTTCGACAGGGTCGCTAGAGACACATAGCAACACAGGAAATTGTTGGACCAATTCCTTGTCACCCTCCCCTAACCCCTCCCTCAAGGGAGGGGAATTTTTCTGGGAATGCCGCGGTGGCTTTTTATTCTTAATTCCGCAATTCCTCAATTCCTAAATCCCTAAATTCCTGAATCCAGTTTTCCGGAACTTTTCGATCTCAGCCTTGTCTAAAAGTTCAAGAACCGGCAAAGGAGGACAAGGCAATGAGAAACATCACAAGCATCATAAAAGCCATCATCGTGGTTACGTTGCTCACCCCGGCTGTGGCAGCTTATGCCCAGCCTGATCGCAGTGGGGACAAAACAGGGTCACCCTATTTTTTTGTTCAAAGCGACGATCCTGATCTGGATAAACTTCCCTTGAAATCGACAGACCTGAAGGTCAACATCTCCGGTGTCATCGCCGATGTCTTGGTGACCCAAACCTACAAAAACGAGGGCAAGAAGCCCCTTGAGGCCATTTATATTTTTCCTGCCTCCACAAGGGCCGCTGTTTACGGGATGAAAATGCGTATTGGGGAAAGAACCATCACCGCCAGGATTGAAAAGCGTGAGGATGCACGCCGAGAATATGAGGAAGCCAAACAGTCTGGTAAAAGCGCTTCTCTTTTAGAGCAGCAGAGGCCCAATGTGTTTCAGATGAATGTGGCCAATATCCTGCCAGGGGATGTTATCGAGGTGGAGCTCAGGTACACGGAATTGCTGGTCCCCACCGATGCGGTGTATGAGTTCGTCTATCCCACGGTCGTAGGGCCGCGCTACACCAACCAAAGTGCGGAGCAAACACGGGATTCCTGGATTGAAAACCCCTATCTGCACCAAGGCGAATCCCCAACCTATACCTTTAACCTGGCCTTGGACCTCTCCGCAGGTCTTCCCATCCAGGAAATCACCTGTCCGACACACAAGGTCAATGTCGCCTACGAAGGTCCTGCTTACTCCACCATCCGTCTCGATCCATCCGAGAGATACGGGGGGAATCGAGACTTCATTTTGAGGTACCGCCTCTCCGGTGGGCGCATTGAAACGGGCCTCCTTCTTTTTGAGGGGGAGAAAGAAAACTATTTTCTCCTCATGGTACAACCGCCCCGCCGAATCTCGGAAAGGCAGATACCGCCTCGAGAGTATATTTTCATCGTGGATGTCTCAGGTTCCATGAATGGGTTTCCCCTGGACGTTTCCAAGAAATTTCTTAAAGACCTCATCGGCAAACTGCGTCCTACGGACCAATTCAATGTCCTGCTTTTTGCCGGGGGTTCATCTCTCATGTCGGAACAGTCCCTTCCAGCAACACCTGAAAACATACGCAACGCCATAAACCTCATTGACCGCCAGCGCGGAGGCGGGGGCACGGAGCTGTTGCCGGCTCTTAAAAGAGCCTTGGCCCTATCCAAAGAAGAGGGTTATTCCCGCACCCTCGTCATTGCCACGGACGGGTACGTGTCGGTTGAGGTGGAGGCTTTTGATCTCATTCGAGAAAATCTCGGGCAGGCAAACTTGTTCGCCTTTGGAATCGGCTCCAGTGTGAATCGTTATATCATCGAGGGAATGGCCAGGGCGGGTATGGGAGAACCCTTTGTGATCACAGAGCCCGGTGAGGCCGTTGAAAAGGCAAGACAGTTCAGGGAGCTCATTCAAGAACCTGTGCTTACGGGCATCAGTGTGGATTTTGGAAGGTTTGAAGTCTATGACGTTGAGCCGCCTGCCGTGCCGGATGTGCTTGCGGAGCGACCGGTCATTGTGTTTGGAAAGTGGCGAGGCCAGCCTGAAGGCCGAATAGAGCTGCGCGGGACTTCCGGTGATCAGCCTTTTGCGGAAATCAAGGATGTGGCCAAAGTGAAGCCCTTGCAAACCAACGCTGCTTTGCGCTACCTCTGGGCGAGATACCGGATTGCACTTCTCTCTGATTACAACAGGCTGCGGCCCCAGGACGAGCGGGTCCAAGAGGTCACCAACCTCGGGCTTACCTACAACCTCCTGACAGCGTACACCTCCTTTGTGGCGATTGATACCCAGGTGAGGCTCGTGGACGGCAAGCCTGTGCTCGTGAAGCAGCCCCTACCGCTGCCCCAGGGTGTGTCCGACCTAGCCGTGGGCAATCATGGGTATGGGAGCAGGGCGCTGGCCCAGGTTCCGTCTGCGGTTTCGGGAAAAGGCTGGTCCGCGGACAAATGCTGTGAATACAAGCAGGAAGGCTCGAATTCCTTCGCCCGTGAGGAGCTGAAGAAAAACCCCCTTGTGCTGGACCACGTCTCGGTTGCAGGCGATCTCTCGACACAAGTAATCCGGAAGGTCCTTGAGAATGAGCTGACCGCCTTCAACCGGTGCTGTCTGGCCAACCAGCATGCCCGCTTCAACGGCAAAGTGGTTTTTGTGCTGCAAATTGATGCCCAAGGCCGGGTCACCCGGGTTCTTTTCAAAAGGAACCCTCGTAATATCGCCGGCCTGGTTAGCTGTCTGCAGCAGAAGCTCCAAGCCCTGCAATTCCCTGCTTCGCCGGGGCAAAAGCCCACGGAAGCCGTGGTCACTTTTGTGGTCACGGGCTAAGGCGTGAAAAAACGTCAGATCAGGGGAGGGGGAACGGCGCGTTTCACCCAAGCCGCGGTTGCCCCCTTCCCCTTGTCTCTTCCCTTCGATTCTGCTAATGTGGCTCATCCGGTCTTTAACTTAGGAAGAAGGCTGCTTGGACAACAGAATCCCCCTTTTGTTAAGTGGGATTTGGGTAGTTATGTCGGGTACAGGAAGGCTTTTCTTTCGTTCCAAGGCTCCCGGGCTGGTCTTTTCTGATGACTTATCCACGGGGGAGTTCTGCCCCCGACCCATTCCCTTCGACAGGCCCCTCGGCCATGAGCTCGAGGCCGAATGGCTCGGGGCCGAACGGCTCAGGGCTGCGGTTTCCCCCCCATGGATAAGTCATGAAAAGACAATGAGAGACTGTGTGAAGAAAACCCCACCTCCAGCAACCTCCAATTACTCGCCTGTTACTACCCGAAGCCATAGACAGCCCAGGGTGCGAGAGGGTGACGGCTACAGGGAGTTTTTGGCTCTGTACACAAGGATGTGCTCCCATTAGCAGAAATCATGGGTTTGTAAACACTCTCGGGATTCGAGAGCTTCATGGCGCAGCTTGGAAGGGGTGCAACCAGGGATGTGGATTGAAAGGATACCGGCTCCCTTCGCTTCTCTCTACGAAAAAGCTGCCAAGCTGGTGGTGGGAAGCTATTATGCGGGGGTTGCCCGGGACATAGCCGGTTTCCTGAAAACAGGCCTTATCCTGGATCTGGGAACCGGGCCTGGATATCTTCCTATTGAAATTGTTAGGATCTGCCCATCTATTCGCGTGGTGGGCATCGATCTCAGCCGAAGGCTGATCAAAATGGCTCAAGCAAACGCTTTAAAGACAGAGCTCCATGACAGGGTGCACTTTGAAGTGGGCAATGCAGCGCGGCTCAGGTTTCAAGACAATGCTTATGATATGGTCATCAGTACCGGCATGCTCCACGGGCTCAAGAATCCTGTGCAGGTCTTGAAAGAATCCTATCGGGTCCTTAAGCCGGGTGGGGAGGCTTGGATCTATGACCCTGCAAAAGTCACCTCACAAGTGGACATGAAATCATGGAAGGCGTCTCTTACCCTCACGGAGGAGCTCATGAACGTTGTCTTCGCCCTCTTCGCCCGGCTGAACCCGCCCCGCCCCTACAATAAAGCTCAGGCGGCCGCCATGATCGCTGCCTCCCCATTCAAGGAATATGAACTCGAAGAGGACAAGGAAGAGATAAAGATCAAGTTGAAAAAGCCGCGCCAGGATTGACATCTGAGCTGGAAGAGATTAAGGAGGTCCACACGATGATCAGGAGCTTAGACGGCAAAACGCCAAAAATTGCAGCTTCAGCCTTTGTCAGTGAAGCCGCCTATGTGATAGGCGATGTGGAGATCGGTGAAGAATCGAATGTGTGGCCCGGAGCTGTGATCCGGGCCGACTTTGGCTACATCAGAATCGGTTGCCATACGGCTATTGAGGACAATGTGGTGATCCATTCGGGAACGCCCGCGGCCCCCATTGGCGACGTCACCATAGGCGACCAGGCTATCATCGGCCACGGCGCCGTCCTCAACTGCCGCAGCATCGGAGACCACGTTCTCATAGGCATGAATGCCACCATTCTCCATGAAGTCGAGATCGGGGACAACTGCGTCATTGCAGCCGGATGCCTCGTCGGGCAAGGCACGAAAATTCCCGCCAATTCATTTGTGGCAGGCGTTCCCGGTCGTATTCTGGGCCAGCCCACAGAGCAACAGTTGTGGTGGGCAAGACACGGCTACAAAGAGTACTTGAAGCTGGCGAACCGTTACAAGAAAGAAGGGTTATGAGTAAAGAATGCGGGACCATAAGATTCGGCTTTGATTCGCCCCTCGACGGGACTTCTGGGACTGGAGTAATAGATAAAAGGAATATTGGAATGGTGGAATGGTGGAATATTGGGTCAAAAAAGATAAGATGCCTTAAGGACCCATTATTCCATTCTTCCACTATTCCATCGTTCCCCTGTCATGTCGTTCAATACTATACTGCTCCGAAACAGCTCACTGGCTCAAGGGATCATGCTTTTTGATAAGGAGTATCCATGGTTGAAAAAGTCATTATCATGGGGGCCGCAGGCAGAGATTTCCACAATTTCAACGTCTACTTCAGAGACAACTCCCGTTATAAGATCGTGGCGTTTACAGCCGCACAAATTCCCATGATTGAAGGCCGGCTCTATCCCCCTGAGCTTGCCGGCAGTCTCTACCCTGATGGTATTCCCATCTACCCTGAAGCCCAGTTAAACGATCTTATCCATGAACACCAGGTGGACCTCGTGGCTCTCTCCTACAGTGACATTCCCCACATTGAGGTCATGCACAAAGCGTCTATGGTTATGGCCGGTGGAGCGGATTTCATTCTCATTGGAGCAACCTACACCATGTTGCGTTCTAACAAACCGGTTGTGGCTGTCTGCGCTGTTCGTACGGGCTGCGGCAAGTCCCAAACCACACGGAAGGTGTGCGAGATCCTGAGAGGGTTGGAGAAAAGTGTTGTGGTTGTCCGCCATCCCATGCCCTACGGTGATCTGAGAACGCAAGTTGTTCAGCGTTTTTCTTCTTACCAAGATTTCGAAAAACACCAATGCACCATTGAGGAGAGAGAGGAGTATGAACCCATTGTGGACCAAGGGATGGTGGTCTATGCAGGCGTCGACTACGGCAAGATTCTCGAGGAAGCGGAAAAGGAGGCCGATGTTATCGTCTGGGACGGAGGGAACAACGATACCCCTTTCTACTTTCCTGATGTGCACATCGTCCTTTTTGACCCCCATCGGGTCGGTCATGAATTACGCTACTACCCAGGAGAGACCAATATGTTGATGGCAGACATCGCCGTTATCAACAAAGTGGATACCGCCCCAGAGGAAAACGTGGCCAATGTCCGACAAAACATTGAGAGGCATGCGCCTGCTGCGGATATCGTGCTCGCGGAATCACCTCCTCTCGTCTCTGATCCGGGGCGTATCCGGGGAAGCCGCGTTCTGGTTGTAGAAGACGGGCCCACACTCACGCACGGCGAGATGGCTTACGGGGCGGGGCTCATCGCAGCAAAGACCTATGGTGCCGGGGAAATTGTTGAACCCCGGCCATTTGCCTGCGGTGCGATAAAAGAGACCTATCGCCAATACCCTCATATCGGGCCGGTCCTTCCCGCCATGGGATACAGCAGAACCCAAATCAACGACTTGGAACATACCATCAACGATGCGGACTGCGATCTTGTTGTTTTTGCAACGCCGATTCACCTGACCCGCATTGTTTCCATTAACAAACCGGCGATCCGTGTCCGCTATGAGTACCATGATCGTGGAAAGCCCGTTCTTGACGATGTCCTGCTGAAGCGATTGCGTGCCTCCGGCCGCTTTTCTTTTTGAGAGGAGTCCATTTGCCGTGAAAAGCCATAGACAGAGGGAAATTTTGCTGGTCGCCCTTGGCGGCAATGCACTCATTCGCAAAGGCGAAGTGGGCACCGTGGAAGAGCAGTTTCGGAATTTGAAAGTGCCTATACGGCAAATTGCCCGGCTCTCAAGACATTACAGGATCATTATCACCCATGGGAACGGACCTCAGGTGGGCAATCTTCTTCTGCAGCAAGAATGCTGTGATGCGGTGCCACCCCTGCCCCTTGAGATCCTCGTGGCTCAGACCCAGGGCCAGATTGGATACATGATCGAATCAACGCTGGATGCCGAACTCATGGAAATGGGGGTTCATACAGAACAGCCCCTGATCAGCCTCATCAGTTATGTGGTGGTGGATCAAGATGATCCGGCCTTCCAGGAGCCATCCAAGCCGATCGGGCCGGTCTTCGATGAGGAAAAGGCGGCGTCCCTCCCCTATCCCACAAAGAAGACAGCGCAAGGATATCGTCGGGTCGTTGCCTCACCAAAGCCTATAACGATCGTTGAAAAACGGGAAATCAGAAATCTGATCGACATGGATTACATTGTGATTTGCTGTGGTGGCGGGGGCATTCCGGTGATCCGAGAGGGCAGAGCCTTCCAGGGGGTCGATGCGGTGATCGATAAAGATCTCGCCAGCGCAACGCTCGCAGAAGAGGTGGGCGTGAATGTCTTTCTTATCGCATCCGATGTTGAGGGAGCATGCATTCACTACGGCGCCCCGGAGCAAGAACTTCTTCGCAGGGTCACCGCAGAGGAGGCCGCCGGCTACCTCAAAGCGGGCCACTTTCCTCCAGGTTCCATGGGTCCCAAAATCGAAGCCGCGGTGCACTTCATCAAAAAGGGTGGAAAAAGAGCCCTCATTACATCCATTGAGAAAATAGAAAAGGCCATTGCAGGCAGAGCAGGCACGGAAGTGGTCAGCGGCTATTAGTCTTTAAGAGGAGGCATCTGTGGTATCCCTAAGCGTTAACGGCAAAACGTATCAAGTTGATGTAGAACCGGATGTGCCTTTGCTCTGGGTGATCAGGGACTATTTGAAGCTCACAGGGACCAAGTTCGGCTGTGGTGTGGGAATTTGCGGAACCTGCACCATTCATGTTGACGGCAAGGCGGACAGGTCCTGTCAACTGACAGCAGGCGATGTACAGGGAAAGAACGTCACCACCATCGAGGGACTTCCCAAGAATCATCCGTTAATGCAGGCATGGGTCGAAAAGCAAGTTCCCCAGTGTGGCTATTGCCAACCCGGCCAGATCATGCAGGCCGCTTCCCTGCTCCATGAAAATCCGAGCCCAACGGATGAGGAGATCAAGGACTTCATGAGCGACAATCTCTGCCGGTGCGGCACCTATCCGAGGATTGTTCAGGCTATCAAAAGGGCCTCCAGGGAGGCAAGATAGAGATGGTTGGAAGGATGACACGGCGTGAGTTTTTCAGAAAGTCTCTGGCCGGCACAGGTCTGGTTCTGGCTATCTCCGTCAATCCCTTTGCCCTTCGACTGATCAAGGCGGATACCCTTCAGGAAGAGCCCTCCGAGGCTTTTGCGCCCAGTGCATGGCTCCAAATCACGCCTGACAACCGGGTCACCGTTATGGTCAACAAGTCCGAGATGGGACAGGGTGTGTACACCGCCCTCCCCATGATTCTGGCCGAAGAGCTTGAGGCGGACTGGGAACAGGTGCAATTCAAACCAGCGCCTGCTCGCGATGCGTTCAAGGACCCCGTTTGGGGGAGCCAGTCCACGGGGGGGAGTACGAGTGTAAGGCACATGTTTCCTGCCTTACGAAAAGCCGGGGCCGCAGCGCGTGAAATGCTCGTCCATGCCGCTGCCGCTATTTGGCAGGTGCCCGCGGAAGAATGTCGTGCAAGCCTTGGAAGCGTGACACACCGCCCCAGTGGACAAAGGCTGACCTTCGGGGAACTCTGTTTGAAAGCGGCGACCGTGACCATTCCTGACGAGCTCCCCTTGAAGGAGCCCAGTGGGTTCTCCATCATCGGCACCTCAAAAGCGCGTCTCGACATTCCGGAAAAGGTGGATGGATCCGCGATCTTTGGAACCGATGTGTTTGTCCCGGGCATGCTCTATGCGGCCATCGAGAGGCCCCCGGCCTATGGGGCCCGGCTTCTACTCTTCGACAGGAAGTCGGCAAAAGGAACCCCCGGAGTCCGGCATGTGGTCACCCTTCCCGGAGCCGTTGCCGTGTGTGCCGACACCATGCATGCTGCATGGAAAGGCCGCGAGGCGCTGGATGCGAAGTGGGGGCAAGGCAGCCACCCTGATTTAAGCAATGAAAGCCTCGAGCGCCTATTGATCAATCATGCTGACTGCGAAGGCGCTCTGGCACGTCAGGACGGCAACCCCCACGATGCCCTTTTTAAGGCAGCCCGAAGGGTTGAGGCCACTTACATTCTGCCTTACCTGGCCCATGCAACCATGGAGCCGATGAACTGTACCGCATATGTTCAGCAGAATCGATGTGATGTGTGGGTTCCCACCCAGAACCAGTCGGGGGTTTTGCAGGCTGCAGTGGAATTGACCGGACTGTCCTCCGAAAAGGTCCATGTTCATACCACTTTTCTGGGAGGCGGCTTTGGAAGGCGTTCCGAGACCGGTGTTGCTGAAGAGGCGATCACGCTGTCTCAGGAGACCCGCAGGCCGGTCAAGGTCCTCTGGTCGCGTGAGGAAGATATGCAGCACGATTTCTACCGTCCGGCAAACTGCGCCGTCATCGAGGCCGGCATCGATGCAAGAGGCCTCCTAACAGCATGGTCTCAAAGAATCGTCGCCCCATCGATCTTCTCCCGTGTTCTCCCCGATTTCATCCGAAAGGGTGTTGATCCTTCCGCTGTCGAAGGCGTTGTGGATATGGAATACGAAATACCCCATGCCCGTGTGGAATACATCAAGTTGGACACCCCCGTCCCTGTGGGTTTCTGGCGTTCTGTTGGGCACTCCTACAACGCCTTTACCGTAGAGTGTTTCATGGATGAATTGGCCATTGCAGCCGGCGAAGATCCGCTGGCTTTCAGACTGAAGCTTCTCAAGAATCATCCCCGCACACGGGGAGTCCTCAAAACGGCCGCTGAAAAGGCAGGTTGGGGGAAGCCTTTGCCTGCGGGCAGGGGGCGCGGCATTGCCCAACACCGGTCCTTTGGCAGCCATGTGGCTCAGGTTGCGGAACTGAGCGTGGACACAGAGAGCGGAATGATCCAGGTCCACAAGGTTGTCTGCGCTGTGGATTGCGGCCTTGTGATCAATCCGAACACGCTCACGGCCCAAATGGAAAGCGCCGTGATCATGGGATTGAGCGCCGCTCTGAAAGAAAAAGTTGTGCTGAACCATGGCGGCGTTATCTCTGAGAATTACGAGGACTACGAGATTCTGCGAATGGATGAGATTCCTGAGATCCAGGTCCATATCGTCAAAAGCAAAGGGCCTCTGGGCGGTGTTGGAGAGCCCGGTCTGCCGCCGGTTGCCCCGGCCGTGGCCAATGCGATCTTTGCAGCCACAGGCGCCCGCATCAGGCGCCTGCCCTTGACAGCTGAAACAATTTTGGAGGCGGTGGGTAGTATCGTGTCCCAGAAGTTCCTTCAATAATTCTGAAGGGGCGGGTTTTCAGAATCCCATATTCATGGGGCCGTCGGGGGGTGGTCTCTCAGACCCGCAACACAAATTCCTGCAGAGCTTGTTGGACGCCCCCATAATGTCAATAGGGGTCACCGGGCAGGCCCGCCCGCCATCGCGAGCCGCTCAGGCGAGGCGGGCGGGCCCAAGAGATATAGGACCTTGGATAGACTATCCTATGGGGCTGCCCTGGGATGGATATAAAGAATATGGGGCCGTTCCAATGGCATGGGAGGTATTGTTGCGGGCTGGACGACCACCCCCTGACAGCCTCTTTCGAGAGCGAAGCATCTCATCTGAATGAGAACTTTTTCAAGGTATTTCTGGGACACGATACCAGCTCCAAAGCCTAAAACACGCCCCTCTGCCCCCTGGGCGTCTCTTCCCGCACAGAGGGAAACATCAGAAGGCCTTCCCGAGGGCGGAAGAGGATTGCGTGAGCCTGGGAAGTAGGGTCAATAAGCCATTCATCCCCGTGCACAGCACGGGGTATTCTGGCTGCGCTGTTTTGAAAGTTCCGCGAAGCGGGACGTTACATGAAATCGCGCAGTGATTTCATAAACGGAGTCGCGCATGGTCATCAGTCT
>Ga0209427_10009049_pt1 | contig 11146 bp, 6 predicted proteins | sample DeeMarSWOR136_30_FD_187465 | JGI IMG/M metagenome (GOLD analysis project Ga0209427, IMG submission 187465) | Marine sediment microbial communities from White Oak River estuary, North Carolina - WOR-1-36_30 (SPAdes) (version 2) | ecosystem: Environmental > Aquatic > Marine > Intertidal zone >... | reverse complement strand
TTTGCAAATGAGTTAGTAAGCCTTCCAATCTATCCGTTTCTTAATTATACTGAAATAGAATATGTCACTGAAACGATAAATAATTACTTTTGACTCATCTAAACTTTCTATTCTTATTTTGTATTTGATTAAATATTATAAAAATGGTTAACTAAAAATTCAAAATATTTATATAGATTTCTCATTATTTTTCTCAATTTAACGTTAGTTTTTCAATTAATAAACTTTAAGATAAAATAAAAATTTTGATTGTTAATTTATGTCAGAGGAAACTAAAAGTAAATTTGTTATTTGGCTAAAAAAACATAAAAGAATAATTATAGGTTTGTCCACTTTATGTCTAATTATTTTCATGATTTTTGTAGTAGATTTCCCTAGTTTTATAGATAGTATAACCACAATTGGAATATGGGGGACATTGCTTTTTATTCTTAGTTATACCGTAGCTTTTTTACTTAGAGCATATAAATTAAAATTAATATTTAAAGGACTTGATCAAAATATTCGCTTCAGTACCTCATTTTTTTCTATTGGGGCGTGTTTTGTAATAAATGATTTGACTCCCGGAAAAGTAGGTGATATTGCAAAAATCTTTATAATAAAAGACCAAGAAAGGAAAAGGTTGAGTGAATCTGTTGCTGCGATCTCCATAGAACGAGTGTTAGATCTAATATTCCTATTTTTAATTAGCAGTTTTGCTCTAATTTATCTTTATATCACTAATGCTGGTGCAATTATATTAGGACAAGAAATTCAATTCTATCTTATAATAGGTGCTATTATAATTATTCTTCTCATCATCCTCTTTTTATTACTCCTCTATAAAACTGAATTTATATTAAATATTATACGTAAAATCTCAACGAAATTGGAATTTTATTTGCGTAGATTTCTAACTAACTTTAAAGAAGGGATTAAGAAGTTTAGAAATCATAGGAAAGAACTTCTCTATATTGTAGTTTTAAGTGTTCCTACATGGATTTTTGATGCACTTATCATAAGTATCTTCTTCTATTTTTTAGGATATTCTTTTAACATATTTATTTTAATTTTAGCAGCAATTTTGTTATTTTTTAGTAAAACCTTTCCTATAACTCCTGGAGGTTGGGGAATTTCAGAAAATATTGGAGCTGTATTTATTTCTATTTTTTATCCCCCACCAATATACACCTACACAGGAATTCTTTCAATTTTTATTATTGATCATTTGTTTAGGAGTGCATATCTATTTTTCTATGGAGGGTATTCGATATTTCATTATAATTATAAATTAAAAGAAATCCAAAAAATAGAATTATAGGTCAACCCGAAGCGCTCCAACATCCAACCCTAGCCTTGCATGATCATGAGAATAGGGTGAATTAAATTGATATAAGAAAAGAAAATTATTTAAGAAAAGTTGTTCTTAATTATGTAAAATTCTCCAATAGAGACTTTGTATGAATCTGAAAATGAATAAAACAAATTATTTTAATAAAATTAAATCAATCCTTTATATACTTGTTCCTTCCATCTGTTTTGGATTTTGGGCTATTATTAATTTAATACGTTTAAATTTTGTTATACCTGATAATATTCAAGATTTTACAGTTTTTTATAACTCAGGTAAGCAAATACTTATTGATCCATCTCAACTTTACAATATAGTAGGTTATTTTTATCTTCCTAGTTTCGCTGCACTGTTTTCCATTAGTATTTCTTTATTTCCATTTACTATTGCGTATTACATTTTTTACGTTTTTAATTATATTTTTGGAGTACTTGCAATTATAGAATTTAATAAAATATTATTGTTAATGGGATTAAGAAAGAAAATTTTTAGATTTATTTTTATTATGATAATATTTAATGGATATTTTGCATACTACATTTTTAGATTCAATCAAACCAAGTTTATAGTATGTTTAATACTTCTCTTTATAATCAGAAGGGAATTACAATTTAAAAAATATAAAAAAGTAAAGAATTTTTCTTATAATTTAATAAATTATAGCCTTTTTGTCTTTGCTATTGCAATAGCTCCATCTTTTATATTCTTTTTATTGATATATATTTTTCATGATATTCAGATGAAATCTATATTTAAAAAGGAAAATTTACAAATATATTGCATAGTTATATTTATGTTTATAATTCAAAATTTTTTATTTGTTATTTATCCCTCACTATTAGTGCGCTATTTGGATGGATTTAGTTATATTCATATTCATGGATCACATGGAATCCAGTTATTTTATTTGAGGGAATGGTTTTTTCCATCGTATGATGAGCGAATAATTTTGAGTATTATTTTTACAACAATTTTAATTATCTCTTGTTTAATTTTAATATTAAATAAAAATTTAACTCTTGAAAAGAAATTTGGTTATTTTTCAATATTTTATTTGTTTACTGGTGTATATTCTTATCAAATATTTGTTTTATTGATACTTTTTTCTTTTATAGTATTGTTAATTATTCCTTATTTGAATCAAGAAGAAAAAGGAATTGATATACTAAAAAAGAATATTTTGCCATTTATTGGACTACTACTAATATTAATTATTAATTTTATGCCACCTGATTTTGTAATTTATGAATTCTTTCCGATATTACAAACGATCCCCTTTGTATTTTTTGTTAATTTGAGATGGCTTATTCTCGCAAGTATCATGGTGTTGGTTTTAATTATATTACATTTGAAAAAGCACATGGATATTAAGTCAGCTTAACATTATATTACAGTTCTTAAAAATTAAATATTAAAATAATTATTGAATGATTCTACATTGTTTGAAGGAAAACGAATAATTTGTATAGCACCTTGTTATAATGAATTACATAAAATTGATAAAGTCGTGAAGAAAGTAAAAGAAACTGCGGTAGATGAAGTTTTGGTAGTAGATGATGGTTCAACCGATAATTCTCCAAATACAGCAAAAAACGAGGGAGCAACTATTTTATCGTTAGGAAAGACTCATGGTGTCGGATTTGCGCTCCGTAAAGGAATTGAGTATAGTATAAAAAATAATTATGATATAATTGTAATAATTGCAGGTAATAATAAAGATAATCCAAGTGAAATAATAAAATTGCTGGAACCTATAACTAAAAAGGGTTATGATTTTGTACAAGGATCACGCTTTAAAAAAGGAGGTGGATATGGAGCAATGCCCTTATATAGAATTATTGCTACAAGAATCCATCCTTTATTATTTTCGATAATTTCTGGAAAATGGGTAACTGAAAGCACTAATGGATTTCGAGCATTTAAAACTTCATTATTTAAAGATAAAAGAATTGATATCTGGCAGTCTTGGCTTGATAAGTATGAACTTGAACCTTATTTGTACTATAAATTAATAAAACTTGGGTATAAGACAACAGAAGTACCTGTAACAAAGTTCTATCCTCCTAAACAATTAGGATATACTAAAATGATGCCAATAACAGGCTGGTGGAGCATCTTTAAGCCATTAATTCATCTAGGATTGAAGCTACGTAAATAATAATTTTATCTATAATTCTTTCTTAAGATTCTTGTTTAATAAACAGAAATTATTAAGAGAAAGGAGATAAATACTCCCAAAAAAGACAAATAAAATGTTAAAATATGATTATTTACTTTTATTTCTCTTTTTATTAACCCTAAATTTAGATTAAACGAAAAAAATTCTCTTTCTTTTAAAATACCATAGAAAATAATTGCCTGAAACCAACGTGCGTATACGAAACTAAAGATCATGAATGATGCTGTAGCGATCGTAGACAAAATAACGATTTCGAATTTGTCAGCATCTCTAAGTCGAAAGAAAATAAATAAGAGAGCAATAATTGCGAAAGGTATTATTCGGATAAATAAAGGTAAATCTGTACCAAATGAAGACCAATTTAATAGAACCGCTAAAAACCAATCAGTTATGAATAAAGGGAGGATTAATAAAGCAATTAAAATCGGAATAATTGAACATATAAAAATTTTCATCTCCCGCCAATCTTTTTCTATCAAAATTTTCAAAAAAAGGAATCCCACTGCTGGCAAAGTATAATACTTCGTGCACATAGATAAACCTAGAAAGATGTAAAATAGATATTTTGCATATATTTCTTTTTTAGGATAAAAGCATAATGCTAAGAATAAAAAGAAGAAAAAATAAGCGTCAGTAATATGATACCCACAATTTTCTAAACTAAATGAATTATTTAGAAAAAAGAACGGATTTACAAGGAATAAACCAAAAGCATAATTAATATTTTTGATATTAAAACTCTTTAAAACGAAATAAAACATTAAAACCGTTAAAAAGTCCCAAAAAAAACCCCAAAATGCAAACGCTTCGATACTTCCAAATGAAAGAAATCTAGTGATTTCTAATAAAAATATTGTTAATGGAGTACTTGTTAAATTACGTTCAAAATAAAATCCTATATCTCCCCAGGATCTTCCAGGATCTACTGTATGAGTATAATAATAATATAGGAGCATAATAACTCGAATTATCAAACCAAAAGCAATAAGAATTAAAGCTTTATACTCTAAAATTTTTTCTATTAAGTTTTTCTCTAAGAGTAGTTCTGACTTATTCTCCATATTTGTTTTCATTTTGAAGTTCTTATAAAACTTTCTAAAAGATAAAATAGGGCTTAGTTATAGAGAAAATCTTAAGATCATGAAATTTGATAGTATTTTTATATAAAATGTCAAATCTTGTCAGTAGACAAAAGAAATCATTGGATTTTATCTAAATAAGATTTTAATTTAATAAAATGTTTTGAATATCTCTTTTGCAATCTCTTTTCTTATTTTTATGCCTTGATCTAGTGTTACTTTTTCTTTAATAGCATTGATACAGATTTGTTTTCCAATAATCACTTTTGGATTAGATGCCCAATTTACATTAATCAAGAGACAAAGATAATATACTGATGATAATACTAATGCAATTAAATTTCCAAAATTGAATTCAAATGGATTTTCAATTGTGATACTGGCAGAGGGTACTTTTTGTTGAATCAGTGCTTGAAATGTAGCATTAGCCTGATAATTCACAATCATTTGAGCGCTAAAGTCATTTAAATATTCTAGAGAGGAATCTAAAATAAGATCAAGATTTTCATTAATTATCATCCATAAAATTGGTATAACAACTCCTTTAGTTCCTCCTAATAAATATTCTAAAACTGAATGTTGACATATAGGGGCTGATTGATATGTTCCAATCATGCCCTTTTCATCCTTTCCAGTACTTTCAGACAATCCCTGAACCCATAATCCAACAAGGCCTTCAAGATTTTTTGAATATGGCATTGAAAAAATTACTTTGTATCCCTTTTTATATAAATCAAAAAGAAATGCAGCAAGCTCTATAGCAGGCTGCCTTTCATATTTTGAAAATATTTTATAACCATCTTTTAATCCATTTAGGAATGCTTCAATATTAATGCCTGCCAAATATGCAGGTACAATCCCTACATTTGTAACAGATCCAGCATAGCGTCCAGAAAGATTTGGAACGTCTAAAATAGGGCATTCAATTTTTTTTAAAATTTCATGCATTGTTCCTGTAGATGAAAGTCCTATAAATTTATAGCCCTTCTTTATAAAAGTGCCAATTGTTGAATTAACATCTAAAGTTTCTCCCCCTCTTGATATTGGAATTACAATAGAATTATCTGGAGATGTTTTATCAAGACATCCTTTTAATTCAATAGCTCTTGAACTAGTAATAGGGAAGATTTTCTTTTTCGCCAAATGTTTTAAAGCAAGGAAAGTCTGAATTGAACCTCCAGTGCCTAAAATTATTATATTTTCAAGATTAGCAATATTATATTGATCCACTGTTTTTCGAATTTTTGGCAGATCTAAATAAGTACTAGTGTCAAAGAAAAAAGGTGGATCCCAAGTCTCTTTATTTTTTTTGATAATATTAATGGTATCATTTATTATTGCATCTGTAATTTCTGGATAACATTCCAATTTTATTTTTGTATTCATAAGATTTCAACTAATATAACTAATGTTTTTTAATAAATACTTTATATAATTTATTCATGTTTATATTAATTTATCAATAAATCGTCGAGGAAAATAATTCGCATATAAATTTTGAATTTAAGAAAATTCTTGTCTTTTATAATTCATCCATAAAAATAAATTTGAAAATTAGAACTCTATTTTAGTTAAAATAAGCACCTATCTAATATGCATAATAAGTAATGTCTATAAAAATTACTCTAATTTTAATGATCTTTTATGGCTAAAGCAAGAGAAATTGAAGATAATAATGGTTTTGAAATTGGTAAACCCTATTATTGCAAGGAGTGTAAACGAAATCATACAAAAGGAAAAATCTATAAAGAACATCTTAATTTTGCTCAAAATGGCCTTAAAGATGAAGAAAATTTCGAGGATGAAAATATTGAGTTAAATGATGATGAATATAATGATGAATTTGACAATGATGTAGAATTAATTGACGCTTCTGATGAACTTGAAAATGATGAAACTAGCGAATACGAGTCTAATCTTGACAATAATTTAAACATCGAAAGCAAAGATATCCCAAACAATGGAGATGGTATGCTAGAATCTGTAAATGCTGTAAAAAAGCTTCCTGGAGTTGGAGAAGCTACATTAAATAAATTAATAAAAGCGGGTTTTTCTAGTTTAGAATCAATTGCATTTACACCACCGAGTATTATCCAAGATGAAAGTGGTTTAGGAGAAAAAACTACAGCTAAATTAATAAAGGCTAGTATGGAAAAATTAAATATCGGATTCAAGAGTGCGGAAGATGTATGGGAACACAGAAAAAATATTGCTCGTATCACTAGTGGAAGTCAAGAATTAGATGATTTATTAGGAGGTGGTGTTGAAACTGGTAGTCTAATCGAATTTTTTGGGGAATTTAGAACAGGTAAGACTCAAATTATGCATCAGTTATGTGTTAATGTCCAATTACCTCAAGAAAAAGGAGGAATTGAAGGAAAAGCATTATATATTGATACTGAAGGCACATTTAGACCAGAAAGAATTATTCAAATGGCTGAAGGATTAGATTTAGATCATAAAAAAGTTCTTAAAAATATAATTTTTGGTCGAGCATATAACTCTGATCACCAAATACTTCTAATTAAAGAAGCTGCAAATTTAATTAAGGAGCAAAACATTAAGTTAATAGTAGTAGACTCACTTATAGGGCATTTTCGAAGTGAGTATATAGGTCGTGGTACGTTAGCAAATCGTCAACAAATTATTAACTCACACTTACATGATCTATTAAGATTGTGTGATATATATCCAGATTTAGCAATTGTTGTGACAAATCAAGTCCAATCAAAGCCGGATGTCTTCTATGGTAATCCATTACAGGCAACTGGTGGTAATGTTGTAGCTCATGGTTCTACTATTAGAATTTATTTAAGAAAAGGGAAGGGAGAACAGAGAATTGCCAAGATTGTCGACGCACCTCATTTACCAGAAGGAGAAGCTATTTTTTCAATCACAGAAAGTGGGATATCTGATTAATTTTAGAAATTCTGCTTTAGATTAAATTCTAGTTTTTCAATCATTTTTTTGAGTAAATATTATTCTCATCTTTTTTAAATTAACAAATTATCGAGTCTGTAGGTTTTTCAGAAATAGTGTATAAAAAAATAAAATAAAAATTATGTTAGTCGTTCGTATTCTTTTGCCTTATTTGATAGTCTCTTAACTTCTTTTGTTAAATCTTCACCTAATTTGAATATTTCAGAGGCAATTTTTGAAGACATTTTATATTTTTGAGCGGCCTCATCATATTTTTCTTTTTTAGCAGCTAAATTAGCTTCCTTTTCTAAAGTTTTCATTTTACTCTTGAGATCCTCTATTTTAGTTAGACGTATAAGATCATCAAATTCTTGAGACTCTTTTGTTAGTTCCCAATTAGTAGCAATCTTTAAAGCATTCTGAAAGATTTTAATAGACTTATCGTAATCTTTCTTTTTTCTTGCTACTAACCCATTCTTTTTTAAGTTTTTAATTTCCTTCTTGGCTCCTTTTATAGTATCAATTATTGCAGCTCCAGCTTTAGTCTCTATAGGTGCTGAGACAATCTCAATTTGTTTAGTTAAACTTGCAAAATACGCTTCTCTTTCAACAGGTCCCATTTTGGCAAGAACATTAACTAAATTTTGCTTTTCTTGAGGTGCTAAACTGGCCAATTGTGAAACTTTTTGATTAATTAAATTCAATTCTTGTTGAGATATTGGTTTAGTTTCAATAGTAGATATCTCAATTGGCACTAATATTTTTTTATCTCTCAACTCTTTTATTCCCATAAAAATTTCTGCTGTATCTTTACTAGTTCTTTCTGTAGATTCTTTTAATAAAGTTGCAATAAAGAAGAAATTTCTTTCTGAATCTTTTATTAAATTTTTTGCAATTTTCAATACTTCTCGGGATTGGGCTTTCTTTAAAGCTTTAGCAGGAGCAAATTCATAGGTTATTTCATGTGGCAAAATAATTGAAGTGCTAAGTACCTCATCTACAATATTTCCTGCTTCTCTGAATATATTCAGTTGACCTCTCCAATTAGGAAGTTCTTTCCCGTAGGTTTTCTCAAAATTAAGTATGAATTCCATCAAATTTCTACGTAAAATTAATGAGGCTTTTTTGCCTAATACTAATGCAACTCTTATATATTCTCCATCTGATAAAAGTAACATCTTATCTCCATATGATATTTCATTTAATTCTTCTTGGCTAACTAAATCTTTACCGAAGCTACTTATAGCAGATATAAATCCAGAAATTAATTCAGGATCAATTTGTTCAGACCCAAACGATTTAAAATAGATACAAGTCCCCGTTCCTTTATAAAGAACTAATACATGTTCTAAATTTATTGCATCATCGAAAATTGTTTTTACCTCTGTAAGAATACGAGATTTTTCCTGTTTTTTAGGAACAACAATCCCTTTATAAATCCCAACTGAGCTCGCTATAGCAACAGCAGCAACTCCAATCATAATAAGATATGGAATTAAATCTTTAAAATTGAAGAGAGAAGGAGGATTAACTACGATATTATAGACATTTTTCGTATCTCCCTCATGATAGAATTCCCCCTCAACTTCGATAGTTAATGTTATATTTCTAATAGTATTACTGGTTAAAATCTCAAATTCAATTTCACCTGAATTATTAGTAGGTAGCCAAGAACTTGGTACGCTTGGTGTTCCATCAAAATTGGGTATAACTCTTACATTGGAACCAGATAAAAGGTGCCAATTAGATGAAGATGTGTTATAATATCTCACTAGAACTATTATATGAAATGCGTCTCCTGCGGTAATTTGAGTTGGTGCATCTACTAAAGAGATATTAATTATATATAAAGCCCTTAAGGTTAAGTTAAAATTTAATATTGATGTCTCAAAATCAGTTTTAAATATTTTTATGGTAATTTCATAGGTTCCTGTTGTGCTAATATCTGAAGTAAATATATTCCCTTCGTATGATGTTGTAGCATTATTTAAAGATTGGCTAATATAGCCTTGATTTCCAGGGTTTCCAACTTCAACATATTCTACCAAATAAGAGTTAGCTACATCTGTAACTAAAGAATCACTATTATATGTATCTGTAATATTAAAAGAAATAAGCAAATCTCTTCCAATAAAACAGGTATAATTATTTCCTATAGCTTTGAGGGTTCCCTCGCCTCCGGGATCAGATACAGATATTAAATGAGTCTGAGTAAGGTTCCCTTGATAGTAAAAAATTACTGTTTTTAAACTTGTAGCGTAATTAGGGTCAAAAGTAACATTTATCACTAGTTCAATCCATCCTGAATTTAGATCATTAATAGAAATATTTAAGATATAATATCCATCAGTTCCATTAGGATATAGCCATATAGTCCTAGGAAGTCCTGTTTGATTATCTGTTACCCTCACATCATTTACAGGAAGACCTGTGATTGGAATGTTATTATCTGTGTCATTGAAATAGAATAGGACCGTTTGGTTTAAACCATCTTTCTTTATGAGATATGATTCAAAATCAATTATCTCAATATCAGTTTGAGATAATATAACTGTTAGATTAATTATGATAATTTGGGTTTCTTTTCCTATTTTAGTAATATTAAATTTACACTCATAAGGTATAATGGATGCTTCTACATTAATCGTATCTAATTCAATTGTATAATTCCCAGGTTCTCCAATATTTTCTGTTATTGAGGAACCAGGTGTAAATCCGGCATCCAATTTAACTATATCTAGTGTAGCTGCTGTAATAGGTGTTCCAGATATATCTGAATAATTGAATTCGTATTGTACAACTTGACCTCTGATAATATCTCCGAAATCTTTAAAATCTGATGGAGATATAGTAGTATTCATTTTTAAATGGAATGAGAAGATAATAGAAGCATTGTGATAATACGTATCATAAGCTTCGATCTCAATATAATTCCATCCAAAACTATAGTCATTAGTATTTATCTCGATACTATAATATCCATTACTCTCATCAGTCCACCCTAAGATTGTTGTGTTTACATCAATTTGCTGCCCAGGAATCCCTTGATCTCCAGAATTCAAACCTGTATCATTATAAAAAACAGTTATATTAAAAATATAGTTTAAAAAAAGATCTTGTCTATTACCAGGAGAATTCAATATTAAATCTGTAACTCCCATGATCATAATATCTTTCTCTAAAAACCCTCCAGCAGTATCATTATGCCACCACACTTGAACTTTAAATTTACCATATTCAGTAACATTATCAGATATCTTCCAATTTCCTAATGAAAGCTCTGAACCACCAATTATCGAACTTTCAATATAAGAATAGTTTAAATAGTAATCAGGAGCAGGACTATAAACACTTATATTAATCGTGCCATCCGAAATAGTCTCTGAGAAATTTGCTATAAAATTAATTGTATCAGTAAAGTCCATTGTTGACAAGTCTATAGCACTTACTTGTGTATGGATTGAATCAAGCAAATTTTCAGATTTTGCAGTAATACACCAATTTGAACCATTATCAGCATGTAGTATCTGGAGTTCTCTAAAGTTACTGATTATTGGACCTAAGTTAATATCAGAAGTTTTATTAATTGGTCCGTCAAATGCACTAAAATTTTCCCAATTTGCAGGAACGATGAAAATA
>Ga0209427_10009047_pt1 | contig 11147 bp, 7 predicted proteins | sample DeeMarSWOR136_30_FD_187465 | JGI IMG/M metagenome (GOLD analysis project Ga0209427, IMG submission 187465) | Marine sediment microbial communities from White Oak River estuary, North Carolina - WOR-1-36_30 (SPAdes) (version 2) | ecosystem: Environmental > Aquatic > Marine > Intertidal zone >... | reverse complement strand
CAATTAAAGGCTCTTGGTGCTGCAATGGCAGCTTCAGGTGCTGTTGCATTATACCACGTTGAAGGACTTACTCCTGAAGCTGATAGTGTAAAAAAGGATTTACTTGAGGAAATTTCAGTTGGGAAAACTGAAATTAAAAAAACTTATGAAAAGCTTAATACTGGAAAAAACCCTGATATTGTAATATTTGGCTGTCCACATGCATCACTGCGTGAGATATCAACTATTGCTGAAAAGCTTGAAGGAAAACACCTGAAAAAACCAGTATGGATTTGTACTTCAAGAATGGTAAAAGAAGCTGCTGAAAGAATGGGTTATAATGAAATAATTACAAAGGCAGGAGGAAGTATTGTTGCTGATACCTGTATGGTTGTTTCACCGATTGAAAAGATGGGTTATAAGACAACAGGGGTAAACTCTGGAAAGGCAGCAAATTATCTACCTGGATTTTGTAAACAAGAGGTGTGTTTTTCAAACATAGATGACCTTGTGGAGGGGCAGTTATGAAAGGAAGGATGATTTCACCAGGAAAAGCAGAAGGCGAGGCAATTGTTACAACAGAACCCATTGGCTTCTATGGCGGTATTGATATAAACACTGGTATTGTGATAGATAAAGGTCATCCACTTGAAGGAAAATCTGTAATAGGAAAAATTTTAGTATTTCCCTGTGGGAAAGGATCAACAGTTGGCTCATATGTTATATATGGTCTTAAAAAGAATGGTGTAGCACCAGCAGGAATAATAAATAAGGAAACAGAGACAATTGTTGCAACAGGAGTAATTCTAGCAGGAATCCCTTGTGTTGATAAAATAGATATTGAAAAGATAAAAGATGGCGACAGGATTGTTCTTAATGCAGATGAAGGTGTTGTAGAAATCAAATAACTAAAAATTTCTCATAAACCAACTATTACCAAAGCCAATTAGCTCTATTTCATGGCTTCCATCTTCATCATTCCAAGAAATCTTTCCATCAATTATACTTTGCCCTATTTTCATCCCTACATATGTAGGGAATTTCCAAATTTTTTCATAGGAATTATCTGCTTCTATGTCTATATCAAGACGAATATTGTACTTCTTTAATAAAATCTGAGAGATAGGATTTATTTTTGCCCTAATGTTTATTTCAGATGGCATTTTAAGAAGTAGAAAGATTCTATCAGATTTTCTTACCGTTATATCAAGATCTTCTAGAAATGTAATTGTTTCTCCTTGATCTGTAGTAATTAAAAGTGATGAAACTGGATTAATTCTTGTGGTTCTTGCATCAACAAGTTGGTTTCTAAAATAGTACTTGTTATAATAGATGTTCCAACCATTATCTAGTTTCATATGACACCAGTCCCACCCCTTAACAATCCATTTAATAAAACCTGGAGACCAAGAATGTTCATGATGCCCTATTCCTGAAACTTCGTATTCGAGTCCATTTAACTTTATCGTTCCGGAAACCTCACAACCTGTAAACATATAGGTTGCAAGTCTTCCTTCTCCTTTATCAATTACTCTATTGCTGTATATCCACAAAGGTGAATATGGTGAAAAATAATCAAAATCAATTACTATTTCATTTCCCTTATCAATATCCTTATCCTCTGCATGAACATGCCAAATGGGTGCTTCCCCTTTTGCCCATGAATTTTCAAATTTCAAATCAACTCCAGGAGTAGATGCATCAAGACCAGAATTACCTAAAATTCCAAGTCCAAGTATTCCTCCACGCTTTTTGTTTATCATTCCACCATATTCTTGTCCATCGGGACTATGTAGTGTAACAATTAGAATATCAGGTTTCAATGTAAGTCTTAAATCTCCCCATGCCATGTGACAGAAACCAATTGTTGCTGCCCATCCCGGTAGTTCACTATTTTCATCAAAAATAACTGTATAATACCACCATTCTCTAGTATTGGTAATTTTATTAAAATGAGCTCCCTCATCTTGTGGAGACACATCCCTCAAATTTCCTGTGACAATTGAATTTGGAAGATTTTCAATTGCTGAAAACTTCCAGGTTGAAAGAATTGTATCAGTTGGAATATGTCTGATAGTAATAGTACCTTCACATTGCAATATTATATCCCCTTCTACAATGTATTTACCAAGTAGTGAAGTGTCACAATCTCCAATAATTTCAATATCTTTCCACATTATCTTATCAGATAATGAAATTACTGTTAGGGTCTTTTCTTGATCATCCTTTTTAAATTGTATTTCAGGAATGTCTGGACCATCAGAATCAAAGATATAACCAAGTCTGTAAAAAATAAAGCCAGCTATTACAATCATAGCTATTATGATTATTGCATCAATCTTTCTCGTTCTTATACTCATATTTCCTGCTGGTATTATTTTTTTAATATAATATTTCTTAAAATTTTATTATTAAATGTTGTGTTACAACTCTTACCTGAATTAAAAATGTAAAAATTGGAAAGTTATTTTAGGCAACTTTGTGTTACCTTTTTTTTAAATAGATTTACAAATTTTGACGAGGGGACTATATTAGATGGGTAATACTAATCCTAAAGCAGAGCTGATTCTGGAAGATGGATCTGTTTTTGAAGGTTACTCTTTTGGCTCAAAAAAGTCAACATCTGGCGAAGTTGTATTTAATACTGGTATGGTAGGTTATCCTGAGAGTTTAACTGATCCTTCATATAGAGGGCAAATCCTGGTTTTTACTTATCCATTGATTGGTAATTATGGAATTTCAGGAAGTGAAAAAGAAGACAATCTATTGAGATATTTTGAATCAGACAAAATACAGGTGAAAGGACTAATTGTCGCTGATTATTCTGAAAGATACTCACATTGGAATGCAAAAAAATCCTTATCTGTATGGTTAAAAGAACATGATATTCCAGGAATATATGGCATTGATACAAGAGAACTTACTAAAAAACTTCGCAAAAAAGGAACAATGCTAGGAAAGATCATATGCAATAATAAAAAAATACAACTTGTAAATCCAAACAGAAAAAATTTAATGAAAGAGGTCAGCATAGAAGAACCTATTATATATAAAAAAGGAAGAAAGAGAATAATTCTGGTCGATTGTGGAGCGAAAAACAACATTATTAGAGCATTCCTAAGACGAGATTTTACAGTCATACGTGTACCATGGGATTATGACTTTTTGAGTGAAAATACAGATGGAATAATTATATCAAATGGACCTGGAGACCCTAAAAAATGCAGTAAAACAATTAAGAATGTAAGGGAAGCTTTATCAAATAATACTCCAATCTTAGGAATTTGTCTTGGGTCTCAAATTTTAGCACTTGCAACAGGTGCAAATACATATAAATTGAAATATGGGCATCGAAGTCATAATCAGCCTTGTATTGAAACAGGAACAAAAAGATGCTATATAACATCTCAAAATCATGGTTATGCTGTTGATGCTGAAACATTACCTGAAGATTGGCGTGAGTGGTTTTACAATAACAATGATGGTACAAATGAAGGTATTATTCATATCTCAAAGCCTTTTTTTGGGACACAGTTTCATCCTGAGGCATCTCCTGGTCCAGATGATACAGAATTTTTGTTTGATATGTTTGTCCGGTCGATTAAATGATAAATAAAAGAATTAGAAAGGTTAGAAAAATCCTGATACTGGGTTCAGGTGCAATAAAAATTGGTCAGGCAGGAGAATTCGATTATTCAGGTAGTCAAGCAATTAAGGCATTGAAGGAGGAAGGAATCAAAACAATACTTGTTAATCCAAATATAGCAACAATTCAAACCTCTGATTATCTTGCTGATAAAGTTTATTTCTTACCAATTGACACATTTTTTGTAAAACAGGTGATTGAAAAGGAGAAACCTGATGGCATTCTGCTAGGATTTGGTGGTCAAACCGCATTAAATGTAGGAGTTGATTTAGCAAAAAAAGGGATTTTAAAGAAAAACAATGTAGAGGTTCTCGGAACTCCAATAGAATCAATCTTGAGTACTGAAGATAGGGATATTTTTGTGAAAAAAATTAAGGAGATTGGCCTAAAGGTACCGATATCTAATGCTGTCTCAAGTGTTGAAGAAGCTGTAAATATTGCAAAAAAAATCGGTTATCCTGTTATGTGTAGGATAGCATATGCACTTGGTGGATTAGGTTCAGGAGTTGCTAAAAACAAAAAACAATTAATTGAACTTACAAAGAAGGCTTTTTCATATACAAATCAGATTTTAATTGAAGAATATCTGGAAGGTTGGAAGGAACTTGAGTATGAGGTTGTTAGAGATAGGTACAATAATTGTATTGTAGTATGTTCAATGGAAAATTTCGATCCTATGGGAATTCATACAGGTGAAAGTATCGTTGTTGCACCTGTTCAAACTCTTACTTCTTCTGAAAATTTCAAGCTTAGATCCATTGCAATCAAAGTGATTAGACATCTAAATGTAATTGGTGAATGTAATATTCAGTTTGCTCTTAACCCAAAATCAGAGGATTACAGAATAATTGAAGTGAATGCAAGGCTTAGCAGAAGTTCTGCACTTGCTTCAAAGGCAACAGGTTATCCACTTGCATTTATTGCGTCTAAACTTGCATTAGGCTATAGCCTTACCGAGATTGAAAACATCATCACAAAAGAAACCTCTGCTTGTTTTGAACCCGCTCTTGATTATGTTGTTCTTAAATATCCTCGTTGGGATTTACAAAAATTCAGGAAAGTTAGTTCAAGTATTGGTTCTGAAATGAAATCAGTTGGAGAGGTAATGGCTATTGCAAGAACTTATGAGGAGGCATTGCAAAAGGCAATAAGAATGCTTGATGTTCAAATGAAAGGTCTTGTTTGTAATGATTTAACATTTGATGATATTGAAAAGGAACTTAAAGAGCCAACTGACAAAAGAATGTTTGCAATTGCTGAGGCAATTAAAAAAGGGTATTCTATTGAAAAAATCAATGAAATTACAAAGGTGGATTGTTGGTTTCTTCATAAGATAAAAAATATTGTAGAAATTGAGAAAGAATTAAGAAGATGTAGTATTAAGAATCTTAAACTATCTCTTCTAAAAAAAGCAAAAAAGAGAGGTTTTTCAGATATTCAAATAGCATTTTTAACAAACACTAATGAGCATTATATAAGAACTAAGAGAAAGAAACTAGGAATTGTTCCTTATGTAAAACAAATTGATACTCTTGCAGCAGAGTATCCTGCAAAAACAAACTACCTTTATCTTACATATAATGGATGTATAGATGATATAAGTTTTAAAGAAAAAAACCAGGTAATTGTTTTAGGAGGAGGTGCATATAGAATCGGCTCCTCTGTTGAGTTTGATTGGTGTTGTGTAAATTCTATATCAACTCTTAAAAATATAAAATATAGAACAATTATGATTAATTGCAATCCTGAAACAGTTAGCACTGATTATGATATCTGTGATAAACTCTATTTTGATGAACTTTCATATGAAAGGATTCTTGATATCTGTGAAAAAGAAAGTCCTATTGGTGTGATTGTCTCAATGGGTGGTCAGATTCCAAATAATCTGGCTTTACCATTATATAATTCAAATGTTAAAATTCTTGGAACTTCTCCAATAGACATTGATAATGCAGAAGATAGACATAAATTTTCAAAGTTACTTGATGATCTCGACATAGATCAACCTGAATGGAAGGAATTAAGCAGTATTGAGGATGCCAAAGAGTTTGCAGAAAAGGTAGGATATCCTGTTCTTGTTAGACCAAGTTACGTATTATCTGGTGCTGCAATGAGTATTGCTTTAAGTAAATATGAGTTAAAAAAATATCTTAGGAAAGCATCTCAAATAAATAAGGAGCATCCCGTTGTTATCAGTAAATTTATTACTGGTGCTAAAGAAATTGAAATAGATGCTGTAGCAAAAAAAGGTTCTCTTTTTTGTTATGCAATATCTGAACATGTCGAGAATGCTGGAGTACATTCTGGAGATGCAACGATGGTGCTTCCTCCTCAGCGAACATATCTAGAGACAATGAGAAGAATAAAAATTATTGCAAAAAAAATTGCTAAATCACTGAATATTACTGGACCATTTAATATTCAGTTTATTGCAAAGGAAAATTATGTAAAGGTAATTGAATGCAACCTGCGCGCTTCAAGAAGTTTTCCTTTTGCTTCAAAAGTATTTAAGATTAATTTTGTAGATTTAGCAACAAAGATTATTATGGGTAAAAAGGTGGATAATATTGATAGATCCTCTTTTGACCTTGATTATGTCGGAATAAAGGCTCCACAGTTTTCTTTTACAAGACTAAAAGGATCTGACCCTGTTTTAGGTGTTGAAATGTCATCTACGGGTGAAGTTGCATGTTTGGGCGATGATTTCAATGAAGCATTTATAAAAAGTTTGATGTCAGTTGGTTTTAAACTTCCAAAAAAAACAATACTGCTTTCAACCGGACCAGTTGAAAGTAAAATGGAATTTTTGGAAAGTACTAGAAAACTAAGTGAAATGGGATTTAGATTTTATGCTACAAAGGGAACAGCTGACTTTCTGAAAGAAAATGGACTGAAAGCTGATATTTTACATTGGCCACTTGATAAAAAAGAGCCGAATACGCTTACTTATATTGCCGATAAAAAGATTGATTTGGTAATAAACATTCCAAAAAACATTGAAAAAGAAGAACTTGACAATGACTATCTTATCAGAAGAAAGGCTGTTGATTTTGATGTCTCTTTGATTACAAATTTACAACTTGCAAAGAGATTTGTTGAATCAATATCAAGAATTTCTACTAATAATATTGAGGTTAAAAGCTGGGATGAATACAATTAAACAAAACCTATAGCTATTTTTTTGATTAAATGTAGATAGCATATGATGTGCACAACCATATACATATACAACTGCGAAAAAGACACTTAAATGCTTGTTTAATCTATATTTTATCAACAGTGTGGGAAGGGATGAAGCCCATATTTTAAAATTTGAGATAAACCCATCCAATTACCCCCTCAAAATTCACCTCTTCTCCCCTCCCATCATGTTGGTTTTTATAGTCATTATTTCTAGATGTAAATCTTGCAATTTACTTCATTTTCATAATGACATTATTTCCCAAAACGTTTAAATAGCATCATTTACAGTGTATAACATAGAGCGTGGTGTAATTTGATGAAAATTGTCAGTGAAATAAAAAACAAACAAGAACTTGAGGATATGAAAATGGTTATGGAAATCTTTGTAGTTAACAACAGAATCAAACAACTCGCGGAAATGGCATAGTTTATCTTATCTTAGGATATTTTTTTTTATTGTTTCTCAATGAGAACGTTAATAATATTGTTGTTTATTACTGACCAGCTATCCAAGGGGGATAGATCATGGTCGAGAAAAGTGATATCGAATCTGTTTTTTCAAAAGAATTACAATTGATAAAGGATGAAGATTTAAAGAACAAAGTAGTTAATGTGTGGAAAGAGGCTGCTGATCGTGGGTGCTGGAAATCCCTTGACGATGCTCCATTTACCCTTCTAATTAAAAACTCTGGAAAACTTACAGATCATACAAAAAGAATTACAAACATTGCTAAAGCAATATATGATCAGAGAACTGAGGATATAAATCTTGACTATCTTATTGCTGGTGCACTTCTTCATGATGTTGGAAAACTTTTGGAATATGAATATAAAGATGGTGAATTTGTAAAATGTGAGTATGGTAAGAAATTTCGCCATCCTGTATCTGGTGCACTTCTTGCTAAGGAATTTGGTATACCTGATGAAGTAGTTCTTATAATATTTGCGCATTCCCATGAAGGGGACAATCTTAAGAGATCACCTGAGGCAGTAATAGTTAATCATAGTGATTTTATTGATTTTGAAATTAAGAAATCATTGGTGTAATAAATGAAAGTTAGGAATGCTGCTGGAAAGGAGATAGAAACAGTTATTGCCGGTAGGACTTTTAAACCGTTTTCCGGTGCAAAAAAGCACACTTACAAATCAAAAATTACGGATTTATCTGATGCGCTTAAAATATGTGGAATAAAAAATGGTGATACCCTTTCCTTTCATCATCAATTGCGAAATGGTGATTTTGTTGTTAATATGACACTTGATGCAGTTCGGAATTTAGGTATAAAAAATATTAGAATGGCGCAAACTGCAATGTTCAATGTGCATGAGCCATTAATTGATTTTATAAAGGAGGGTATTGTAAATCGAATTGAAGGAAGTATAAATGGAATTGTTGGAGATTATATTTCTAAAAATCCGCTTTCATATCCTGTTATACTTAGGTCTCACGGTGGAAGATGGGCTGCTGTAAAAACTGGTGAGCTGCATCCAAATATTGCAATAATTGCAGCTTCCACATCTGATGAGTGTGGTAACTGTACAGGTGTTCTTGGAAATAGTGCATTTGGACCAATTTCTTATTCACAAGTTGATGCAGTACATGCTGACCATGTTATTGTTGTAACAGATAATATTGTTGATTATCCATGTAAACTTCAAGAGGTTCAAGAGAGAAATGTTGATTGTGTTGCACAAGTAGATCACATTGGTGATCCGAAAAACATTATGTCTGGCACTACAAAAATCACTGAAGATCCAATGAAATTGCAGATCGCACATGACTGTGTTGAACTCATGGATGCAGCAGGACTTATTAAGGATGGAATGGTTTTTCAATCTGGAGCTGGAGGAATCTCTCTTGCTGCAATGAAGTTTCTTGGTGAAAGACTTGAGGAAAAAGATGTGGTCGCTGCAACTGCAACAGGTGGTCTTACACGGCTAATAGTTGAAATTTACAAGGCTGGAAGAGTTAAAAATATCTATTACTCCCAAGTCTTTGATGATTATTCTGTAAAATTTATTCAGGAAGATCTTGGTCTTCCCGCAGATATAGGGCATTACGCTGATCCAACATCAAAAGGTAGAACAATCGATGGTCTTGATACAGTTGTGCTGGGTGCTACAGAAGTTGATATTGATTTCAATGTAAATGTAAATACTCATAGTGATGGCAGAATGCTTCATGGAATAGGCGGTCATCAGGACACTGCAGCAGGGTCATCCTTGTGTATTGTCACATGTCCAGTTTTCAGAAAAACAAATCCAATTGTTAGAGAAAAAGTAACTACAATCTCAACTCCTGGTGATGTTGTCGATGCAATTGTAACAGACAAAGGAATTGCGATAAATCCCAAAAGAACAGACCTTATTGATAAAATAAAGGGAAAAATACAAATTGTTCCAATTGTAGACTTAAAACAAATTGCCTATGATGAAACTGGAGGTCCTCAAAAATTGGAGTTTACAGATGAAATTGTAGGTATGACCAAATGGTTTGATGGAACAGTTTTAGATAATATTTTGAAAGTTAAGGAGTGATATTTTATGAAATGGACTACCAAAATAACTAAGGTGGAACCTAATCATCTTGTAACAAAGGGATACAGGCAAGAAGATCTTATTGGAAATGTTCCCTATTCTCATGTAGTATATCTGCTTTTAAAGGGAGAGCTTCCTTCAAGTGAATATGGAAAAATGATGGATGCAATTCTTACTGCTTGTATTGATCATGGGGCAACTCCTCCCTCTTCTATAGCATCTAGAGTAGTTGCATCAGGAGGTGTTCCATTGCCAACTGCTGTTGCAGCAGGAATAATGTCTATTGGTGATGCACATGGAGGAGCAATAGAAAAAGGAGCAAAATTCTTACAGGATGGAATTTACAGAATGGTGCATGAAGGTAAAACAATAGGTGAAATTGCAAAGATTCTAGTAGCAGAGTCAAGAGAAAAAAATAAACGAATCTTAGGTTTTGGGCATAGAATCCACACAAAAGATCCTCGTACAAAAAGATTATTTACACTTGCTGATGAATTGAATATATCTGGAAGTCATATTGCTCTTTCTAAGGCAATTGAAAGAGAGCTTTTCAATCAAACCGGTAAAAACCTTCCTATTAACGTTGATGGAGCGATTGCTGCAATAACTTCAGATATGAGTTTTGATTGGAGACTTGGAAAAGCCTTCTTTTTACTTGGAAGAGTTGCTGGTCTTACGGCTCATGTTTATGAGGAACAAACTGAGCAGAAACCTATGAGAAAAATGTTTAATGATGAAAGTGAATATGATGGCCCTGAAGAAAGGGATTTGCAATAAGAGTTAGGAGAAGAAGATATGGGGAAAACAATAATTCAAAAGATTTTTGAGAATCATTCAAAGCAATCCGCTATTGTTGGTGATATTGTTGATATTGATATTGATGTAAGGGTTGCCCGAGATTTCGGTGGAGCAAATGTTGTAAAGAATCTTGAGGAAAATAACCTAACATTGGATGAACCTGAAAAGACATATTTTACTTTTGACTGTAATCCAGGAGGTTGTGACCAGAAATACGCTGCTAATCAACACGTTTGCCGGATTTTTGCAAGAAAAAACAATATTAAAATTTTTGATATTAACAGTGGAATAGGAACTCACTTAGTAATTGATGAGGAGATTGCAAAACCTGGTGGAACAATTGTATCAACTGATTCCCATGCAAATATTCTTGGTGCAATCGGTGCCTTTGGTCAGGGTATGGGTGATAAAGATATTGCTCATGCATTTGCATATGGAAACGTCTGGTTTAAGGTTCCTCCAACAATTAAAATAGAGCTTGTTGGTAGACCTTCAAAAATTGCAACCCCTAAGGATGTCGCACTTAGATTATTACAGGAATTTGGGGCAAACGGTTTATTAGGATATGCTGCTGAAATTTATGGCGATTATGTTGATATGTTACCTCTTGATGCAAGAATAACAATAGCTTCAATGGCTACTGAGATGGGTGGGATTATTATTCTATTTCCCTTCAAGAAGGGAATTGCTGCCGATTCAGATGCAGATTATGAAGATGTTGTAGAAATTGATATTGACGGTTTAAATCCATTGGTTTCTCTACCAGGTCATCCTGAGGATGTAGTAGATGTTAATGAACTTGATAGAATAAAGGTAGATTCAGGATTCATCGGTTCTTGTACAAATGGCAGAATGTCTGATATGAGAGCTGCTGCAAAGATTTTGGATGGAAAAAAGATTGCTCCAGGAAGGGTACTAAAGATAGTTCCTTCTACTGATAGTATATGGAGGAAATGCCTTGATGGAGGATTAATAAAAATATTTAAGGATGCAGGAGCACTTA
>Ga0209427_10009046_pt1 | contig 11147 bp, 8 predicted proteins | sample DeeMarSWOR136_30_FD_187465 | JGI IMG/M metagenome (GOLD analysis project Ga0209427, IMG submission 187465) | Marine sediment microbial communities from White Oak River estuary, North Carolina - WOR-1-36_30 (SPAdes) (version 2) | ecosystem: Environmental > Aquatic > Marine > Intertidal zone >... | reverse complement strand
CATGGCCGCCGTTGTTCCCCAGAGATCCGATCTGGTTTATTTCGAGAAGCGGAGTCATCGACAGTTCTTCTGAGGGGGCTTCTTCGAAAACGTGAACTTCTCTGATCTCCTGAAGAGCAGATCCAGCCAAATCTGGCATCTTTGGTGGATTCAACTCGACTGGAGGCTCGAGCGTATTCCGAAAAATCACGGTTTCCTTTTCAGGAAAATCGGTCAGGGCCTGTATTGGCTTGACAGCCAGTTCCACGGCTGGCTCGATCATCTCTCGGAAGGACACTCCGTCCATCACTGGGGAAGCCATCGAATGGTATTCATCCTGATAGCCATCCTTTTGGCTGCGTTTGTTAGCTCGGAACAGGCTGTCAGGGCGCAAAGACAGAGGGGTGGCGGCCAATTCTTCGCTGAGCTCGGCCTTCACTTCAATCACCTCGAAGACTGAGACTTCCTGAGTCGGCGGCCAGCTGACAAACGGCAACTCTCTGCCTTCCAGGTCCACAGGCGGCTCTGTTGCAACCAGAAACGCCCTCTCCTGCTGGATCGGTGCCACCTGCTCCAGTAAGACCTTACCAACTCTAAGAATTTTCTCTTCCTCATACGTCCGGTCAGAACCCGCCACAGCCACAAGAAGCGGGGTTTCCGAGAATTTTTCCTTTCTATCGTCAAGAACGGGCTCCTTTTCCGTTCTGAAGTGAATGACAGCCTGTTCTGGCGCAGCGTCGACGGCCGGTACGCTTTTCGCTTGAATCTCGACAGGGGGTTCACTGATTTTTAGGAAGGCCCTTCCCTCTAAATCGCTCCAGGATAAATCGACAAAAGCACGACTCTTCCCTATCTCCACAGGAATCTCCAAAATTTCTCTGAAGGCCAGAGAGTCCATTGCGGCTGGGGGAGAAATCTTGGAATTCTGCAGACTCCCTCCATCCTCGATAAGCATCTCTCTGCTTTTTTCCAGCGGTGTGGTCGACAGCTCCTGTTCAAGGCGAAAGTCGGGATCCTTTTCTGGATATTCTGCCTCTAGAACTGTTTTGAGAGGTGGGAGGGGTGTCGACTCGGCCATTTCTTCATAACCGCTCGCTGCCACCACCATCGATTCCTGGATGAAGCCGCTTACTCGGCCCTTTCTCTTCTCGGAGAAAAACACGATGTAATACCATTCCTTCCGGATTTTCCCTATCTGGAAGAGGCTGAGGCTGGTGCCTCTTTTGACGGTTTCGATCAGATAGCTGTGGCTGTCAGGTTCGGCGTAGATTCGAGCTTGTTCAGCAATGACTTTCAAATCGGTCCCGCTCGATAGACCGATAGAAAAGCAGACCAAGGTGGCTGCGAAGGATATGAACAGACTTCTTTTCATACGACTCCCTTCTGTTCCACTTATGATGTAAGCAAAGCCCGAAAAAGTGGTCAATCGCCTCTCCGGGTGAAAACGGCGGTGAAATTCTCTTCCCCTGAATCACCCCAGATGATGAGGCTTCTTTTTCATAAAAAACAATATTTTCATGGATGCATCTCCAAATCCGTGATTACGATGTTGCTGTATAAAACCATTAAAGGCGAGGCCCAATCCGTCTGAGCCGCATGGCGGTGGGTGGGAGGGTCTTCGGCGAAGACGGATTGGCCCTCGCCTTATTTACACATATCATTACTTAATCTGTGTCTCCTATCACGGAAATAGAGATGCTATCTATTTTCATCTTGAAATACTTTCCGGCTCGAATTTGTGGTAGAATTAGTCGTCAGGAATTATCTGTCCAAATATTCAGTCCTGAAAAAAGGGTCGTGCTTTGAAAATAAGCTACCTGGACGGAAGCCGGCTGTACTACGCCTTCCTGGCTGGCGGCCACGCTGTCATCGAAGACAAAGACTATCTTAACAAAATCAACGTTTTCCCTATTCCCGATGCCGATACGGGCACAAACCTTGCCTCCACGATGAGATCGATTGCCGAAGAAGCTAAACCTTTTCCCTCCATCAAACAGACCCTCCGTTCCATCGCCGACGCCGCCCTCCACGGAGCACGAGGTAATTCAGGAATTATCTTTGCCCAATTTTTGTCTGGCTTCTGCCATGAAATACATAAGGATGAGAGCGACGGGAGGATCTCAACTACCACATTCGGTGAAACCATCCGAGAGGCTGTCAGTCATGCCTACAACTCAATCTTGACGCCAGTCGAGGGAACGATGCTGACCGTTATCAAAGACTGGGCCGAAGCCATCTATGAAAAGAGAAAAAAAACCAGCGATTTCGCCGAACTCCTGGCTGATTCCCTCCAGGCGGCCCGGAAGTCGCTCAAAGAGACGCCCAAAAAACTGGCCGTTTTAGCTAAAGCTGGGGTTGTCGACGCCGGAGCCAAAGGGTTTGTGGATTTTCTGGAGGGAGTAGTCCAGTTTATCATGAGTGGAAGACTGAGGAGAGTCCTCAAATATAAAACCGTAGAAAAAATGCAAGATATTCAGCACAGCTTTCATTCCTTCAGAGAGAGGCTTCAAAACAGGTACTGTGCAGAAGCCTTGATGGTGAATGATAAAATGCGGTTGGACAGGCTGCGCTCGGATATCGCTCCTTTTGGGGACTCAGTCATCGTGGCCGGCTCCGAAACAAAGGCCCGGATTCATGTCCACACGGACACACCGGCGGACTTATTCTACAAAATCAAAGACTACGGCGATTTTGTCCAGTTGAAAATCGACGATATGCAGAAGCAGTACGAAGCGGCTCATAAAAGAAAGAACAGGATTGCTCTCGTCACAGATTCGGCCTGTGATCTGCCTCAAGAGATTATCGATGAATTCCAGATTCATGTCGTCCCCTTCCATGTCCACTTCGGGAACAGTCTCTTCCTGGACAAACTCTCCATCACTCCAGAACAGCTGTACACCATGCTCCGGACGCGAAAAGACTTTCCACGGAGTGCCCAACCCAATGTCAAAACCATCGAAAACCTGTTCTCATTCCTCGCCAGCCACTATGAAAATATCCTGATGGTGTCTATCTCGAGCGGCTTGAGTGGAGTTTATCAATCAGCACTGAGTATCGCCGAGCGTTTAGACAAGGAAAATATCCAGGTCATCGATTCCAAAAACCTGTCCGTCACTCAAGGCCTTCTGGTTTACCGTGTGGCAGAAGCCATCGAGCAGGGACGATCGATTCAGGATATCATTCGGTTAACAAAAGAATGGATTCCTAAGCTGAAGGTTCTGGTGGATGTCCAGACGCTGGAATACTTTGTCCGAGGAGGACGGGTCAAGCCAGCGAAGGGGCTGGTGGCCAAAATCCTGAACATAAAACCCATCATTTCTCTTGATCAAGAAGGAAAGGCCACGAATGTCGGAAAATCGTTCAGCCGCCGCGGAAGCATGAAAAAGATACTCAGGATTATCCACCAGTTGTCCGAGCAAGGAGAACTCTGGAAGTACGCGATCGTCCATGCCCAGAATCGTTCCCGGGCTGAACTGTACGCCCAAAAAATCAAAGACATGATCCAGATGGAACCGGCCTATATCATCGACGTCTCTCCTGTCCTGGGTGTGCATACGGGCATCGGCTCACTGGGTATAGCTTTTATGTATAAATAGGATCTCTGAAGGAATATTAATCCCCTTTAAAAGAATTCCAAATGAATCTCTCCTGAGGTAAGTATGTTCGAATATATCATTCATGCTCTGATCTGGATTCTTGTTTACATGCACATCATCTTCGCCATCGCTCTTATCAAGAGGGACAACTCCATCGCCGACATTGCCTGGGGCGTGGGTTTTATCCTGGTGGCCGTGCTTTCCCTGATCAAAGAACCTGGGGCCACAAGCCTGCAGATTCTTGTTTCCCTCCTGGTCCTGGTGTGGGGACTTCGCCTGGCCATCCATATCTTTTACCGGAGTCGGAGAAGAGGCGAAGACTGGCGGTATGCGAATTGGCGCAGAAAATGGGGCCGCTGGTTTTTAGTGAGAGTCTGGGCCCAAGTCTTTCTTCTTCAAGGCCTGCTGCTGGTCATCATCGCCTATCCCATCATCCTCATCAACTCGACTCAGACAGCCCGTCTTGGTCTCATAGCTGTGGCAGGCACCTTGATCTGGTTAGTGGGCTTCATCTTCGAAGCGGTCGGCGACTTCCAGCTCCTCCATTTCAAGCGTAATCCTGAAAACAAAGGGAAGATATTGACCCATGGCCTCTGGAAATACACCCGCCACCCCAACTACTTCGGGGAATGCGCGATGTGGTGGGGTATTTTCTTCATCGCCCTCAGCGTGCCCGGAGGCTGGACGGCCATCATCAGCCCTCTGCTCCTGACTTTCCTGCTCCTGCGTGTCTCCGGAGTGGCGATGCTGGAAGCTAAATACAAGAAAGACAAGGATTTTCAGGAATACGCTCGACGGACGAACGCCTTTTTCCCCTGGTTCCCCAAGAAATAATTCTGCGGCTTTCTAGAGCCGTCAAAACAGGCCGAACAGCTTGAGGGCCATGATGGTGATGGCCACGGCCAAAATAATCCGGATAACTCGTTCTCCTCCTTTGACCGCGGCCTTGGCTCCCCACCAAGCACCGAATGAGTTTCCGGCCGCCAGGACCAATCCATACTTCCAGTTGACATTTCCTGTCCAGGCAAAAACGATCAAAGCTGGCAAGGTGTAGATGAGGATGATGAAGACCTTGTGCATGTTGACTGTTACCAGATCGACTCTGAGGAGATGATACAAAGCGGCCATGAACAAAAATCCGACACCTATCTGAAGAAATCCTCCGTAAAATCCTATCCCGATCAAAGCGGGGTAGATAAGCCAGTGAACGTTCTCCTCACTGCCGCTGTCTCTCTCTCCGTAGGAACGCGTTGCATACATAGAAACCACGATAAAAATCAACACGCCTCCTACAATGCGTTGAAAAAGAATATCACTGATGCTGGCAGCCACCAGAGCCCCGATCACCGCTCCCGGAAGAGTGAAGAGAGAGAGTCTGGCGCTTCTCTGGAATTGATGGACCTTTTGGGTGCGAAAAGAGGCGACGGCGAAGATATTCTGGACGAAGATCGCCACCCGGTTGGTGCCGTTCGCCAGCGAGCCCTCGAGCCCCATGAAAATCAGGGCAGGCAGGGTTAAGCTGGATCCGCCGCCGGCAATGACATTGATAAATCCCGCCACACAGCCGACGACGAAGAGAATAACAAGATCCTGGATTTCCATCCGGTTCTGCCGTCACTCGACGAAATTTCAATTCAGAATCATAGTGCCCTCACTCAAAAAAGGCAACCTCTAAGTTCTTCTTGCCTTCTTGCTCAGGAAAAAGAGCTGTTTACAATACCTCAAGAATGATTTTAAATATCCTCTTGAGGACGTGCTCGCTATGTCCATTCATCCGCTCCTGGATCCAGAAAAACAATGCCAGGCCCGGCGCTACGAAAAAGAAAAAAGATGGCTGGGGCTGGCTGGTTTAACCCTGTCTTCAGCCTTCCTTTTGGCATTCTATTTCAGCGGCCTGAGTTCCCGGCTTTCTCATCTGGAATGGGGTTCAAGCTCGATTTTCACCCTCCTGCTTTATGTATTCGTCCTTCAGATGACGATGACTGTCGTCTCTTTCCCCCTCCATTTCTACCGCAGCTACATCCATGAGCACAAGTGGAACTTCTCGAATCACACGATCAAGAGCTGGCTCTGGGAGCAGTTTAAATCCTTCTGGGTGGGATTTATCCTCTTTTCTCTGCTCTTGGGACTGCTCCTCTGGACTATGGCTTTATCCCAGAAATACTGGTGGCTGATAGCGGGATTGGGGGCGGCCATCGTCAGTATCGTTCTGGCCACGATCTTTCCCGTGGTCATTTTCCCCATTTTCAATAAATACACCCCGATCGTCAACGAGGAACTGACCGAAGCCTTAGAAAAAATCCTCGCCAGGGGTGGGCTCAAAAGCAGCGGTTTTTTTAAGGAGGATATGAGTCGCCAGACTAAGAAAGAGAATGCTTTCCTGGCTGGACTGGGAAAAACCCGAAGGGTGGTTCTGGGAGATAATCTGCTCGAACACATGCGTGTGCCTGAAATCGTGTCCATCATGGCCCATGAAGTGGGCCATTTCCGCCACAAGCATATCTGGATGAATATCGCCATCGGAACAGGACAGCAGCTGATCGTTTTTTTCCTAATTAACCTTCTGATGAGCATGATTTTTCCCGACTTCCTGTCTTCGACTCGGGTCAACCTGACGCTCCTCCCACCGCTTTTGCTCCTGATGGGTGGTCTTTCTGGTTTTCTTTTCACCCCCCTCAACCAGGCTCTTTCCCGACACTTCGAACGCCGAGCCGATCTCTATGCCCTGCGGAATATCGCCGATCCAAGAGATTTTATGACAGCCCTGGCTGGGCTAGCCGACCGCAACCTTTCCAATGCCTACCCAGAATGGTGGATTAAGATCCTGTATTACTCTCATCCCCCGATCGGGGAACGCCTGGAGATGGCCCAAGCCTATGCCAAGGGCCAATCCAACAGTTCTGGTCCAGAATGAATTAACGATCAGGCCCCCTTCAAAGAAAAGCATTTCCAATAGCCGCCTTAGCAGGTACAAGCTTCAAGGGCATAGGATCTGCTTTTAAGGCGTTATTGAATAATTCCTTTAAAGGCGAGGTCCTTTCCGTCTGAGCCGCATTGTGGTGGGTGGGGGGGTCTTCGGCGAAGACGGATTGGACCTCGTCTTCATAACACCTCTCCATACTTTATCTCATCTCCTATCACGGAAATGGATACTTCTCCTCAAAAGTTGACTAATATCCTTCCAGTGATTATTCTATACCCAGGATGACCTAGGACCCAGCCAACATGAAATGTTCCAATTGCCATGCCGAGAATCCGGAAACCTCTCGTTTTTGTGGTGCCTGCGGTGCCTCTCTGCGCTCCATGGAGGACTCTCACACAGCTCCGACTAAGACCCTCGAAACGCCGATTAAAGAACTGACCCGAGGATTCACCTTCGCTAACCGTTATGATATCGTCGAGGAGATCGGAAAGGGAGGTATGGGTAAGGTCTTCAGAGCGGTGGATAAAACCATCGACGAAGAAGTGGCCTTAAAAGTCCTCAATCCCGATATTGCTGCTGACGAGAAGATGATCGAGCGTTTCCGGAACGAGCTGAAGATGGCCCGCAAGATAGCTCATAAAAACGTCTGCCGGATGTACGACTTCAGCCAGGTGAGGGGGACGCAATTTATCATTATGGAGTATGTCCCTGGAGAAGACCTGAGAAGCCTGATCAAAAGGATTGGCCAATTCACCGCAGGAAAGACCATTCTTATCGCTAAACAGATCTGTGAGGGCTTAGCCGAAGCCCACAGGTTGGGGATTATCCACAGAGATCTCAAGCCCCAGAACGTCATGATCGACAGAGAGGGAAACGCCCGGATCATGGACTTTGGGATCGCCCGAACTCTCAGGTCAAGAGGGCTGACTGAGGGAGACACGGTCATCGGCACGCCAGAATACATGTCACCAGAGCAGGTCGAAGGCAAGGATATTGACCACCGCTCTGACCTGTATTCTTTGGGAGCTATTCTTTTCGAGATGTTAACGGGAAGAGTCCCATTCCAGGGTGACACGCCCCTCAGCATTGCGATAAAACACAAGACTGAACTACCTCCCAATCCCCGGCAAATCAACAGTCAGATTCCTGAAAACATAAGCCAGCTGATCCTGCACTGCTTGGAGAAGGACAGAACAAAGCGGTATCAGAGTGCTGAGGAACTGCTGACCGCCCTGAATAGAATAGAAAGGGACGTTCCCACGACAGATAAGCTGATTCCAGTCAGGCCCCTAAAAAAACTCCCCTGGAAAAAGCTCTCTGTCTTCGCCAGCCTTCCGATTCTTGTGGCTTTGCTGATTCTGGTTGGAATCTTTGTATTCACTGGCCCCCAGGAATCCATCTACTCCATCGCTGTCCTTCCCCTGAAAAACCTCTCTGGCAATCCTGATCAAGAGTACTTTGCTGACGGGATGACCGAGGCTCTGATTTCCAACCTGACTCAAATTAAAGCACTGCAGCGGGTCATTTCCAGCACTTCGGTGATGCAGTATAAAGATGCGCAAAAACCCCTCCCCGCGATTGCTCGTGAGCTCGATGTTGACGCCATAGTCGAAGGTTCTGTCTTGATCTCGGGACAGAGGGTCAAGATCAACATCCGGCTGATCGAAGCCAAAACCGACCGGAACCTCTGGTCCAATAGCTACGAAAGAAACCTGAGCGACGTTCTCCTCCTGCAGAACGAGCTCGCCCGATCTGTCGCCAATGAGATCCAAATCGCGGTTGCCCCAGAGGAAAAGGCCCTTCTGGCTCAAATGCAGACAGCTGATCCTGAGGCCTTTCAACTCTATCTCAAAGGACGCCATTTTTTGAATCAAAGGACTGAAGAGGACTTATACAAGGCCCAGGAGAACTTCGAAGGAGCGATTGAAAGGGATCCAGATTATGCCTTAGCCTACGCGGGATTAGCGGATACTTTCAATATGCTCGGTACGGATGCCTATCTTCCCTCCTCAGAAGTCTTCCCCAAAGCCAAACAGGCAGCCTTAAAGGCCCTGGAAATCGACGATACCCTCAATGAAGCTTATGTTTCCCTTGCTTACGTAAAGTATCTTTACGACTGGGATTGGTTCGGTGCAGAAGCAGACTTCAACTGGGCCATCGGCCTCAACCCCAGCTATGCCACAGCTCATAATTTCTACGGGACGTTCTTAAAGAACATGGGCCGCTTCAACGAGGCTCTTTTGGAGATGGCCAAAGCCAGGAATCTCGACCCTCTCTCCTTGCCGATCAACACGGGTATTGCTTTTATTCTCTACCAGTCACGCCAGTACGACCAAGCCATAGAGCATTGTCTGAAGGCACTTGAAATAGATGCCGCATTTCCCGGGGCGCACAGAACGTTGGGGCTCATTTATTTAAGACAGTCTAAATTTCAGGAATCTATCGAGGAGCTCCGGAAAGCTGTGGATAATTCTGGAGGCAGTGTTATCTATTTGGCGGAGCTTGCCTCCGCCTATGCCTCAGCCGGAAACCAGGAAGAGGCACAGAAAATATTGGAGGAATTACAGGCCCACTCAAAAGATAAGTATGTGTCCCATTATAACTATGCCATTATTTACGCTGCTCTCGGAGACACAGATCAAGCCATCTCCTCTCTCGAGAAAGCCTTCGATGAGAAATCGAGTATGCTCGTTTGGATAAAAGTCGATCCCAATCTCGACAGCCTCAGGTCAGACCCCAGGTTTTCTGCCCTGCTGAGAAAAATGGGGCTTTAAAAAAAGCTTTATTTGATGACTTTCCCTTTGACGTTGCTTATCCTCAGCGATCCACTCCCATCGTCGCGGATGGTCACATTGCCCTCTACGCTATCGATGCTTATCGAACCAGAGCTGTCGCTCACGGTGACATCCGCTCCGATGTTGTGAAGGGTTATCGACCCGGAACTATCATCCACCGAGACACTCCCGGAAATCCCCTCACCATCTATTTCCCCTGAGCCGTCTTCAATATCCAGATCTCCACGAATTTCAGCCACTTCAATGTCTCCCGATCCATCGTTTATTTGGAGTGGTCCGGTGATGTTCTTGATCATCATTTCACCGGAGCCGTCATCGATAAACACTCTCCCGGTGATGTTTTCTACCTTTAGCCACCCAGAACCATCATCCACTGCTAAATCGATATCTACCGGCACAGACAGAGTCAGGTTGATTATTTTCTTCCTGAAGGAAAAATCAGAAAATCGTTCCTTTATCTGACTGATCAGGATGGCTCTGTCACCTTTTCTTTCCAGGGAGAGGCGGACTCTCTGCTGGATAAACTCCTGGGCTTTGTCCTCGTTTCGGCCCTCGACGATGATCTCAGCTTCCGCCTCTATGCTATTCAACCCTTCCTGTCCCGAGACAACCAGGAATCCGGCTCCGCAGTCAATATCCAGCCGTTTAATTCCCTCCGCTGACAGGCTTAAGGTTTTAACTTCCTGATAAGCCGAGACAATCGAAGCAGACAAAAAGAAAAGAGCAAGAAATATGACCTTAATTCTCACTATGACCTCCTTTTTCTTAGACTGAAAGCTCTATAAAAGAATACGCAGTGATCCGGAAAAAGGTTCCCAGCAAAATGAATAAAATCAAGACCTCAATCTCAGAACATTGTATAATTATCAAATCAATTTCTTACTAGGAGATATGTCTTGAAAATCTGCACGTTCAACGTTAACTCCATAAAGGCCAGGAAGGAATTGATCTTCGAATGGCTCCAGCACAGAGAGAACGACATCGATATTCTCTGCTTCCAAGAGCTCAAAGCCGTGGCGGAACTGTTTCCTGACGAAGATTTTAAAAAGCTTGGCTTTTTCTGTTTTGTCTCTGGTCAGAAAGCCTACAACGGAGTCGCCATCTGTACGAAACCTCCGACAGAGCGCATCTTAGAGAAAGAGATCGAGGAATACTGGGATGAACAGAAGAGGATCATAGCGGTGAGGACGGCCGGTTTGAACATCCTCAACATCTATGCTCCCCATGGAGATGAGAGAGGAGCTGAAAAATTCAATTATAAGATGACCTGGTATGATAGGCTTCGAAAATTCCTAGAAAAGCACTTTACAGCCGAAGATCCCCTGCTAGTGGTGGGAGACTTTAACGTGGCCCGAGAAGACAGGGATGTCTGGTCCCCCGAGGAACTCCAGGACACCATCGGAACCATGCCTGAAGAGAGGGAGAAGTTTGAGACCCTTCTCGGCTGGGGGATGATCGATTCCTTCCGGGAGATATACCCAGAGAAACAGCAGTTTACATGGTGGGACTATATCGGGGGTGCGGTCTGGAGAGACCAGGGCATGAGGATCGATTATGTGCTCTTTACAAAGCCGTTGATCAAGAAAATGAAGGGTTTAGAAGTGGATCTCTGGCCACGGAAACGAAGAGCCCCGAAGCCCTCCGATCACGCCCCACTCATCGCCACTCTGGAAGTTTCCTAATTTTTTCCGTCACCCCCGCGCCCATTCGTCATTCCTGCGGAAGAAGGAATCCAGGATGGCCACTCCCCTCTTCCCGTGATAATCGGACTTCCACTCTGGTAAAATTTGCTCCTCAAAGCTCGTAGAGTAGACCTTCCAATCAGTTAGCTCGTCTTCGAACGTAAACTCTTGG
>Ga0209427_10009037_pt1 | contig 11154 bp, 8 predicted proteins | sample DeeMarSWOR136_30_FD_187465 | JGI IMG/M metagenome (GOLD analysis project Ga0209427, IMG submission 187465) | Marine sediment microbial communities from White Oak River estuary, North Carolina - WOR-1-36_30 (SPAdes) (version 2) | ecosystem: Environmental > Aquatic > Marine > Intertidal zone >... | reverse complement strand
GGAGAAGAAAAAAGAGAGAAAGAAAAGAGCATCCAAGCTGGATCCCTATAGGGGCTATATACGAACACGGTTGGAAGAGTTTGATTTACCCGCCACGGTGTTGCTGCGGGAGATCCGGGAGAAGGGGTACAGGGGGTCGATTACGATTCTTCGCGAGTATGTGCGAGGGGTCAAGGACCGGAAGGTGGCACGGATTACGGAGCGGTTTGAGACGCTGGCAGGGCGTCAGGCACAGGTTGACTGGGGAGAATGCGGGAGTATCGAGGTAAGGGGGAAGCGGCACAAGCTGTATGTATTTGTGTTTGTGCTGGGGTTCAGCAGGATGCTGTATGTGAGGTTCACCACATCGATGCGCCGGCATGTACTGCAGGGATGTTTGCAAGGAGCGTTTGAGAGGTTGGGGATTCCTGCAGAAGTGTTGGTGGACAACATGAAGCAGGTGGTAGAGGGGCGCAGCAGTGAGGGGGTACGATTCAACCGGGGATTTTTGGACTTCTGTGAGCATTATGGGGTGATACCCTCGGTGACGCCGCTCTATTGGCCACGGGCCAAGGGGAAGGTGGAGCGAGGGGTGGGATATGTGAAACGAAGTTTCCTTGAGGGACGGGTGTTTGTGGATCTGGAGGACTTGAATCGGCAGGCTGATCACTGGGTGGACACGGTGGCCAATGTGAGGCTGCACGGGACGACCGGAGAACGTCCCTGTGATCGGTATATGCGCGAGATAGCTTCTCTGCGCCGGTATGAGGCGGTGCCTGTGTATGACAGCCGACCTGAAAAGATACATAAAGTGATGAATGACAGTTACATCCGCTACCAGGGGGTGTTCTACTCGGTGGATCCTTGCGCTGTGGGGCACAGCGTAGTGGTGAAATCAGCAAGTGAGCGGGTGGGAGATGAGTTTGAGGTGTACCTGGGAGCAGAGTGTGTGGCGGTACATCGGCGTCGAGCGCCTGGGAGTCCACGGGTGACGCTTGAGGAGCACGAGAAGAAGATACGCCAGCTGACGCGAAAGGGTAAGGCGGTACGCGGCAGGCAGGTGCGATTTGTACAGATAGTTCCAGAGGAGGGGGGCTGGGGGTATGCCACCCCTGAGGTGCAGACACGACCCCTTGAGCTGTATGAGCAGGTGTTACAGGGAGGGTCGAGGTGAGCGGTGCGGTGAGTTACCAGCGATTACGAGAACATCTGGAGAGGCTGAAGATGGAGGCGGCGTTGGTAGAGCTCGACGATGTGTTGGAGCGTGGAGGCAAGGAGGAGCGCAGCACGGTGGAGGTGTTGGACGATCTGCTGGAGCGGGAGCTTCGGTATCGGTTTGAGCGACGGGTGAGTACGAACTTCAAGCTGGCAGGGCTGCCTGTGGTGAAGAGGATCGAGGAGTTTGACTTTGAGGCTCAGCCTCAGGTACCGCGTCTCACCGTGGAGGAGCTGGAGACGCTTCGGTTTGTACACGAGGGAGAAAACGTGCTCCTGCTGGGTCCCTGTGGTGTGGGAAAAACCCATCTTGCCCTGGGGCTTGCGGTCAAAGCCCTGGAGCAGGGGCATCGGGTATACTTTCTGAGTCTGCATGACCTGGTCACCAAGGCCCGGCTTGCACGGGAGAAGAACCGGCTGCACGTGTTGCAGCGGGTGATCCATCGAGCCGCTCTGTTCGTGCTGGATGAGCTGGGGTTTTTACCCCTGGCCGCTGAGGATGCCACCTTTCTCTTCGAGGTGATCAACAAGCGGTATCACAGTGGTAAGTCTACGATCATCACCTCCAACAAGAGCTTTGGGCAGTGGGGTGAGATCTTCCCGGACCCGGTGCTTGCAACTGCGCTACTTGATCGGCTGCTTCATCATGCCACGACAATCAACATTCGTGGTGAATCTTATCGGCTGAAACACCGCCGAGAATCAGGACTATCTCTGAAATGAGTGATTTGTGTGAAAGTCAGACAAGGTGAGATAACGATGAAAGTGTCCAAAAATAAACCGTTGCTTTTGTCAAATTTAAAAACGATGTTGACAATTGTTACAGTCCCTGATGAATAGTCAGCCCAGATCCAAGTACCTGTATATGTTTCAACATTGAAACCTATACCAATACCAGCATCCCACATCCAATAATTACCTGTTAAAAGAATATCATAGGTTCCTGAAGCTATTGTCCCTGTCAGAGATTGCAAATCGAAATAGACAGTATCACCCGTACCGGTGTACTCATATGTGTCAATACCGGCAGAAGCGATATTGAGTTCAAAATATCCACTGCCGTAGTCATCAATGGTTGCATTTGTCAGTGGGTAGGTTACACCGTCATAAGTAAAGGACCCGGTACCTTGACCGGCACCACCAGTGCTGGACGGACAGCCTGTAAATAAAACTAGAACGATGAATGGAATAACAAGAACACCTAGAAACTATAACTTTTTCATAACTACTCCTCCCATTGTAGAATCGTACTATTATAATACAATTAGTCGTAGTATCAATGCGTTTTAAAATATTCTATTTGTAGAAGTGTAATTAACTATTAGGTATACGGGACTTACACATCCTTACTTTGAACAATACGGCTAAAGAAAATTTATAAGAATGTAAACCGGAAAGATTTACAATGCCTTGCAAACTGTTCTAATACAACATGCAGTGTTCCACTCGAACACATTTCACATTGTTTCAGGTAGGTACGTCGATAAAAATCAAAGGGACGAACGGGACGGACACCGCAAAATCTAAACAGCAATATGGTCCATAATATCAAGGATTATACGATAAAAAAGTGTCGATTAGATCAGTTATTTTTGAGCCATTGGAAAAAATTCCAAAGCTGAATTGTTACTTAAGTTCGCCTGATTCGACCCATCTGCATTCATAATGTATACTTCTGCATTACCGCTATCCCTATTACTGCGGAACACTATCTGGGAACCATCGGGCGACCAGGAAGGGTGGAAGTCGGATGCTGCGTTGTTGGTAATACGGGTTACCCCCGACCCATCCGTATTCATAACGTAGATCTGGTATCTGTCTCCCGTGTCTCTTTCACTGGTAAAAGCAATTTGACTACCGTCAGGAGACCAGGCAGGTGTATTGTCATTGATTGTAGTATTCGAGGTAAGATTTATCAGTCCTGTTCCATCGTTGTTCATGAGGTATATCTCATAATCGCCATCAAAATTGCTTGCAAATAGTATCTTTGATCCATCAGGGGACCAGCGTGGATATAGATCGAGTCCCGTAGCGTTGTGCAATGATACGATGCCAGTGCCGTCATCGTTCATCTTGTATATATCCATGTCCGTAACAGAGCCGCTTGTGAACACAAGTTGTGAATCGTCGGGTGACCAATCGGGCATCCAATCATAAAGCGCGTTCGATGTCAGGCGGGTTTGTGATGTGCCATCGCTGTTCATAATGTAGATCTCCGCATTCGTGTCCCTGTAGCTGGTGAAGGCGATCCTGGAGCCATCCCACGACCATGAAGGATAGATGTCGTCTTCCGCACTATTGGTCAGCCGTGAGATATTTGAGCCATCATCATTCATAGTGTAGATTTCGAAATCGCCATCCCGGTCTGTGTCGAATGTGATCTTGTATCCACCACCTGTGTCACATCCAGTATAGAGAAAAATTGCTACCACAACGAGTGCTGTCAGTGAAAGTATACAATGAAGAAATCTTCTCATGTAAGCCTCCACATTGAAATATTTGGTATTTGCATTAGCCTATTAAGTATATCACATGAAACAATTGAATTCCTGATAAAGTAACATGATATTTTAAATTGTTAATAATAACAAAGGTCTCTTGCAAGTGTTCTAATACAAGTAGCAGAATCTTAAAACGCTTTTGTTCAATCATCAGCTACACTCACTTCAAACTCCGCCCAGAGGAGCCTGTGGTTTGATATCATCAAGCCTTTTTTCATAAAATGCTTGATACGATTTTCAAATATGGTAGGATAAGTGGTGCTCGCTACAAACCAAACCCCCGGATGGTGTAAAAACCGTTTGAGGGGAGAGTGCCGGTTCTGTCTCTCTCATTCGTGGGAGGGATTAGGGCGACAGCCCCGGCCCCTGTAGTGGGCTTTTTATATACATGAAGGGATAATACTGTTTAATCATCATCCACACTCATATCAAACTCAGCCCATAATGGTCTGTGGTCTCGAGTAAGAATCTCGATAGAAGTCAGATTTTAAGCATTATGATATATAGATTCCATGCGCTTCTGGCTGAAAGAGTAGTTTTTCAATCCTTATTTTTACACGTCCCGCAGGAACCTCAACCTCAATAGCATCACCAACTGCATGTCCAAAAAGAGATGAGCCCACAGGTGTTAATATTGAGATCCTTTTTATATCTATATCAGCGTCTTTCGGATAAACAATCGTATATTCTTTCGAATTGCCTGTTCCCATATCCAGATAGACGAATTTTGAGTTCATTGTTATAATGTCCTCGGGAACATTTTCTGGCAAAACAACTTCGGCCTTCTTAAGCTTGTTTTCCAGAAGGTAAAGGATTTTATCGTTCGTTTTCCCTATACTTTTTTCGGAGTCGATGAGCACTCTCAAGCGGTTCCGATCGAAAAACGTTACAACGATCTTACTCTCTTGCAATTCCATAACCTCACTCAATGAAGGAGACTATAGGCTTACCAATGTAAACGCTCTTTTATACTTTTTGTTCCTTTAACGTTCTCTCACAATTGCAATAGAATGGATCATAGAGAAGATTACAGGAGAAAGATGGGATAAATGCAGAGACAGATCAACTATGATTTTATTTGTATATAACTTGTATCATAAATACAAGGTAAGAATATTTATTATATCACTTATAATCGTCTTATAAAGGTTGCGAGGTTGATCTTTTTGTTTGCTATACCAAGTTTCTTCCGGATATTATGGCGGTGTCGCTCCACAGTAAGCACAGATATGTGGCATAACTCCGAAATCTCTTTGTTTGTAAAACCACTGCGAATCATATTACAAATCTCGATTTCCCTAGGGCTGAGTCGTGACATCTTGTCCGTGATGCGATTAGTAAAAGATGAAGCTAGCTTACCTAAATTATCCTTTATGGTATCAACATATTTGGCCCAAAACTCATCTCTCAATCCATTGAGCTTAACTTTGTCTATCATCGGGATGATAGATCTCTCTATATTTATTCTGATGTTTTCTTTTAATTCCCTTTTCTCAATCTCGATCTGTGAAAGGACCTCTTTTAATGTGATATTTTTCTCTTCCAGTCTCCTTTTCTGCGTCTGAAGATTCAGAACAAGCTTTTTCCTCACCTCTTCAGTTTTAATTTGTTCTAGCATAACCCCAATGAGACCTGCGATCGATTTTAGCAGTCTTTTTTCTTCTTTCAAGAAAATAGCATCACTTTTAAGTTGCTCTATTCCTTTTAGATAGCAAACTTCGACCATGCCGCTCCACCTGTCGAATGTTCTGATATCATGTTTAATCTGCCATCTTGTATGCTTGTAGTTAGGCGTGAGGAATTCTGCATCGTCTATCACTATTCGTGCACATGCAAAAGATGGATAATGGAGAGAGGACGTTATTAATTGCACAATCTTTTGCATCCTATCCTCGAACGAAACTCTCTTTTGTGAAGTGAGTTTTGATAGATTGTGGAGACAGCTAAGCTCTTTAATCCTCTCGGTGAGCCTTTCTTTCTGTAGTTTGAGTTCATTCTCCACCTTTTTTGTCTTAGATAGCCTTCTCTGGAAATTGTCAATCTTCTTATGGAGATCCGCGATCTGTTCGTAGAGCTCTACTTCTGTTTTAGAATTTACGTCAATCCTCATAACCTTACTTACACTTAAAAAACCACTTTCGTAGGATTCAGAATCTTCTTATTGTAATAAAAATAATATATTATTGTTATTAGGGCCAAATTCGAATTTTTAATTATTTATATTATAATGAATTAGAACTTGCAATAATTGAAAATATTCAATATCAAACCCAGTAAGTTTCTATAATAATGAAATTAGGAATAAAAACTCGACATTGACCCTATTAATATAATCGATACCAAAAATAAGGTACAATAGAGAGACAAATTTTTATAAATTAAAGGCTACTGACCTGCCCCAATACTTCGTACCACTTCCAGAGTTAGTATCAGTAGCGTAGGTGTGAGGTGGAGTAGAGCAGAAGCGAATACCTACGCTCCCATCGAAATAACGACCTCAGGGGCAGGAGATCGATACCCCAATGAACTATGAGGTCGTATATGATTGTATTCTTGTCTCCATAGCTCCACAAGTACTTTCGCTTCAAGTAACTTGTCGAACACTTTCTGTTTGATGTCAACTATTATTTCTCTCTAACGACAATTATTATTCCCGCTCTACTCCATATGGGTTTACGGAGGGTACCGGAGTAAACCCATATGCCTGCTCCCATTTTACACCCCCTTTCTTTTCTGTGATTGTTCAAGTCGATAGCTCTTCAGGTTCAGCTCGAGTATGACACTGTGATGCACCAGTCGATCAATCACCGCTGCGGTGGTCATTGGGTCCTTGAATATTCTCTCCCATTTCGAGAATGGAAGGTTGCTCGTGATCATGACACTGCCTCGCTCATAGCGCTCAGCAAGCAGGGTAAACAACACCTCCATCTCCTCTCGGTTATGCTGGACGTAGCCGATGTCGTCGATTATGAGAGCATCGTATCTGGCCATCCGTTTTAGCACGAAGGGAAACTTCAAATCCCGCTTCGCTATCAGAAGCCGTTGCACCAACATCGCACAGGGAGTAAATAGCACCCGTCGGCCCTGCTGTATCAATTCATGCCCCAGAGCACAGAGCAAGTGTGTTTTCCCACTCCCTGGATTCCCAAAGGCCAGAACGTTTTCCCGGCGGTCGATAAACGATCCCTCCAGCAGTACATTCACGTGGGCGTTCACGCGCTCCGATAACCGGTCCCGCTCGAAGTTCTCCAGTGTCTTTTCCATCGGCAGCGTCGATTCTCTCAGCAGCCGGTCGATCCGGTTCTCGTGGCGTACCTCACATTCCTGCTGTATCACATCAAACAAGTACTGCTCGTAGCTCAGTGCCTCCCTGCGGGCCACGGCTGCCCGTTCTTGATAACACTCACGTACCGTCGGTAAATGCAGCTCTTTGAGAAGGGGTATCAGTTCAGTGGTCGTCTGTGCCGGCATCTACACCACCACCTTCCCACTCAGCAACTCGTCGTACACACGTACATCCACCGGCTCAATCACCACCTCCCGTAAGGTTTCATCGTGAGCCGATCCCGATCGCAGTATTTCTTCAACGGCATCGTAACTGATAGTCTGCTCCTCCTCAATCAACTGCCTCAACGCCCCATCCGTCGCCGCCTCGTTCTCCCGTGCCGCAAGGTACAGTATTTTCACATATTCTTTCCCAGCTCTGCTCGGATTCTTCCTCTTCAGCGCGTCATAGGCAATCCGAAACCGATGCGTCGGGAATAAATCCTCCCGGTACCGGTAATGTTCGAAGGCACCAGGTTTTCGTACCAGCCAGTCAATGATATGACGGTACTGAATACGATGATTGCCCTCACCACGGAGCCTGGGGATCTTCTCAATACATCGCTGCCCGTACCACACTTCCAGATGAGCCGCATGCAACCGCACGTGTATGTATTCACCAATGAGACGGCTGTCCACCGAATACACGTTATGATTGACCCGTATCGTGCTGCTCGGCCCCACTTTCAGCCGCAGACGTTTACAGGTATTGAGACGAGCGCTCGGTAAACGGCGAAGCACTTTGAGCTCTTCTTCGAACCGTTTCCGTCGTCCCGCATTCAATTGCGTGAACAGCGTCCTCAGAAACTGCTCGTACGCTTCACGGTTCTCAAAGTCATGGCTCCCTCTCAGCAACAGGGATTGTTCCACCGCTTTCTTGAACCGGTAATGCAGCTGCTCGATATCGCCGTTCTCATTGGGTCTCCCCGTCTGGATCTTTCGTCCCTTGATCCCGTAATGCCGGAGAAGAGCACTATAACGGCGGGTAAACTCCTCCGGACTCCTCGTCTTACACACCGCAGCACTCAACCGGTCTGTCTGATGCTCCCGGGGTACACCGCCTAACTCCCACAGTGCATTCTGAAATCCCTCACTCAAACTCTCGAAACTCTCCGAATAACACACCGTTCCCGTCTCCCAGTTCGAGTAGGGCAGTACAAAATGATAAATCAGATGATTGAACCGCCTGCCCCCAATGCGTATCCCCAGCGTATTCATGTACGTGAAATCCGACTGGCTCAGTTGGCCGGGGCTGTACTCCTGCGGGAAAAACACCTCCTTCGGCGGTCCCTCCAATGCTCGCCACGTCTTGACTCTGCGTTGTAAGGTCCGTAGCTGTCCATCTGAAAACTCCCCCGGGTACTTTCGCTGCAGATAGTCAAAGAGTGTCTTCGCTTCAAGCCCAGGATTGATCGCTAATTTCATTCTCACTTCTTCCCACACCCTGGCAAAGGGGTCCTCTCGAGTCCGCCAGGTATGCTCCTTCCTCATATCGCTCGGAAGTTTGCCGCTTCGGGCATATTTACGTGCAGTCTTATCATCCATTCCCGCCTTTGCTGCCGCTGTGCCAAAGGTCTCTTCTGTTTGCATGAGCTTCAATAGCCTCCTCACCTGATTGTCGGTTACCATCCGAGCCCCCTTTCCGTGGACTCGAACAGTTTAGAATTTCCCTCATACTTCGGGAATTCTAATTGTCGTCAGGCGGGAATTTTAATTGTCGCTCATCAAAAAAGCACTTGATTTAGGTTTTGTAAGAGATCTTTGTAAGGAATATTACTCGCATACAGGACAACCATCGGTAGATCCAATAGTTGTTTTCAAAATGATGATTGTGGGGTACCTGAAGGGGATAATCTCTGAAAGGAAGCTTGCCGAGGAGTGTAGCCTCAATTTGGCATATCGATGGTACCTTGGCTATGATTTTGATGAGCCGACTCCCCATCACTCAGTGTTGTCAAAGGCGAGAAGTAGATTTGGTAAAATGGTGTTTGAAAACTTTTTCAACAAAGTTCTCCAGCTCTGTATAGAGGGGGGATTAGTAAAAGGGGAGAAGCTATTTGTAGATGGTAGTTTGGTCCAAGCGAATGCTTCGGTCAAATCCTTAACCCCTCGAGAAGATGCCTTGCAGATCTGGGCGAGTCCACGAGAATACGTGGACAAAGTGTTTGAAGAGAATCCCTTGGATGATGAAAATCCTGAAGATGAAGAACCAAGCGAAGAAGAGAAGCCATCTGAAACTCAGAGTACCTCGTTATTTCAAGGGTATGAAGGGGCTGTGCAACATCGAGATCCGCCTAGGGTTCTTCAATCCTCGTATCGGAAGAAACATAAGAGTAACATAGATTACATGAGTAGTACGGATCGGGAATCTTCCTATGTGTATCGTCCGGGGAAGGGACGCTTGTTTAGCTACAAAGATCATGTAACGGTTGATAGTCATGGGAGAGTAATCACCGCTGTTGTAGTCACTCCTGGAGCGGTAGCCGAAGATCATATGTTGAAGGAACTACTGAACAGACAACCACTGCCAGTGCAGGAAGTTTGCGGTGACTCCCGGTATGGATCAGCATACAATTAAGCTCTTTGTTTACGAAGAGGGATTAAGCCGAGCATACCAAAGAGGAGTTCACCAAAAAAGAAGAATCTTATTCCTACTGAGAAGTTTCAATATGATGCTGATAAGGATGTATATATCTGTCTAAATGGAAAAGAGTTGCGGCGGTTGACGTATGAGAAACGGACAAGGAGATGGCATTACCGGCCCCGATCCAAGGATTGCAGTATATGTTCTTGGAAGCCTTCCTGTTGTCCAACGACGAGAATCAGGAGCTTGGTACGTCCTGTTGAACAGCTATATATCGACAAAGCACAGAAATGGCTGCAAACAGAACACGCACAAAGAAGTTTACAACAAAGACCGCAGTATATTGAGTGGGTATTTGCAGAAGCTAAGAGCTTGCACGGACTATCTCATATGCGTTTTCGAGGGCTCGAAAAGGCAACTATATAATGCTTGATGACGGCTGCTGTGCAGAATATTAAAAGATTAATGAAAAACACGAGAAATTATATGCCAACAGCCACTTTTAAAATGAAAAAGAGTGCATCGTTAAATGTTTTTCATTCCAGAAATCACGTGTCCGCCATAAGTTGTTTTTCTGTTTAATAGATAACATTGAGGAGTTAAGCAACAGCCTCATATCTTACACTACTAAATAATATATTAAAAATTATCTTTGGGCGATACTGGACTTGAACCAGTGGCCTCCTGCTTGTAAGGCAAATCACGCACACATATACGTCATATACGACTCGATTTGAGGTTGATTTTACCCAAAAACAGAAAAATTCATCATATACTTCATATACGTCATCTTATTTTGGTGTATTTTTGGTGTACGTTGATGAGCGATTCAATTCCACCTCCCACAACAAAGGATAATATTAAGCAACCGAGTTTTCCCGAAATCGTTACAATAGTGTTACAATCGCCCACAATCCGATCCTTTATATGTGTAAATAGCCGAGTTGATTTGCTCAGGAAGCGTTATTCGGGAATAACGGGAACCTTAACAGAAACTCCTATTGGGCAAAAAAGCCCCTCTTCAACATACACCTCAATTCCTCCTGTGATATACAAGAATAAATGAAAATATAGCTATTACAAATATTTTTACTATATGCTATAATGTTGGCATATCTGATAAGGCATCCTCAGCTAATACTAATTGTGGGGGCTGGTCACAGAAGTGTACAATAATAACTGATTCAGTAATTATGTTACTCTTTTATAATAATATTTTAAATGATTCTATATTGAACAGAACACAATTATGCCAAATATAATTATTCTAAGTTTAAAATATATAGGGTATTGCTTATATGCTTTTAAAATAGTGCAGCAGTTAAATAAAAAAGAATGTTAGGCAGTGACTGTATCTATTCACACCCGAAAGGAGATTTTCTGCATTGGATATTCCACGGATCTTCAACATCACTGAGAGTGCTCACCGCATCCACAACCCGATCACACCCGAAAAGCTCGCCACTCTCGGCGCGGCGCTGCGTCTGGAATCGGGGGCCCGAGTGCTCGACCTCGGCAGCGGTTCCGGGGAGATGCTGTGCACCTGGGCAC
>Ga0209427_10009036_pt1 | contig 11154 bp, 11 predicted proteins | sample DeeMarSWOR136_30_FD_187465 | JGI IMG/M metagenome (GOLD analysis project Ga0209427, IMG submission 187465) | Marine sediment microbial communities from White Oak River estuary, North Carolina - WOR-1-36_30 (SPAdes) (version 2) | ecosystem: Environmental > Aquatic > Marine > Intertidal zone >... | reverse complement strand
AATTCGGTGATGGTATCCCGGAAACTCTGAACAAAGGCATTATATTCCACGGCGAATCGATTATACTGGTCGATTATCTCCTTGGGCACCTCGAATTTATCGACTATTTCATGAAGCTGCTCGGTAAATTCATAATAGTGGCTGTTGATTGACCACAGCTCGTTGAGGTGAGTGTGCAGAAAGATAGTATATCTCCGGCTCCGCAGGTCACTTTCCACCCTGGTGGTAAAGTTGTTCGACCATGTGTCGAAGATGCGCTGTGACATGCCGCATGCCCGCGCCCAGTCCCATACCTTGGGATTATCAATGCTGAAGAGGCTGTCGATAATAGCAAAGATGGATAGTGACGAGTTGCCCATAAAGCGGCGATTGAAGTAGGCGGCCAGTTGCGTCAGCTTCATGGACTGGAGTTCCAGTTCACTCCTTTTAATTCTGATGGCAGTAACTACCAGCCCGATGGCCAGGATGACAATCAAGACCGGGGTTACTATCTCCATCGGCCACTGGTATATTAGACCGACTACAGCAATGGCTGTTATCACTGCCGGATACCAGCCGCGACTCAGCAGTATCTTTAACATATTACCTCCATCCTAATTAGTAGTTGGCCAGTGGTATCTCCAGGCCGCCCAGTATTTCCGCCAGTAGCGCTTTCTGGGCGTGTAACCTGTTCTCGGCCTGGTCGAAGACAACTGATTGCGGGCAGTACAGAATATTCTCGGCTACCTCCTCACCGTGGTGGGCGGGTAGGGGATGCATTAATATGGCGTTTTCCCTGGCCATAGCGAGGAGTTCATCGTTTATCTGATAGGAGGCAAATACCTTGCGGCGCTTTTCAATCTCTTTCTCCTGCCCCATACTCGTCCAGACATCGGTATAGACAATATCAGCCCCGTCAACGGCCAGACGTGGGTCTTCAGTGCATTGAATCTCAGACCTGCTCTCGGAAGCGTATTCCCGGGCCATTTGCAAAAATTTTTCCTGTATCTGGTAACCTGGGGGAGAAGCTATGCGGAAATTCATCCCGGTAAGTGAAGCTGCCATTATCAAACTATGGGCCACGTTATTACCGTCACCGATATACGCTATGATTATACCTTCAAGCGTACCTTTTTTCTCATAGATGGTAAGAAGGTCGGCCAGCGCCTGGCAGGGGTGTTCCAGGTCGGACAGGGCATTTATCACGGGTATATTGGCATATCTGGCCAGAGTCTCGAGTGTTTCATGAGAAAAGGTACGGGCCACAATTGCATCGGCATAGCGGCTCAATACCTGGGCAACATCGGCGGCTGATTCACGTTTTCCCAGGCCGACCTCCTCCGGCGACAGATAGAGACTGTGCCCGCCAAGCTGCCACATGGCTACTTCAAAGCTTACCCGAGTCCTAGTTGACGGCTTCTCGAACAGAAGGACCAGCACCTTCTCACTTAGCAGGAAACTCCATCTGTCGGCTTTCATATTAACGGCGTTGGATATGAGCAACCGGATATTTTCGCCAGTAAGGTCGGCTATGGAAAGGAAATCTTTACCGCTCAAATGAACCTCCTGTATGCCCACAGTATAGCACGAAAACTGAATTATTCAATAGGGGAATTTGGATAATTCTTTCTAATGATTAATGAAAGACGGTACTAATGTATTGTCTTAGATACTTGACACGAAACAAGTAATATAACTAATATGCAATGACCGGGAGGTGATTATGGCAAAGACTGAGAAGTTTACAGTATCGGGAAGCCAGGTTTTGGAAAAGGTAAAACAGCTCATCCGCGAAGGCAACATCAGGAGGGTGCGCCTTCTCCATGAGGGGAAAACACTAATAGAGATTCCCCTATCCGTGGGCGCCCCGGTTGTGGCGGCAGGCATAATAGTTGCCCCGCTTCTGGCGGCAATCGGTGCCTTTGCGGCACTGGTAACTGAGTGCACCATTGAGGTCGAGAAGATAGAAGATAAGTAAAACAGGTCTCTTTCTGGCCATATCCTGGTTCCGTGTGATCAATATCGCCGGAGGCACGTGTCTTATATAAATAACGCTCCAGGTTCAATCCAATGTTACCTACCATATTCATTAAGGAGAACTATAAGAAATGGCTGAATCGAAATCCGGTAAATATATCATCACCGAGCTAAAGCCTAACTTCAGGCAGGCACCGTCTGATAGAAGCCCTGAGGATATCGCTAAGGCTGAGAAAAGTCATCTACAATTACTGTACCTGGATGATACTGTCATCAAAGGGGCTTTCTATATGGAATGTGTCTGGATATGGCCAGAGAAGGAGTGCTATCCTACCGTGGCGGAGCCGAACGCCCATGTCCACGATTTCGATGAAGTAATTACGTTTTCCGGTACCGATTTTAAAGAACCGTATAACCTGTGCGGGGAGATAGAATTATGGCTGAATGATGAAAAGCACATCCTTACCAAAAGCTGTATCGTTTTTGTGCCGAAGGGTATGAAGCACGGCCCGTTAGTTATACATAGAGTGGACAGGCCCATTTTCCATGTCGCCACCGGGACTGGCGGTACTTACATCCAGAGTAATGACTAGTATGTGTTGTCTACATCCCGGGGCAATTTTATCCGGGACAGGTTAGTCTTTTTCCGATAATGTGCGTTCTAGAGGGTTGGTATGTTAGAGATAATTCTGGCCAGGCATGGTGAAACTGATTGGAACAAAAACGAGGTCTTTCGGGGTAGGGCCGACGTAGCCTTAAACGATACGGGGATACGGCAGGCGGAACTCCTGGGAGAGTACCTGAGCGGCGAAATAGTAGATTTTGTTTACTCCAGCCCGCTGCAGAGGGCTGTAAAGACCGCGGAGGCTGTTGCCGACCGTCAGTCACTGGATGTAAATACAGTTCAGAATCTGGTTGATTTCGATTACGGAGATTGGCAGGGCTTATCTCATCGGGAGGTAAGGGAGAGATATCCTGAACTATATAGAGACTGGCTGGATACTCCTGAGCAAGTGAGGATGCCGGCTGGTGAAAGCCTGGAAGATGTCAGGAACCGTGCCATGCCGTTCGTTGAGGATGCCGTGATGAGATGCGGGGAGGGGAGGATTGTTCTGGTATCACACCGTGTGGTTAATAAGGTGTTAATCTGCGCCCTGCTGGGGCTGGACAATTCTAATTTCTGGAATATAAAACTTGACACCGGTGGCATTACTCGTTTCGGTTACATGGATGGCAGGTTAGTCCTTACAAGTCATAATGATACTTCATATTTAAAGTCCATTCGGAAAACTCAGCTTGCCGATTTTTAGTTGTTGGCGAGCTCTCTTTACAGAGCGGGTAAATGGGAGTTACAATGCGTATAGTAATACTTAGAAACGGGGGTAGTGACCAGTGAGCATTGAATGGTTCCGTGACCTGGTAATATGTATTTTCGGTTTGGGGGCAACGGTGGTAATTCTTGCTCTTGTAGTGCTGGCGTTTATGATTTACTTCCGGGTCAAACCGATACTGAACTCGGTGAAGGCAACTACCAAAACGGTGGAAAACATATCTTCTACCGTGGAGGAGGAAGTAGCCAGGCCTCTGGCTCAGGTAGCTGCCTTCGTTCAGGGCTTACGGCAGGCAATGAACCTGGTAGGTCAATTTACTAAAAAGAAGGAGGCAGATAGAGATGAGTGATAAAGATACGGGTACCAGTTTTGCCATAGGATTCATCATCGGTGCCGTTGTCGGAGTAGCTGTTGGCATGCTCTATGCTCCTAAAGCGGGGAAGGAGACGAGGGCAATGTTGAAGGAGAAGGCGGAGGAGGTTCGAGAAAGGGCAGGTGAAGTTACCGGAAAAGCGAAGGAAGCAGCGATAGATGCCGGGAAGAGAGTGCGGGAAAAACTAGGACGCAAGGAATCTTAAGGCTAATCATCTGGGTCTCCGTGGTATATGTGTTAGATAACAGTCTCACCTCGCTGGTTTGCTTTGCATACAATAATCGACGGTCAGTTGAGAATTATTATAATTGACAAATGTACTGGTTAGACACTGGCGCCTGGTTGCTCTAGGACTGGGTATAATCGTATTATTATGGGTTCTCTACCTGATGAGAACCGTGATACTTCCTTTTGCCATTGGTATGGTTCTTGCCTATCTCTTGATGCCCATGGTCTGGTGGCTGGAGGAGAAACTACCGCCCCGCAATAAATGGCCGAGTTTCAGGAGAGTCATTTCCGTCCTGATAGCTTTTCTACTGCTTATTGCTCTCATTGCTGGTTTTACCTATGTTATTGTAACGGCGGTTATTGATGCCTCGGTAATACTCGTACAGAGCGCCCCTTATTTTATTGGCCAGAGTCTTCTGCGCGTGCAGGAATGGTTCCAGGGAGTTATCGAAAGTCTACCCGTAGAAATGCAGGAGGAGGTCAGCCGTGAGTTGATTGAAGGCGGCATTGACCTGGGCAGAACCATCAGGGGAGCCATAACGAGTGCAGTTGCATCCATTCCGAGTACATTCACCATGATTATGGGTTTTGCCGTATTGCCCTTTTTCCTCTTCTATATCCTGAAGGACTCGGAGAGGCTGAAGAAGGGTCTATCTTCGGCAATGACTCCCCGAATCGCCGTACACGCCCGAAATGTGCTCAACATCATTGAAAGGGTTCTGGGACGATACATCCGGGCTCAGATTATGCTGGGGCTCATTGTTGCTTACTTCTCGTTTATCGGACTGATGTTAATGGATGTGCCCTTTGCTCTGGCGCTGGCCCTCTTGGCTGGTGTTACCGAGCTGATACCGACGCTGGGACCCTGGATTGGCGGGGGTGTGGCGGTGATAGTCACTCTGGCGATGGCACCGGAGAAGGCGATATGGGTCGCCGTTCTCTTTCTGGGTATTCAGCTGGTGGAGAATAATCTGCTTGTTCCCAAAATCCAGAGCGCCTATCTGCATATTCATCCTGCTATAATGATAGCGCTGCTTGTCTTCGGAGCATATTTTGCCGGTTTCTGGGGCATTCTGCTGGTCGGCCCCCTGGTGGCGACCCTCGTGGAAATTTTCAAATACGTGCGTGAATGCTATCAGGCAGGACAGGCTCCTGAAGTAACCGAGCCTGACGATTCGGCTTGATACCTCTCATCCCCACCCCCGTTTGATATCTTTTCCCACTTGGACCTCCCAGTTCTTGTTCTCCGCGCTACTCCAAATCCAACGGGTCTCTTCTTTATCACCCGAACCCACCCTCGCACCGTCTGCAGCCTATCCCTCAGGTTCACCACCCTCCAGACAGGTGGAGAGGTAAAGCCTTTCTTTTTTCCCCTGAAGTGCCCTATACTATAAATTGGATGTTCAGGGGGGGCTTGGCCAATCATTCACGATAAAAATCAAGGGGGTAAGCTAGAAATAAACATCTTTCAGAAAACACTGAAACGAACACATGACACCTGGTTCGGTCGGGCCATGAGTCTTTTCGACCGCACTTCTATTGACGATAAGGTGTGGGACGAACTTGAGGAGCTGCTTATCTCGGCGGATGTCGGCGTCAACACCACCACAAAGCTCATCGAGAAGGTGAAGCAGAAGGCGTCCGAAGAGAAACTTGACGGCTCGCAGGTGGGTGATGCCCTTAGAGCGGAGATGGTAGATATCCTGAAAGTTCCGCATGGAGAAGAAAATAAAGAGGTACAACCGCCCAGGGTTGTCCTGCTGGTGGGTGTAAATGGCAGCGGTAAAACGACATCAATCGCCAAGCTCGCCTGCAGGTTTAAGAAAGAGGGTAAGAGCGTTCTTCTGGCGGCGGCGGATACCTTCCGAGCAGCGGCGATTGACCAGCTTAAGAAACAGGGAGCGAGGGTGGGAGTGGACGTGGTAGCTCACCAGCCCGGGGCCGACCCGGGGGCGGTGGTCTATGATGCTTTGCAGGCAGCACGGAGTCGGCACATTGATACCGTAATTATCGATACCGCGGGCAGGCTGCATACCAAGTATAACCTCATGGAGGAGCTTAAAAAGGTCAGGCGCGTGGCCGCCAAAGTTGACGAAACCGCCCCCCATGAAGTGATTCTGGTGCTGGACGCCACCACTGGCCAGAATGGCTTGACACAGGCGAGGTATTTTACAGAGGCCGTCGGCGTCACCGGCATCTTTTTGGCCAAGCTAGACGGTACGGCCAAGGGTGGTATCGTGCTGGCTATCTGTGATGAGCTCGGGATTCCCATCCAGCTAATCGGGGTTGGCGAGGGACTGGAAGATATGGTAACCTTTGAGGCGGAAGCTTTTGTTGAGGCGCTCTGTTCCTGATATTTCTGAAGTGAGATTATGCAGATAGGTATAGACCCGATAGCCTTTACTCTCGGCCCCATAAGAGTAGCCTGGTATGGCATTTTTGTAGCCCTGGCCGTGATAACCCTTGTCTTATGGGCGCTCCTTGCTGTGAAAAAAGGCGCCCGCATTTCCTATGAAATGGTTATTAATGCGGCCATTGTCGGTATTCCCTCCGGGATAATATTCTCACGGCTGCTCCATGTTATTGACCTCTGGGACTATTACAGCCAGAATCCAGGCGAGATAATCGGCGGCTCGGGACTGACCATTTACGGCGCCGTCCTGGGGGCGGCGCTGGGAATATGGATTTTCAGCCGGTTCAGTAAACTACCTTTCGGATACATGGCCGACGTAGTGGCGCCCGGTATTATCCTGGCCCAGGCAGTCGGACGGGTGGGCTGTACTCTGAATGGCTGCTGTTACGGAGTGGAGACAGATTTCTTCTGCGCGGTTACTTACAGTCACCCAGATAGTCTCGGCCCTATCGGGATACCGGTGCACCCCACGCAGATTTATGAGATTATCTATAACCTGATAGTCTTCGGCGTCCTGCTCTTGCTGAGGGGAAGGTTCCGGCCTGATGGTTCATTGTTCCTTGTTTACCTTACTCTTTATGCTTTATGGCGCCTGGGCATTGACTTTATCCGGGAGGGGACAGACTTCCTTTTCGGCCTGCACGAAGCACAGGTTATCTCCATAATCGTGTTGATTATCACCCTCACCCTTATGGCTTTAAGGACGCGGTGGGTGAAGAAGGGGGAGGGGACCGAAGCCCCTATTCCCTGAACCTCCCCTCTGTCCATGTTATCTTTTCCCACCCTACCGCCCATTATCATTCTTTGCTTGTCCCGTGGGTTTATGCCCCATCGCCACCCCATCGTATTTTATCTATTCCCACCCTACCGCCCAGTGTCATCCTCTGCTTAGCCCACAATATAAATCCCCAGCCAGTCACCCCCTTTCGTAAAGGGGGACTAAGGGGGATTTCAATCCACAAGGGGAGTAGCCAGCGGAGAGGGGCTAAGACGGAATTGATGTCAGAGGCTTAACCGCTCCCCTTAAAATCCAGAATATTAAGCCTGAGCTGCTCTTTGCCGCCCCAGCTATCAACCTCTAGGTTATAGACGATATCAAGGGCTGATGAAGCATCCATCGGGTGGTTACTCAGTCGGAAGCCGACGCCATCCCATACCGTACCGCCCTGCCTGAGTTTCATTCTCAGATGTTCACCGCTGTTGCCCATGGTGCGCCGCTCCAGTACCTCCACACCCCGACTTATAAATGTGGGTTCTGGATTGCCGATGCCGAAGGGGGCCAGCGTACGGGTTGTCTGGTAGGTATCGCCGCCGAGGTTGGGAAGGGCGACCTGGGCATCGATGTCCAGGTGGGGGCGGAGCTCAACGTCGGCCAGTTGTTCAGCTACCATCTCAGAAAGTCCTTCTTCGAGCCGGGGCAGGTTTTTGGTGGGCAGGGTAAAACCGGCAGCCTGGGCGTGTCCGCCGTAGCGGGAGAAAAGGTGGCCGAACCGATTAAGTGCCGAGATGATATTGAATTCGGGGATACTGCGGCAGCTGGCGTGGCTGACCGTTTCGGCGGTGTGTATCACGACCGATGGCCGGTAGAACTCCTCGGTAAGCCGACTCGCCACCAGTCCGGAGATGCCCATGGGGTAGTCTTTATCGGCGGTTATCAGCAGTGGTGGCAACCCCTGCGCGATAACCTGCTCTCTGGCTCTGACCAGGGTTGTGTTGGTTAATCTCTGCCGTTCTTCGTTCTTCTTGGCCAGCCATATAGCCAGGTCGCGTGCCTCCTGCGGTGAGTCGGTCATCAGCAGATTGTAGCCGGTCAGACCGTCGGCCAGCCTGCCGGCGGCATTCAGGCACGGGGCGATTATCCATGAAATCTTCTCGGCATCAATGCTGCCGGCGTCCAGCCTCGTCTGCTTCATCAGTTCCTTGATGCCGAGGCGCGGTGTGGCATTGATGAGTCTCAGCCCCTCTTTAATCAGGTAGCGGTTTTCTCCCAGTGGCGGTGACATATCGGCTATGGTGCCTATAGCAACAAGGTCCATCACCATATCCATCTGACCCTCTCTGCCGATACTCCTGAAAAGCGCCTGGAGCAGCTTGAAAGCAACCCCGACGCCGGACAGTTGCGTGAAAGGGTAGGCTGAGCCGGTAAGCTTGGGGTTGATAACGGCGATAGCCTTCGGAGTTTCGGGCAGGGGACTATGGTGGTCGGTAACGATGATATCAAGCCCCATTTTCATCGCCTTCTTGATCTGGAGTACGTCGGTGACGCCGCAGTCAACGGTGATTACCAGGCTGATACCCTGCTCATAAAGGTTTTTCAGTACGCTGGTTGTCAGTCCGTGCCCTTCCGTCTGGCGGTGTGGTATGTAGGGAACGGCGTTCCCCCCGAGGACTGTCAGTCCCTGGACGAGGGCTGCGGTGGCGGTGATACCGTCGGCATCAAAGTCGCCATAGACGCCGATTCTTTCACCGGAAAGTAGAGCCTGGTAAACCCTGGATACGGCCAGTTGCATATCCGGGAGCAGGAAGGGGTCACCTGAAAGGCTCCTGTCGCTGGAAAGGAAGGACTGAAAATCTTCTGGTCTGCGGATGCCACGATTATAAAGAAGCTGTGTTACCAGAGGCGAAAAGCCAGAGTCATTGACCAACTGGTCCGGTGCGGGTGGCAGCAGATTCCAGCGACTATGGCTCAATCGTATGCCTCATTATATTTCCGTAGGATAAGGACTGAATTATGTCCGCCGAAACCGAAGGAGTTGGTCAGGGCTATGGTAACCTTAGCTTGGCGGGCGACATTCGGTACATAATCAAGGTCGCATTCAGGGTCTGGATTTTCATAGTTCGTAGTTGGCGGTAACATGCCATTCAAAATTGTCATGATGCAAATAGCAGGCTCTAGGGCCCCGGCGCAGCCGATAAGGTGCCCGGTCATTGACTTGGTGGAGCTTACAGGAACCTTATACGCATAGTCACCGAAAGTGGCTTTTATGGCTTTCGTTTCCATTGCGTCGTTTAGCGGAGTAGATGTGCCGTGGGCGTTGACATAGTCAATGTCGTTGGGCTCAATTCCCGCCTTTTTCAGGGCGATTTTCATGGCCCTGGCCGCACCCTCACCGTTTTCCAGTGGCTGGGTAACGTGAAAGGAGTCAGCGGTAGCTCCGTAGGCTATGATTTCCGCCAGGATATTGGCTCCGCGTTTTAAGGCGTGTTCCTCGCTTTCCAGTATTAAGACAACGGCTCCCTCACTGATGATAAAGCCGTCACGCTCTGAATCGAAAGGACGGGAGGCTTTCTGCGGCGCGTCATTTCTTGTCGAGAGAGCTTTGAGGGCATTAAAGGCAGTGATGCCCAGCGGATTGATGATGGCTTCAGTACCACCGGCTATCATCACCTGAGCGTCACCATGCTTGATGAGTTCGTACGCTACACCTATAGCGTCGGAGCCGCTGGAGCAGGCTGATGTGGTGCAGAAATTTGGTCCTTTAACCCCCAATGCGATTGATATCTGGGCACCGGCAATATCGGCTATCATCATCGGTGCCAGAAAGGGACTGACCCTGTCCGGCCCTCTTTCCAGCAGGACCTGCGCCTGCTCGAATAACGTAGTCAGACCTCCAATGCCACTGCCGATAAAAACACCGATGTCGTCCTGATTGCTGTCATCAATATTAAGTCCGGATTGCTGTACCGCCTGGTATCCGGCAGCTACGGCCAGCTGGGCAAAACGGTCCATGCGGCGGACATCCTTGCGGTTTATATAATCAGCGGGCTCAAAACCTTTGACCTCACCGGCGAACTTGGTCTCCATATTATGGGCGTCAAATAGTGTTATATAATCAATGCCGGACTTGCCGGCGATAAGATTGTCCCAGGTGGTGGCCATGTCCAGGCCGAGCGGAGTGAGCGCACCGATACCGGTAACCACTACTCTATTGCTGTGATTACTGATGGTAGCGACCTCCTTGTGCATTTATGCATGTAATTGATGTTCCATAATTTGCAGTGAAGTATCATTTATTTTTAACATATTTTGAGGGTATTTTTCAAGTCTGAGGCTGCTTTTGACCCTTCAGTATCAGAAACGGTATAATGTTTACATAATCATTTAACTTCCGTTAGAGTAAATGAACAACAGTCTGAAAATGCCAGCGGTAGCCCTGGACAGTCTGGGCTGTAAGCTGAATCAGGCCGAGATAGAGCTTCTATCGCAGGAGCTGGCTGAAGCCGGGTATAGGCTGGTAGCACCGATAGCAAGGGCTGATATCTATATATTGAATACCTGCACGGTAACGCATATTGCCGACCGAAAGTCCCGTCATATGCTCCGGACGTTTCACCGTCGAAATCCGGACGCACGACTGGTAGCTATCGGTTGTTATGCCGAGCGTGCTGCTCTGGAGCTTAAGCGCATTGAGGGTGTTGAACTTGTCGTCGGTAATGACCGTAAATCTGAACTTATCCATCTGCTGGGGAATATATCGAGCACTAACCAGCCGGTTACAGCCGATTTGATAAATGTACACGGGAACAGCCGCCGCACACGCGCCTTTCTCAAAGTACAGGATGGCTGTTATAACTTCTGTGCTTACTGCATCGTGCCCCTGGTGCGGAGTCGGGAGGAAAGCGTGTCGGTTGAACGGGTTGTGGCTCAGGTCGGGGAGCGGGTGTCAGACGGTTTTAAGGAAGTGGTATTAACCGGCACCGAAATCGGCACCTATAACTGTGACGGCGTTAATCTCAAAGGACTCCTCGAGCGTATTCTGGCCGAGACAGATATTGTCCGGTTGAGACTGTCGTCTCTCCAGCCGCCGGAGATTTCACCGGGGCTTATCGGACTTTGGCAAGACCGAAGGCTC
>Ga0209427_10009034_pt1 | contig 11155 bp, 4 predicted proteins | sample DeeMarSWOR136_30_FD_187465 | JGI IMG/M metagenome (GOLD analysis project Ga0209427, IMG submission 187465) | Marine sediment microbial communities from White Oak River estuary, North Carolina - WOR-1-36_30 (SPAdes) (version 2) | ecosystem: Environmental > Aquatic > Marine > Intertidal zone >... | reverse complement strand
GACCTGTTGCCTGCTCTAGTTCTTCAGCATTAGCTGTGACAGTCACTGATTGTCCATCTGCTGTTGCCGAGTCTTCGTAGGCAAAGAAGGCATCGCCGATCTGATAACCATCGTTACCTTCTTCTATCGTATGTGTGCCATTATCTGTAGTAAAATCAGTGCGTACCGCTAACCTGTTATCTTCACTTACAAAGTTCCAATTTTCGATGTAAACATCAATCTTCATCTTGTTACCTTCATCAGCACTAATATGACAAGTTAAAACGACCACTAGATTCTCTGACGCGATTTTAGTTGTACTTAAATTACCTTGTTGTCCATTATTTCCATTTTGCTTGCCACGTATTGGTCCAACCAAAGTAAAACTGAATTTTACAGAGTCTGCAGTATCACCAGATTCTAGAGAATCCCCATCTTCCGTTGTAAGTCCACTAAATTCCCATTTTCCACTACTTAATGAGAATGAAGCACCACCTGATTCTGTTTCAGTTGAAGCAAACATTTCGTCACCATTGTCATCGCTGTATTCGATTAGATGCTGGAATTTCACATGATACGCGTCATCTTGGCTTCCATCAGTAGACCAATACCAGAAATGCGGCACAGGTCCAGGATTCACTCGTACGGTGAGATCTTCCGTTGAAACAGTCACTGGTCCATGTGTCTCAAGACGAGCTTGAACACCATCTTGCGCATACACTGTAGATATAGATCCTAGTGATAGAAAGAATAGAAATGCCACTGAACAAATGACTTTTAGTGCTTGTCGTTTTCCAATTTTCGGTGTTTTCATTTTTATCACCTGATATACTTCAACACAACTAAATATTTATTCTTTTAGTTCTAGATTTCTCGAACATGACTTCGAATTTTTTTGAATAGTTGCAGAAAAGGAGATTAAAAGAATAGAAAATGCTACGAGACAAAATAATTTGATATTGGCCGGAAAACAATGAGACCATAATCATTATTTGTACAGCATAAGTATTCCTGGAGCGATATATCAGTTTTTCATTAGATAATCAAAAATATATCAAGATATCTGCAAATCAAGGCGTATCAAATCATAGATGTGAGCTGTCGGTGAATATAACAATTTAATAACTTGAATGAGTAGTATCTTATATCCTATAAATAGAATTGAGTAATTGAATATAATCGTAACTTATAATCCATTTCTTTTTCTTCTTATCGTAGTACGAGTTTTTTACTAGTTATGTGGAGAGTTTTACGAGAATATTTATAGAACAACATAAAGCATATTTTAACGAACATCTGCACAAACGCATATATGCTACAAACAACTGATATAATATTAAGAAAACGCGCGCATCTTGTAAATAGTATCTTTACATTCATTAAAATTTCAAAATCATAAGTTAGCAAAGTATCTGCCGCATCCCAGCACTAATAATCTTCTAATTCGCAATTTAATCCTTTGAATAATTGAGATCACTTACATTTATCTCAGAAAACGTATTTAAAAATTATTTCCCTCAATTCCTACCCACCCTTAGGGTAAGAGCGTCCTTGAGGTGTCTTAGTGATAAACATCAAAAAAATCAGCGAAGGGCCGACTTTATTCTGGTTACTTGACCTTTATATCCCACAGTATCAGATAGCCATGGGATCTGTAGATTTTAAAGGACATATATTGGCAACCTCTAAACAAGTTTGGAATTTCATTACTACCCACGAAAAAGAAGAAGAAACATTTATGCGATCTTGTCTTATAGGTCCTTCGGTATTATACGGATACACTTCAAGAGGTACACAAAAAGTCAAAATACTTTCTGGCGTGATCTTTGATTCAACTGAATTACGTCCTGATAAACCAATACCGCTCCTTGATACGATTAATCCGATCATTATAGATCCTATGGCAACATCTGAAGAAGAAGAAAATGATTACCAAAGCGCCTCACAATTAATGGGGTATTTCGCAAAAAAGACGTTTGAAGATACTTCTGGCATCGATATGGCTAGAAAATATCTTAGAGGACGCCATAAAGACAAGTACAATATTTTTATGAACGGCATAGTTTCAGGTGTGTATCGATTTCCAGAGCGCCTTCCCATCTTAGAAGTAAGCCAAAGAAAACTTATAAAATTAGATAAAAAAAATTTAGCTCAATATATAATAGTTGAACTTAATCCTATTTTTGATCAAGATCTAGACAGTTTGAGTCAGTATATTGAGGTGTACGACAATACTGTAGAATATATGTTGTCGGCAAAGGAGCACTATTTCTTTTTATAGTGCATCGAGGAGTTCATGGATAAAAAATCTAAGAAAAAATCTCGCGAAGTATTAAACAAGAAATCGTTACTCAAAATCAACTTATTTAAACAGCCATTTCTTAAAGCGAGAAGCACCTGTTTTTTCCTTGTTAGCGGATTTCATTGGTTTTTCCGCTAATACTTTGACTTTCTCTTTCTCCTGAAAAATCACTTTGGCGAGTTCATTCATAACATCGACAACATTTTCTCCAGTTTTTGCTGAGGTTTCATAAAAGATGACGCCCTTATGCATGGCATAATCCGTCCCCTCTTCTATAGAAATAACTCGTTCATCTATCAAATCGGTTTTATTGCCAACGAGGATGACAGGTATCTCTCCAGTTTGGGGATATAAGTTATCAAACCATCGATCGAGATTTTTAAAGCTCTTTTCTCTCGTGATATCGTAAACAATAATGGCTCCACTGGCACCTTTGTAATAAAAGGGGCGTATATAATCAAACATTTCCTGTCCGCCTGTATCTAAAATGCTCAATGTTATCTTCGTATCTCCATGAAAAAGTTTTTTCACTGCATATGAAACTCCAATAGTTGCTTTATATTTCGGGTCGAACTTATCGTAAGCGTATCGCATGGCAATGCTTGTCTTTCCAACACCACCATCGCCGATTGCAACAACTTTAAAGATAAATTCCGACATTGAATTCCATCCTATATTGTGTATTAAGACTATTTTATTTCTTACACACCATAATAATTTATATTCCTTCATCCGTTCTTTCTGTCAGTTGATCCGGAGGAATAAAGTAGTAAAGCTCCTTAGAAATCTCTGGATAAAGAATATTCCGTAGTCGGAACATTATTTTAAGTAAACCTGCAGTTCTTATGAAATCTAGGATTACAAAGAACTTTGCTAATATTTTAGTTCTTATCACATTGGTCGAGCCAAAATGATCTGTAAAATATGCCTTTTCAAGAGCTTTCCATTGTTGTAAGATAAATCCAGCACGAGGGTCTTTAATTTTGGTGTATAAGTCATATGCTTTCCATAAGGCCCTTCCACTCATGTGAAACTTCTCTTGCATCGAATATAAAGATACTAGGTCTAGTTGAACTTGTGCCGCTCCTGCTACCAGCTTTGATAAGTCTTTTGTTAATTTAAATTCGAAAGCATCAAAAACAAGTTGATTCATCTCATAAAAGTGACTTAAGTCACCAGTCCATTGCGAAAGAACATGAGAATACCTTCTTTCAATATTATCTATTAATTTCTTCTGACCTCTGCGTATTTTCCGTTTGTAAAAGATTCGTTTGCCAACAAAAGTAGCGATCGTAACATATTTCCCATATTCCAAGAAAATTTCGAAAGTTTCTATATCAATTGTTCGCAAGGGTTTCTCACTACGGGTGGCTTCCATTACGAGACTTACAATTCCAGACAGCGCGGCACTCATTAATTGGCTATCGACGCCTCCTTTTTCTTCGAAAAAGGTTCTGTAATGGAGGCCTTGACCTTCATTTGTAAATATATAGATTGAACGAAGTTTTCGTGGATCGATTGCTGCAAAAGTTGTGACCTGAAGGGTAATTAGAATTGCTACAGTGGCAGGTAGAATATAGAGCGAGGGGTCTATCAATACAGAAATGGGATTTTCTACTAATTGTGATCTATATTCTGGCCAGTAATCAGGATATTGGACAGCAGTTGCGAAAGGATATTTAACTACAATCAAAAATGGAAACGCTGATGAAATAAAGTCTCTAAAACCAGATTTTTTAGCTTGAACTGTAAAAGTATAGTTTCCCTTGTCAAGCGTATCTGTTTCAAGGAAAAGTCTATATGAGCCCTCTGTTTCCTCCAACTTGAAAGGCTCTAGTTCGCTACTGATTGTGAGAGTAACACTTGCGTTGCTAACAAATGCTCCTTCATCATCGATTAAAGTGACATCGATCTCTACTGGGACATATTTTTCCGTCTCCTCTGAATATGAAATTTGTGCGCTTAAAGTCCTTATTACTGTGGTTCCACCATAACCACCATCTCCACCACCATCACTTGTACCACCGCCTCCGCCGCCTCCACCATCTCCACCACCATATGTAACATCAACTCTTAAGAAATCAACGCTAAGATCGGTGACGGAGGCTCCTCCACTAAATATATAACGAATTTGCATATTTCCGGGATTGCTACTAACAAATCTACTTGCAGACGAGGAAAAAGTAACTGTATGGGGAGTCTCAGTAGATTGGGTTATTTGAAAACAGAAAACCCATTCATTGTTCGTATAGTCAAATATTTGAACTTCAACATTTCCAGTTGCGTTTGAAGAATCATAAACTGTTATTTGATTGACTAATGTCCTATCAAACGGAAAATCATCAATATCGTATGTAGTGTCAATTCGTTGAGGGGTACCTGCATCAAAATGGAGATTCACGCACAGATAGTCAACTCCTAAAATTGCTGAACTCTCACTGTTTATTTGTACATATCGAATTCGAATATCATGGGGCGCAACACCTGTGCCACTCAAATAATCTGTAAGAGAAGAACTGACAGTTTGGCTATGATTTGATACAGAAGAATCCATGTTGAAGTCAAATGTATCCCACTCGGAATTGGTCCAGTCATAAATATAGACATTCGTATCTTGAGTACCTGAACTTACATCCCATGCACTAATGTTCACAACATTAGCTTCGTCACCAGTCCATTGAAATGTGTAATAAAGATCTAAGGTATATCCACTCGCTCTGACAAGAACTGCATCGATTGTAGCATTAACTTGAATGCTCGGGCTGGTATCTCTATATTTTAAATTAACGTATCCGTCAATAACATGATGTGTAGGATCAATTGAATAATTAAGCCAAGTTGGCGTGGACGTAAAAGTGCCTAGAGTATCCCATTCCGTATCAATAGAATCCCAAATATCTATATAGACATACTCGCCAGTACTTCGATTGCCGTAAATACATAATGTAGCAAATCCTGCCTCAGGAACATCAGAAATTTCTTGAATAATCTCCATCGAATTGGCTGCTGCTTCAAATGTAACTTCAATCCTAATTTGATCGAACCTTACTTGAACTTGAGCTGCCTGTGCATTTTGTTCAAACCTCAAATTCAACGTCTGAAGTTCTTCTGCAGTTTCAATATTCGCTAACGTTGATGATTTTTCATGCCAACTTCCTGCATCACTTCCACTTGGTTGTATAGTAGTAGGTGTATAAATTGTTTCGGTTCCGTTCTTATATTCAATAAAATTGGTGCCATCATAACCAGCCTCTACCGTATAATTAACATAAAGCACGACCGAATTAAGTGTCCCCGAGATACCTGATATGTCAGTATGATTTGTGTGTAGTGTCTGTCCTTTCCTATAGTATACATAACTGCCATCTTCATACCAAAGTTTGGTTACTGGATCAAAAGTTCTATCAGCTTCAGGTCCCCACTGATCAGGTTTTGCATTTTGAGAAGCTGGCGCTCCCGAGTCATTTAATTTTTCGATAGACCCATCATTATAAGTTTGCGCGCCAGCAATACCATTAGTTGCACCTTCATTAACTATTTCATCAGTAACAGCATATTCAGATGAATTAAAGGATGAAAGAGACACATCGTAAGTTCCATCATATGCTTGAGTTGCTGTGTAAGTATTTGTGCCTTCAGTGCCCGTAGTTATTGATTTATCCGTAGCTGTTTCCGTAATAATGTATTGAGATGAAAATTGTTGATATGAATCGTCATCAACTCCTGTACTACCCCATGCACCAGATTGAGTTCCGATATTTAATTGGTCGCCTTCTGCATAATACGATAAAGTTGAAGCTTGCAAGGTAGTAACATAACTCTGATCTGGATTAGAAGAACGAGGGTCAGTTGATACACTAGGAAACATTGTGACTGTATGAGTAGTATCAGATGAAATATTAGCAGAATTATTAGGGAGTCCTATCAGTAAAAATAAAACAACTAAAACAGTTACAATGAGATATATCCTACGGAACGACTTCAACGTATTGCCCCTCATGCTAGACTCTAATTCTGCCTCTTAAGATTATATGAAAGGATTATGAAGTAATGCTGAGTGCACAACATATTTTTTAAATTTTTAGGTTATTTAGTAAATACCACGAAAAACTGCTTAAAATCAATTTTGGTGCAATTATTTCGATTTTAAGATTTAGACTTCAATTGGGTGCGCGCATTTTTTAGCATTTTTTCTGTTTGTTAATAAACAGATGCTATATTTTAGCGTTATAGTAAAACTATCCGCAAATCAAACAACTAGATATTGTAGATGAAATTAAAAAATTGCAAAATGCGATTTTACTACTTTTATGTCTAACAGCAAACTTTAAACGCATTTGTATTGAATCCCTAAATTTACTTCTTTCCAAATAACTGAACTAAAACCTTCCTATATGCCTTTATCTGTTTGTTTCAATATCTTTTCTGGAGGGATGAAGTAATATAGCTCCTTTGAAACCTCAGGATATATCAAACCCCGAATTTTAAAAAGAATTTTAAGCAGCCAAGGAGTTTTTACCAAATCCAGTATGGCAAAAAATAGATTTAATAACTTATGCTGTACCACAGTTTTAGGCGGAATATGATCTACGAGAAATGCCTTCTCAAGTGCCTGCCAACTCTCTAAGACAAAGCGCTTGCGCGGACTGTTGATTTTAGCGTGTAAGTCGTAGGCTTTCCATAAGGCAGCACCACAAATTTGATACTTCTCCTGGCTCGCGTATAATTCTACAATACTTTCTTGCACCTTTGCGGCATCAAATATCAGTTTCGTCAAGTCTTTTGTCACTCTAAAGTCAAAGGTATCAAACACAAGTTGATCCAACTCATAAAAGAAACTTAAATCACCATTCCAGTTCATGAGAATGTTCTCATACTTCATTTCAATCGATTCTACCAATCTTTTTTCTGCATTTCGTATTTTTCTTTTATTTAAAGCTCCTTTTTCAACAAAGAGAGCTACCGTAATAACACTTCCATATTCTAAAAAGATATCAAAGGTTTTTTGATCTATTGTGTGAGTTGGCTTTTCACTTTGAGTTGCCTCCATGACAAGATTTACAATTCCCGATAGCGCAGCACTCATTAATTGACTATCAACTCCTATTCTACCGAAGGATCTGTAATAAATGCCATGGCCCCCAGATGTAAATATATATATTGAATGAAGTTTCTTCGGGTTGATTTGCGAAAAAGTCGTTACTTGAAGTATTATTCCAAACAAAAATAGAGAAGGTATAACATAGAATGTTGGATCTAATAACAAAGAGGTTGGATTATCCATCAATTGTAAGACATATGAAGGGTGTTGAATCGCAGTTAAAAACGGATAAGAAACAATAATTCTAAATGGAAATGCGGATGAGATAAAATTTTTATATCCAGATCTTATTGCATAAACTGTAAAGTTGTAATTTCCAGTGTCAAGATTGTCAGTATCAATTAGAATCGTGTAATAATCATCTTTTTCAATCATAGAAAGAGGTTCTGTGTTGTTTTCAATGGTAAGTGTAACATTTGCATTGCTTACAAAAGAACCTTCCTCGTCGGTTAGAATCACGTCAACCTCAGCATCGCAGTATTTTTCTATTTCTTCAGGATAAACGATAGACGCGATAAGGGTTTGTTGGCTTGTTCCTCCTCCATTCTCTCCACTTCCACTGTCACCACTGTCATCACCACCATCTACACCTCCTCCCCCGCCTCCCCCATTCTGGCTTGTGGAAGTAATATCAACTTGTAAATAATCCACATTCAAGATTACAGGCATATTACCATTGAATACGTAACGAATTTGAATATTTCCAGGGTTACTGCTGATGAAATTACTCGGTGATGAGGAAAAAGCAGCTGTGTGGGAGGTTTCGGTGGTTTCATTTATGTTAAAACAGTAAACCCACTGATAATTTGTGTAATCAAATAGCTGTACTTCAATGCTCGCGGAAGAATCATTTACGAATGAAGAATCAAAAACCCTAATTTGTGTGACCGCTGTCCTATCGCCCGGGAAATCCTCAAAATCGTATACAATATCTGTTTGTTGGTTTATTCCTGTAACACAATGAATATTCACTCCTAAGTAGTCTACGTTTAATGAAGCTGAGCTTGAACTATCTATCTCATTATATCTTATCCAAATTTCGTTAGTCCCGCTAATATAACTTCCGAGGTTAGTATTAAGAATATATGTATGATTTGTATAAGCAGCCTCAATAAAAGTAGCATTAGGCGACATAGACACCCATTGATTACCATCAAAATCTCTAATACACAATTCTATATCTTGATTTCCGTACCTCACATCATAAATGCTTATATTCTTTTCATTCCCAGTCTCAGCCCAATTGAAGACGTAATACAGATCTAAGTCATAAGAGGCGGGATCAGAAAATGTCCTCACTTCAACAACGTCAATAAGAACAGTATTAGGATTTACATCTGGTTGTGTATCACGGTATCGTATCGTAATAGTATCTTGCTCAACTCCCAAAAGATGTCGACTTTTATTAAGAGGATATACATTCCAGCCCGGAGAAGATTCGCATTGAAAAGCGCCTAGATTATCCCATTCATTTAACGTATCATTTACTTTTACTTCTACATTAATTGGATCGTCCCCTATTTCAGAAGAGTAGTTTCCGTAAATCCATAGTTCATAAGCATCTGCTGTTGGAAGTGATGTGATGTCTTGCTCAACATTTAGAACATATTCTGTTGTTGAAACTGTTATTTCAAGCCAAAGTCTATCAAATGCTACATAATCTCGCCAATAATCATTATAAAAGATTATTTCCAAATTTTGTAATTCTTCAACATGGTTAAAGGTAACATCTTGAGTTAAATTATAATGCCGTCTTACATCATATTCGCTTTTCTTAGGTTGTATATCTGTAGGATAAAGCGTTCCACCAGCTTTTCTAAAATAAATATAGCTTTTTCCATTATACCTACTAGTTGTTGTATAATTGGTCCATAATTCAACGCTTTTTATTTCACCATTTATATTACCTGTAAACCAAGTATCAATATGCATAGTTCTGTAGTAGTAAACGTAATAGTATTGCTGATCCTCAAAAAATAGGTCTGCTGTACTTGTTTCACCAGTGGTATCAAGTGATCCTTGACCAAAGGGCCAACCCTCTCCTCCCGAGGCCATATTTTCTTCTGTAATATTTTCAAAAGTTCCATCAAGAATTTGTGCTTTAGTTAGATTATCTGTGCTTCCATAAAGTGCAAATTCTGAGGTCACGTTTTCTGCTGCATAATCTCTATGTGGATATACAATGTGATTTATTTCGTCATAAGCAGTGGTTTCTTGGTAAGTGTAACCGTCTTCATATCCTCCATTAACATTAATTACCCGGTCATTCGCAGTAATTGCGTTAAAATCCTGAGAACTTATTTGATGATAAATGTTGTCATTCTGTTCGATGAGATTTGAGTCGTAAATTGTACCTGATGTACCTATGTATAGAACTGCACTTTCTGTAGAAAAAGAAGTCGTTGTCGATGTTTGGAAAGCAGAAACATACCCTTGATTAGGAAAAGAGGTATCCGAAACTCGTGGATAAAATTTAATCGTGCGATCTACATTAAAAGAGTTGTCAGTTGCATTACCTGGGAGTAATATGAGTATAAACAAGACGAAGGCAACAGGTAAAATAATTGACATCTTAAAGGATTTGTTCATTGCGATTTTATCTCCTACGCCTTGATTTCTAATTAAGCCCTCTTAAGCCCTCACAGAATTAAGTTTAGATTTCTAGTTGCACCAGATAAGAATTCTTAATTTTCAGGTTTCATAAATCGGGTACGCGAAATAAGGACAATTTTTCATATACTAATATAAAGATATTTACTAGTAGCTACTCAGAAGTCATATTTTAGCGTTATAGTAAAAATTTACGCATGTCTAGTAAAATTCTCCGCAACTAAATTGAAAAAGAGCGCAAGACAATAATAAACCGCTATTTTCTGACGTTTTTATGCGATTCTTTAAAAATTCTCATAGAGAATTAAACTTCTGCTATTAAACGAGATTAAAGTATAGGATTTGGATTATTACACTAATGTCAATCCTTATTTACAATTAGAAGGAATATGACCAAATATTAGTTTAATTTACAGGTAAACATGCGTTCCTGCAAATCATTCCACCACTAAAGGGGTGGGCGTTCTTCCTTAGCTAAGGTAGGTGACTGGTAAACATGGTTATCACACACAGTAGTCATATGATTATTGTCCCATCGTTTTACGCCGAATGAGTCCTTCTGCGACCCAGCGGTAGAGTGTCGAGCGGGAGATTCTCAGTAGTTTAAGCCCCTCTCCAGTGTTCAGCATGTGATACTCTCATTTGAGTATACCAAAACCTTTTGGTTTAAATCTATGAACTATAATTAATCGTCTGTGAATAAAAAGTTCTTACTTGCTACGCCACAAGAAAGCCCCATTGGTGTGGGGATGAATCGTGTCAAGATAGTATATTTTTTAACTTTGTGCTGAGTTTATAAACAAGGATGAAGTACACAGACTGAGAGCTTGTGGTGTACATTAGTAACCAGCTAGTATAAGTTGTGCGGAGCACTCATACCATGGTAACAAAGAACGAACGGATCAAAGCTACCTTGAAAGACACAAAGCAGCGTCGTAAACACATGAAATGCAGGATATATATGGTGAAGCTAGACCATTCGCATTTAAACCAAGACACCTTAACTCACTTAAAACTTTTATTTGTAGAAGCTAAATGGCTGTACAATTATTGTGTGGGGCATCCTAACGTGTTTTCTATCGATGATAAAATAACAACCGTGTCAGTAAAAGTGAAAGACTGCTTTGAACATCGCCACTTGAGGTATTTATCGTCACACATGC
>Ga0209427_10009033_pt1 | contig 11155 bp, 8 predicted proteins | sample DeeMarSWOR136_30_FD_187465 | JGI IMG/M metagenome (GOLD analysis project Ga0209427, IMG submission 187465) | Marine sediment microbial communities from White Oak River estuary, North Carolina - WOR-1-36_30 (SPAdes) (version 2) | ecosystem: Environmental > Aquatic > Marine > Intertidal zone >... | reverse complement strand
CGCCTCCTGTCCTGGAAAACTCGCTCCTATTTCCAAACCTATTGGGAGCCTCCCCGTTGAGCGAGCCCTTTTAATGTTGGAAGGGCTCAGGATGATCTCATTGGCAGGCAGGATCGTTAACTCCTTAAGATCGGCCTTTGATCTCTGACTGACCGGATCAAAAAGCCTTATGGATTCCACCGTGTCTCCCCACAATTCAACCCGAACAGGCGAATCATATAATGGTGGGTAGAGATCAATAACGCCACCCCTTACGGAGAAATCACCCCTTTCCTCTACTAATGAGGTTCGGAAATAACCAAGGGTCGGCAGTTTCCGTATCAGCTCATCCCTGTCGATCTCCTCATTAATCGCGATGTAATCAACCGACTTAACGAGCATCTCCTTCGGCAAGATACGCATAAGGAGGGCGTCCAATGACGTAACCACGGCTGTATCCGTCGAGGTTGACAGAGAGTGAAGCGCCTCCATCCTCTGGCTTATCAACTCCCTTGGAGGGCTCAATCCCATCAAGGGAGAGATGTCATAGGAAGGAAAAAGGCATACCCCTTTGTCCCCGTGGTGAGGAAGGAAAAAATCCAGGTCTCCGTAAAACCCTCGTGCCTCCTCAGAGTTCGGGAGGACTATCAAACAAGGACGCTCTAATTCGGCGAGGATCTCAGACAATAGATAGGCCAAGCCAGAACCGGTGATACCAGCCACCTCTATGGACCTAATCCCATCCTTTATCGCGTTTCTTATTATGGCTAGCTTATCTCTTTTCTCTGACACTCCCTGTCCTTACAGTACAATTCCCTTCATTGGCTTATTGGGTCAATGGCAGGGACCAGATGCCGCTCCACCCGAGTGGATACTACCATATTTCCCAGCTATTTTTAAGGAGGAATTGGACCACAGCAGGTGGTAACGTCAAAGACAAGCAGGGTCGCTCTTTCCCAAATAATGGCTTCTCTTACGTGAAATGTAGCTTCTACGATTTCCTCACCAGAATCAGGGAGTTCTCAACAAGTGCGACTTTTCCCTTGACAAGTCTGTAAAATCTGCTATCCCAGCATCGAAGGGATATCAACACTTAAATGGAGATAATGTCTCGATGAAAATAACCAAGATTAAGACCTTTATTCACCAACCTCACTGGACTTTGCTCTTCGTAAAGATAGAAACAGACGAGGGCATTAGCGGTTGGGGCGAAGCCACTACGCAGGGCCAGGAAAAGGACGTGGAGGCCTCTATTCACAATCTTGCGGAGTATCTGATCGGAAAGGACCCTCGTCAGATTGAGCTGCACTGGAGTACCATGTTCCGCAACAGTTATTGGCGCCCCACCTTCATTGTCACCTCTGCTATGAGCGGGTTGGAAATGGCCATGTGGGACATCCTAGGCAAAAGTCTTGGCGCTCCAGTTTATCAATTGCTGGGTGGCCCGTGCCGTGAGCGCATCAAAATCTATCGCAACGGCTGGTGGTTCCCGGCCAAGACCCTCGACGACTATGTCGAGCTCGCAAGGAAAGAAGTGGAAAGCGGCGCAAAAGCACTCAAGTGGGATCCCTTCTGGGGATGCGATGTCTTTGCAACTCGAGATGAGATAAGCCGCATCATAGAAAACATCAGACGCGTACGTGAGGCTGTCGGCGATGATATCGAGCTGATGCTTGACGGCCATGCCCGACTCAGCCCCAATAGTGCGATTCAGTTCGCTCGCGCGGTAGAGGAGTTTAATCCTGCGTGGTATGAGGAACCTATTCCAACGGATGCAAGCATAGAGGATCTCGCCATGGTCGCGTCTTCAACCACTATTCCAGTCGTTGTTGGCGAACGGATCCCCACCCGCTGGTGCTTCAGAGATGTGTTTGAAAGACGCGCTGCGGCAATTATCAATCCTGATCTTGCCCATGCCGGGGGTATTCTGGAGACAAAAAAGATCGCCGATATGGCCCATGCTTACTACGTGGGCGTTACTCCTCACAATGCGGGCGGGCCCGTCCTCAACGCTGCCAGTCTGCACCTTGACGCCTCTATCTCAAACTTCGTGATCAATGAATTCTTCCCCTTCGACCTTCCCTATTGGGATGAGATACTCCAAGAGGCTTTTCCTGCTGTGGAAGACGAATTCATTGAGCTTCCAACCAAGCCAGGCCTGGGGGTGGAAATCAATGAGAAGGCACTGGAAAGGACCAAGAAGCCCTATGTTTATCACGACCTGAGCGGTTTCTGGGCCGCCCCACAGCAGCCATCAACGTGATGACCATAGGTGTTTATAGAGGGGATCGGCACGCCAGAGGAAACTTAGTGGAATGCCTGCTGCGGTAGTCTACCTGTTCTCTCCAGCTCATCAGCCGCATCCTTGAAACCCACATCCTCCAGTTTTCCCCTCGTAAGCACCCGCAGTCTGATGAGGTCCTTCGCCACTTGCTCGCAGTAACTGCACTTATGACAGTTCCTGTCGCAAGAGGTAATGGTTTCAAAGAAATTGTATTTTTCCAGGCTCTTGTTATCCAAAAACGCGCCGTATTCCAGACTGAACTTGTTCAGGCTGCTGGAAACAATGTCCAGAAGGTCCCCGTCCCAATCCTCTTCCAGGTAAGCCTTCACCGTTCTCGTCACCATGGTCTTCGGCCTGGCCCTGCCCACGATCTTGAAAAACGTGGAGAACTCCCCATACCTCTTGAGGTCCTCTGGCCTGATCCAGCCCGATTTCAGGATCTGCGAGTGGTCCGTCGCGGTCACCTCAAGGCAGTTGAAAAAGAAGGCATCCCCCTCAATGGTACCCAGTTCCCTGGATTTGTGCGAGATATAGTTAAAGTGGAACTTCCTGAAGGGACATTTATAGAGGCAGCCTTCATTGACCATGAGCTTCAATTCTACGCCGGCGACCTCTTTTATCTCTTTAAGAAGCCTGAGGTCCCGGTTGATGTTCGTGTCCGGGGTGATCACATCGGCCCCTGCCCTCTTGTAAAGGACAGCCCGCTGCACACAGTCGATATCCGCCAGCACCGAGGCGGTGATCTCGATGTCCGGCAAACACCTCCGGACTTCCTGGATGTAGAAGGGATTGGCAATGGTCACCCCCTCAACCCCATGATCCCTGTGCAGTTCCTGCAGATAGGCCATAGTCCTGTCAATGCTCTCCCGTGCGTACCACCCGGTGCCCTCACAGGTCGCATTCAGAATCAGGTTGACCCGTATCCCCTCGCCGTGGATCCGGTCCACGATCTCCAAAAACTGATTCAAGCTCAATTCGTCGGTGATCCGGCCCGAACCCGCATACTCCTGAGGCCCGGAGAGATAGATCTCCCTGATCCTGTTCTCATCTACCCTCTTTAGCCTGAAGATCTCCTCCAGCGTCTCAGGGTCGTTGTTATAGGGAGCGGAAAAATCAAGGCCTGGCATGGTAACACCTCATGGCTTTATGCGGTTCTCTCCACAATGTACACCGGCTTTAGTCAGCACCACCAACCCGTCGAGGCCATCAGGGTCGGCCTCAAAAAGACAGGGGTAACGGGCAAGACAACCCGCTACCCCTCAAGCTACGTTCCCTACGGCCGTGCATCATTACTCAGAGCAGTAGGCATATTTACTGAAAGAACCGCCAGCATTCACCTTAGGATAACTTGCCTATCTTGGCCAGTCCGTCAGCAACATCCCTGAGCCCTAGCTCTATCAGTTTAGCCTTTGTGGGCTGGCCAGTGGCCGTATCCCAGCCGTGAAGCTTGTAGTATCTCTCGAGCAGGTCGCGGAATTTTCTGACATCAAGTTCTTGCGAGGGCTGCTCATCTGGGAATCTGGCAGGCTGCTGAAAGTACGGGATGACGCTTTCGTCATGAGCCCTGGTCCTGCCCTGCCTCACATGAAGGGCCCTCATGACATTGAAGGCCCTCTCGCAGGCCTTGTGCATGTCATCCAGTGTCCAGTTTGTACCCACCACGGCGTTAAAAAACCTCACTTCGGCATCTAGATCCTCGATCATATCCGGCTTTTTAGCATTATAGAGCAGCGGAAATTGCCTGTCACACACCGGCACGCTGGACTTCATGATAGCACGCTTTTCATGCCAGGTGGCGACATACTCCTTATCCACATAACTGAACTCGGGGTTGTCCCAGCCGTCATTGGCATGTGGGGCACCGTATATCTTTGCCCCTGCCTTGCACGCCTCCCTATAGGATATCGTCTCGGTGTCGAACCATGACTTGGCGCCTTTCTTGCCCTGTCCTTCACCGTAGGGGGCCCACTCCGTTACATGGGAGGTATATCGCTCAACATAGCCATGTTGCTGGTCATAGGGGTCTCTGCCCTGTGTTGCCCAGCCAAGTGCGGATACTATCCACACGGGGGAATGTACATAGTGCAGATGTCGCCCGTCCCAATGGGGTCCGTAGCCATGCTTGTGCGTCTTCCACACATACTCTGACAAACCGAGTGCATCGGCTGCCCGTGGGGTTCCCTCAGCCCAAATATCGCCTTCGCCCTCTCGGTAGGCTACTGCCCTCATGAACCGAACGGCAAACTCCTCGGGCACATCAGCGTGCTGCTCTGTCTTGGGATAAACACCAGGCCCGTTTTTGTTGAGCTCTATCTTCTCGCCCAATATCCTCGGCAGCTTGCCTGCGTTCTGACAGTTCTGCCAGAACCAGGCCATACCGGCGAACATCTCCCAGACATTCAGGCCAAGCTGGTCGCACAGCTTGTTCATCTCGACACCTAACTCCGTATTTCCCCAGTCGTTATTCAAGAGCCAGGGAGAGCAATTTCCTACGCAGTACATCACGCCTGAGATACTGCCATCACCTGTATACTTCATTGGCACCTTGCTGAAGTACCGTGGCAGATCCCAGGTAACATTGCCACCGCCGGTGCAAGCGGAGTAAGCGCAGCTCTGATGCCTCACCCCGTAACGGCCTTTACCTTTGGTGGCGCTGAATGGGATATCATGGCCTACTACCGGTATTTTGGTCTGCCCTGCCGGGGATATCTCGGCGGAGACCTTAACTACCTCTTTAATGAGTTTCTCCGGGTTGGCAATCTTTACCTTATGTGAACCCGGCTTAACAACCACGGCCTTCAGTTTCTTATCTCCCATCAACGCCCCGAAACCACCCTGACCTGCTGCGTTTTCCGACCTCGACTGGACTGTCGCCCACCGGACGCGGTTCTCTCCCGCAGGACCACAGCACACAACGGCAACGTCCTCACCGTGCTTGGCAGCCAAAGCATCCTGCGTCGTGTAGCTGGTCATCCCCCAGAGGAACTCCCCATCCAGGATCTTGGCACCGTCATCGCTGAGGAACAGGTACTTGGGTTTTGCCGCCTTACCGACGATCACGATGGCGTCGTAGCCAGCGAACTTCAGCTTGGGACCGAAGTCACCGCCGAAGCCGGAAACAGCTGCCCAGGGAATCGGGTATCCCTGCGGGGCAATCCCGATAACCTCTGCCCTTCCCGATGTTGGTACTGGTGTGCCACAACATGGTCCGGAGGCAAAGATAAGGGCGTTCTCCGGGCTCCACTCGGTGGTATTTTCGTTTGTCTCGTCCCACAGGAGTTTATAGCCCAAGCCGATACCGCCGATGAAATCAGGAACATAGCGCCATGTGCTGAGCTCTCTCATCCTGCCAGTTGACAGGTCTACCCTGAGAATCTTTCCAACATATCCTCCGTACATTTTACACCCTCCCTTCCTTCGGTACAAAGGTCAGTGCCCCTTTGTCGCACACCTCAACGCAAACCGGCCCGCCCGGTCTGTCCTTGCAGAGGTCACACTTGATGGCCTTATTGCTTTCATTGTCGAAGTTTATCCTCGGCACATCAAATGGGCAGGCCTCAATACATGCCCCGCAACCTGTGCACTTATCCTTATTGATGTATCTGGCTCCGGTTGCGCTATCGATGCACAGTGCTTCGTCCTTTTTCGGACAGGCATAATAACACTCCGGGCTATCACACTGTTTGCACAAGAGGGGTTTCCGAAAGCGAAAGCCATAGAGAAAATCATTTTCCGCCCATTTTATCGCTGACAGCTGTGGTGCCACGGCACTCTCACGATAAGCAGCGCAGGCCATCAGGCACCGTCCGCAGGAAGCACACTTATCCGGGTCCCACTTGATATGTCCTGACTTGGGGATACCGGCTGCTGCTTCCGCTTTCCTCGGTACCAGCTGGCTCGCCATGACACCTCCAACGGCAGCGCCTGCCACGGCAGCGCCGGCTCCTGCAACAAACTGCCTTCTGCTGAGGCCTTGAGATTTCTTCTTATCCTCTGCCACTTTTTTTTCCTCCTTTCTTACTATTTCAATATCTCTCTACCCCTTCACGTTTATAGCTTTCCACGCATCACCTCCTTTTACTTTTCCTTGTTGGCCCAATGTTTCCCCGTCTCCTCACCTCCTTTCTTGCAAAATTTCAAGGACCCCTGCCTGCTAAGACCATGAAGGTGTGGATATATTTGTTGCAAGGGATGCCGTTGCATGAAAACTGGGCTCATAGAAGACACCATGTTGCCCACAGTAACAGAGAGTCTGACTGACGGGAAAAAGGCCTCCACAAAGGGATATATAAATTGTGGAGGCCTCTATAGTGGGATCTTCAGGAAGATAAGCTTCATGACTTGCCCAGAAAAAGTCAACGTTGGGAAAAATAACAACTTCCCGCTAGCATAATATTTTCTGGTTGTCAAGGAAAAGTCTGCCCTGAATGAAAAACGCGCATGTCGCGTTCAGGAGAATGAATGCTTTCTATCCCAGACTGTTTCCTTGACACACAATCCTATTTATCTTATAGTGCGTCCGCCAAAAACGACCTGGGCTAATACTGCGGGAACAACCATTTTGATAGAGGAGACGGCATGGTCAATCTCGATGAAATAAGCAGAGCCATCATAAGAGGAGATGGAGACAAGGCCCTTCAGCTCACGAATGTGGCGCTGGATGAGCGTGTTCCAGCCAAGCAAATCCTGGATAATGGTCTAGTCCCTGGTATCCAGAGGGTGGGAGATCTATTCGAAAGCGGTGAATATTATCTACCCGAGCTGGTAATGGCAGGTGATGCCATGACCAGGGCCCTCGAACTCATCGATCCCATACTGGGCAAAGGGGATACCCCTCGTATAGGCAAATTTCTGATAGGGACGGTGAAGGACGACGTGCACGACATCGGGAAGAACATTGTCGTTATGATGCTGAAAGGAAATGGATGGGAAGTCACGGATCTGGGCGTGGACATCCCTCCAGAGGAATTCTGCTCCGCGGTGGAAAAAGGCCACTATAATATCCTTGGGCTCTCAGCTCTGTTGACCATGACCATGGACCGCGCAGGTGAGACCATCGAGGCCTTAAAGGCTGCCGGGCTGAGGAGTAAGATAAAGATAATGGTCGGCGGCGCACCAGTAACACAAGGGTGGGCAAACAAGGTTGGGGCTGATGGCTATGCGCCCGATGCGCCGGGGGCTGTGAAAGTAGCGGCAGCCCTTGTGGGGAAATCTTAGAAGGAGGGAGTAGATGGGAAAACTCACGGGCCTTGAGAGAATTATGAAAGCGGTGAATCGCCAGGAACCCGATATGATCCCCACCCTTGAGATAGATATCGAGCCTGATGTCATCAACGCCATAAAGCCTGGCTTATCCTATGCTGACTTTTGTGACTATATGGATCTTGATGGTATCTGTTACTTCGATATGAAGGGCAAAAGATACGAGATGGTCGATGAGGCAAGGCACATTGCCAGGGATGAGTGGGGTGCACTGAGACGATTCACCCCGGCAACCCCCCACAACCCCGTACCCTGGGACCCGGCTGTTAAATCGGAAAAAGACCTCAAGAACCTCGTCGCTCCTGATCCAGACCTCCCCTACAGGTACACAGAAATAGAGCAGGCGGTGAACACGTACAAGGGCAAAAGAGCAGTTATTGCCACTGTGATGGACCCTTTTAATACAGTCAAGGACTCTATCCGTGGGGAGGTCAACGTGTACATGGATATGATAAAAACGCCTGAGTTTGTAGACGAACTGAACGCAATTGCACGTGACTACCACATGAGGTACGTCAAGCACTGTATTGATCTCGGTGTTGACATCATATGGGTTACCGGAGACTACGCCATCACTAAGGGCCCCATGGTATCCCCAAAATTCACCGAAAGGTTTCTGACACCTGGCCTCAAACAAATCGTCGAATATTGTCACAGCAGAGGCGTTCATTGTTTCAAGCATACAGATGGAAACATCTGGCCTATCTTCGATCTGCTCGTTGAGACCGGGATCGACGCAATACATCCCATAGACCCCACAGCGGGTATGGACCTTGGCGAGGCAAAGGAAAGGTATGGTGACAGGCTCTGCCTGATTGGAGGCGTTGATTGCGGGGCTCTGCTGAGCTGGGGCACCACCGATGATGTTCGCGAAGCGGTGAAGGAGGCCATAAGAAAGGCAGGAAAGGGCGGTGGCTATATCTGTGCTTCCAGTAATTCCATCCATAATGGGGTAAAACCGGAGAACTACGTGGAGATGGTGAAGGCGATACGGGAGTATGGGAAATACCCGCTCTCCCTTACCTAAGTGACGAGCAAAACCCCATAAGATGTAGAGGAGGTCTGCAGCTGGATTCAAAGGAATAAGGAGGAACCTACATGAAAATCACGAAGGTAGAGGCAATTGAACTTCGCTTACCGGAATCGGAAGTCCTTGATAAGGCATCATCTGCTCAGGACGCACTGATCATCAGGGTCCACACCGATGAGGGCATTGTGGGAATCGGGGAAGTGGATTCGCCTCCCCGTGTTGCGAAGGCAGCCATCGACGCCCCCTTGAGCCACTCCATTGCCTCTGGCCTCGGGCGTATACTCATAGGGATGAGTCCACTGGATATCGGGGTAATAAACGAGAGGCTATATCGATCCACGTTCTATTATGGCCGTCGTGGGGTGGTTGTTCACGCCATAGGGGGCATTGATATAGCCCTCTGGGACATAGCCGGGAAATATTACAACCAGCCCGTTTACCAGTTGCTGGGCGGCGCCTTTCAGGAGAAGATCCGAGCTTATGCGAGTATCCTCTTCGGGAAAGATGGCGACGAGACATGCGAGATCGGAAAGAAGTGGATAGACAGGGGATTTACGGCCGTGAAGTTCGGCTGGGCACCCATGGGGCAGAGCGAAAAGTTGGACCTGGAGCTGGTAGAGGGGGCGCGCCGTGGTGTCGGCGATGAGAACGATGTCTTGATCGATGCGGGCTGTTGCTGGGATACTATGACCGCCATACGCCGTTCAAGGCAGTTTGAGGATTATAAAATCCTCTGGCTCGAAGAGCCGCTTGATCAGGATAACCTCGAAGGCTACAGCAAGTTGACAAGCGTATCAAGGATACCAATTGCCGCTGGTGAGGGGGACTCTGGGAGATTTGCATGGAGGGACCTCATTGAACGAGGCGGAATTCATATAGCACAGATCGACATTGCCCGGAACGGATTCACCGAAGCCGTGAGAATTGCTGATATGGCTGAAGACCACGGCTTGCGGGTAGTCAATCACTTCTACACCACGGGCATCAACATGGCAGCCGGCCTGCACTGGCTTGCCTCGCGGAAAACTGCCTTCATCTTCGAGTACTGTGTGGAGGAGACCCCGTTACGATGGGAGGTAACGAGGCAGAAGATGGAGATTGATGCGGATGGCTATGTTCACGTGCCTGAGGGTCCAGGGCTTGGCATTGACTTAAACGAGGAAACCATTGAGAGGTATCGAGTGAGGGCAACCTAGTGGGATGTCGCGAAATCTGCGAGCAAGCAACATCCACCTCAAATATTCCCACTGGTTTATTATTGTCGTTGCCCTCTTTGTCACATGTCTGATTACGGCCAACATCATTGCCGTGAAGCTCATCAGCGTCTTCGGTCTGGTGCTGCCCGCAGCCATCATCATCTTCCCCATCAGCTATATCCTCGGGGATGTGTTGACTGAGGTCTACGGTTACCGTCAGGCTCGAAGGGTGATCTGGTTAGGGTTCTCCTGCAACCTCATTCTGGTAGTAGCCGTTTGGCTGGGCCAGCTATTACCAGGTGCTTCATTCTGGGACGGGCAGGCCGCCTATGAGCGGATCCTGGGATATACACCACGGATACTGGGTGCCTCGTTTGTCGCATACCTGGTTGGCGAGTTTTCGAACTCATTTGTGTTAGCTAAGATGAAGATAGCCACCAATGGCCGGTGGCTGTGGACACGCACCATTGGCTCAACCTTGGTAGGGCAGGGGCTGGATTCCCTGGTCTTCATCACGCTGGCATTTGGGGGGACTATTCCTCTATCGGCACTGGCTTCGGCCATCACCACCCAGTGGCTTGCGAAATCGATCTATGAGGCAGCTGTAACGCCGGTAACTTACAAAGTAGTTAACTTCCTCAAGCGTCAGGAGGGCCTGGACGTGTACGATTATGACACGCAATTTAGCCCATTTGCGCTCGAAGGGTGATCCAATCCATCATCCCTTCTCTGGGATCGGTGGAGAAAAACGATTGGTGATATGAAAGGGCCTGATTGTGAAGACGGTCATTGTTGGAGCAGGTGCCCTGGGGACACTTCTTGGCGCCTACCTGTCTCGTGGGGGAGTTGATATTACCCTGCTCGATCTCCCCGATGTGATTAAGACGCTCAACAGGGAGAATGTTGAGATAAGGACATTTTCTGGGGAGTCGTTCAAAGTTAGGTTAAAAGCCACCGAAGATCCTCTGTCTCTTAAGGACATAGATCTAATCATGCTTTGCGTGAAAACCTACCAGAGTGAGGTCGCAGTCTCACCAATCGCCCACCTCAAGGATAGAGTTCAGGCCGTCCTGTCCTTTCAGAACGGGGTGGACAAAGAACTGATACTGGAGAGATATTTCGGCAGGGATAAGGTTATAGGTGGTTGCTGCACTGAGGCAGCGTCCCGAGTCGACGAAAAGACTATTATGTATACTATGGGCGGGATCACTTATCTAGGCGAATTGGATGGCTCTCTCTCTTCCCGCGTTGCATCGGCAGTCAAGCTCTTCCATGATGGGGGGCTGAAGGCAGAGGCGAGTCCGCAGGTGGTTAGCGTCGACTGGTGCAAATGGATCAATTTCGCTGCGATTTCGGCAGTCTGTGCGCTCACCAGACTACCCTACTATAAAGCCCTGCTTAACC
>Ga0209427_10009027_pt1 | contig 11163 bp, 13 predicted proteins | sample DeeMarSWOR136_30_FD_187465 | JGI IMG/M metagenome (GOLD analysis project Ga0209427, IMG submission 187465) | Marine sediment microbial communities from White Oak River estuary, North Carolina - WOR-1-36_30 (SPAdes) (version 2) | ecosystem: Environmental > Aquatic > Marine > Intertidal zone >... | reverse complement strand
AATTCCATCTATGCAGCTTTTAAAGATGGTAGAACTTGAAGAAGATGCAAACCAACGAGTTGGAACCTTTTCAAAAGGTATGAAATCAAAACTAAATTTTGCAAGATCCTTACTAAATGATCCTGAACTTCTTTTCCTCGATGAACCTACTACAGGTCTTGACCCAGTAAATTCGCGTCTAATTAAAAACATAATTAAACAAGAAAGGAAAAAAGGCAAAGCAATTTTTCTAACAACACATAACATGACCGATGCTGACGAATTATGCGATAGAGTTGGGTTCATTGTTGAAGGAAAACTTACTCTTATTGAAAGCCCAAAAGAATTGAAAATAAAACATGGTAAAAAGGTTGTAAAAGTTGAATATCTTAAAAACGATGAATTAGTAAGTCAAGAGTTTGACCTGGAAAAACTTGCAGATAACAAATCCTTTTTAAATCTTTTAAGAACTGGGACGGTTCAAACGATTCATACAGAAGAAGCTACCCTGGAGGATATATTTATTAAAGCCACAGGAAGGCAGTTGAAATGAGCAATCTTAAAAATATGCTTAAATGGGAATTTGTCCTTTTATCTAGATATAAGATTATTCACATTTCGATTCTAAGTGTAATACTATATTTTCTAACAACACAGGCCATTGAGGACATGAATCAGCCAATTTTTCATACAATGCTACTATTTTTTGACCCAGCAATAATTGGCATTATGTTTGTAGGCGCATTAGTATTGTTTGAGAAGTCAGAAAATGTACTTCAAGCATTGGTAATAACACCTATGAAAGTTGATGATTATCTTTTATCAAAGATAACATCACTTACAATTCTATCAATCATATCTGCAGCAATATTCGTAACCCTGTTGAATGTTTTTAGCGGTATTGATTTTAACGTACCATATCTAGCTATAAGTATAATCCTTACATCAGTTATGCTAATTCTTCTAGGATTTATTTTTGTCTCTCGTGTAAACAGCATTAATGAATATTTACTTGCAATGATTATTTCATTTCTAGGACTACTTTTTCCGCCAATGCTACAGTTATCTGGACTATATGAAAACGTAATATTCTACTTATGGCCTACACAAGCATCATTTACTCTCTTTACCGGTGTTTTTAATGCCGCTAGCCTAGAATCATGGGAGATAGCATATGGAATTGGTTATCAAGTAATTTGGATCGGAATATTGTATTTCCTTGCAAAAAAGGCATTTTATAAACATATTGTATTGAAAGGAGGATAAGAAATATGGTATATATTCTCAAACTTGCAGTTAACGACTTTAGAAACATTATACGGGATCGTTTCTTTGTTTTTGCATTCTTTGCTTATCCAGTTATGTTAATTTTATTTTCAAGAATAATTATACATTTGATCGCACCAAGAATTGGAGATGCGTTTCCTCTTGTAGAAAATTTTCCATTAATTTTTATGTTTTTTATAATGTTAATACCTTTTATTTTTAGCTTCATTTCTGCCTTTTTAATACTAGACGAAAGAGATGAGCATTTACTAACAGTTCTACGAGTAATGCCTATATCAAGAAATAGTTATCTAATATACCGTATGTTTTTCATGTCACTTTTTGCCTTTATTGTGTTACTAATATTTCCTCCACTCTCAGGACTTATAGAGGGCACACAATTTTCATACCTAGCTTATCTTCCAGTTGCTGTATTGTTTGCGCTTTTTACACCATTAGCTGCGTTACTAGTAGCCTCATTTGCAACAAATAAAGTACAAGCTTTCGCAATTTTCAAAATAGGTGGAACAGTATTTTTACTTCCGTTATTTGCCTTTTTCCTCGACCTTGGTAATCTTAAATACATATTTAGTCCAGTTCCAAACTTTTGGTCACTTATGTCACTGGATTCTGTAATTCAAAATGGGACACTTGACATTGTACCTTTAGTGATAGGATTTGCGTTTCATATAGTAGTAATCGGAACTCTGTTCTACATATTTAACAAAAAAAATTGATACTAACTAATGATGTAAAATTATACCAAAGATATTATACCACTTTGCAATATACCCCACGAGAAGCAATAGAAATTGGGAGGGAATAAATGGTTAAAAAAACAATTATGTGCCCCAAATGTAAAAATCAAGTCACAATTGAGGGTGATCCTGGAGAAAAAGTCTATATTACATGTTCTAAATGTAATACAAAAGGTGTTTTTACGTTTCCAAGCGATAAACCTATTGCTAAAGCAGAAGCCGGTCCTTCTGCAATTGAAGTAAGTAATCTTACCAAGAGATTTAAGGACTTAACAGCAGTAAATAATCTTTCATTCAATGTTCGAAAGGGAGAAATCTATGGACTTCTTGGCCCTAACGGGGCAGGAAAAACAACAACTATAAAATCAATAATAGGACTACTTCATGCTAACACCGGTGAAATTAAAATCAATGGATTTGATCTAAAAGAGAATGATATCGAGGCTAAAAGATCAGTTGGATATCTTCCTGAAAGAATCGCATTTTATCCAAATCTCACCCCATTACAGACATTGCATTTCTTCTGTGAATTAAGAGGTGATGATAAATCCATTGCTACACCGCTTATAAAAGAGGTTGGACTAGAGGACGCAATAAATAGGAAAGTTGGTACTTTCTCAAAGGGTATGGTTCAATTACTTGGTGTAGCTCAAGTTCAAATTGGTAATCCTCCAGTTTATATTCTTGATGAACCAATGGGAGGTTTAGATGCACGATGGGTTAAAACTATCAGAGAAAGAATTATTTCATTAAACAAACAAGGTGCTACGATATTATTCTCATCTCATATACTAAGTGAGGTTGAGAATATCTGTCACAGAGTTGCAATAATTAATAAAGGTAAACTAATAGCTGAAGATACAGTAGGAAATCTTAATAAATATTTAAAAATCAAACCACGACTTGAAATCACAATTCCAGGATTAAACAGTAAAATTCCAGAGGTAATCGAGAGACTTAAAGGTGTAGAGGCTGTTAATGCAAAAGACGATACTCTTTTTGTAACCTGTGAGTCTGCTGTTCGTAGCAAAGTGGTTGCTGCTTTAGAAGACGCAGGATTTAAAATAGATAACATCAAAACAGTTGAGCCTTCTCTTGAGGAAGCATTTGTGAGATTGGTATCTAAAGATGAGGGTGGTGCTTAATGGCTAGAATAAATCCTAAGACAATTTATACTATTGCAAAAAAAGAATTCATGGATAATGTTAGAAATAAATGGATTATTGTTCTAACGATTATTTTTGTTTTGTTAATTATAATTTTTTCATATATTGGGGGAGCAGGTAGTTTCGGAGATATGCAAGCCACAACCTTGGGGCTACTTATTGTTACCTCAATGCTAATTCCATTAATTGCTATTGTTCTTGGTTATGCTACTATTGTAGGCGAGGCAGAAAGTGGAGCATTATATGTTGTTTTATCATATCCCGTGAAACGTATAGAGGTCTTATTAGGAAAATTTATTGGACTTAGTGCAGTACTACTTTTATCTATTTTTCTAGGATTTGGACTTGGCGGGATTATCATTGCAGGTACCTCAGGTACGGGGTCTTTGTCAGGTTTTATTGGAGCAATTTTTCTAAGTATATTTTTGGGATTGATTTATATAAGCTGCATAATTTGTATTTCTGCCTTTTGTAAAAGACGAAGTAGAGCAATTGCAGGGGGAATTATATTAATATTCTGGGGAATGATTTATGGCTCAGTATTAATGGGTGCTCTTTATGGTACAGGTTATGATTTTAATGATTTTAGAACAGGAGATGTACCCGAGTGGTTTTTTGATTCGGTAGTATTTAGTCCAATGGACATGCATCAAACAGCAGTTATGAGAGCTTTTGGCATGGAGAACATAAGTATAGATATGTTTGGAGAAAAACTAGAATTTGCTATACCTGATTTCTTGAGTATGGGCAATATGCTAGTTGCCCATTTAGTATGGATTATAGTGCCTTTACTCTTAGCAATTCGTTTCTTTAAAAGAAGAGACATTTAAACATAAAAAAGTAGAATCGATATAAGTGCAATACTGAAACCCTTAACTTATTATAATGAAAGAGAACAATTAAATGATAAGATAATAATTTAGAAGTTTCGTTAAGGATTTAAATGACTTTTATATTCTAGTTGTGTAAAATAAGTGAATTTAGGGAGGATATTATGAAAATGAAATTGTTCGTTGTCTGCATTATTGCAGGATTGCTTGTATTTGCCTGTGGTTGTGTAGAAGAAGAAAAAGAAGAAGGAGAAACACCTGCAGAAATGTCTTTTGTTACGTTTCAAATAACTGATAAGGTTACAGAGGATTTTGATCACGTTAATGTAACATTCTCAGAGATAAAAATTCACAAAGATATTGACGGTGATAATAAATCTTGGATTGTTGTTTCATCTACTCCTAAAGAAGTTGATCTTGTTGCCTTGAATTTGAGTCACATCAATGAAACACTAGGTGTTGCAGAAATAGAGGTGGGTAACTATTCAAAGCTTTGGATTAATGTTTCTGAATGTAAAGGTGTTTTAAATTCAACTGGTGAAGAAGTAAATATTACAGTTCCATCCAGCTGGTTGAAGATACAGCAATTACATTTGTTTAACGTTACCAGAGGTAATCATACGATACTTATTGATATTGACCTCGAAGGTTCAATACATAGTTTCCATGGAGGTCAGGAGTATAAGTTTATACCTGTAATCAGTAGTATGGAACACCGACATGAGAAACAATTGAAATTCCGTGAGCATGAGCAAAGCAAGATTAGAAACATGGTTGGAAACAGAGCACCAGCAATTGATATTCTTGTAAATGATACTCTTGTGAAGAATAACGCCTGGGTAAACACTAATGAGAGTGTAGAATTTAATGCATCTGCTACCCTTGATATAGAGGGAGATGAGATAAATTTCACTTGGGATTTCGATGATGGAACAACTGCAGAAGGAGCTGTTGTAACACATAACTATTCAAGTGCTGGAACATATCACTTAACTCTAACAGTTACTGACGGTACAGATGAAGCGATAGCAATTATTACAATCAACGTACATGTACGTGGCCAGGGTAACGGACAAGGCTAAAAAGAGTTTATAGCCTGTTTGTAGATCTAATCTTTACGATTTTTATACTTAGTTACTGATGCGTTGGGTGGTAGCAGTACATACAACAAAAGTTTGTTTAGATAAAGTTCCAATTATTTAACAAAAGCTCAGCTGTCAATCTGGATTACTAAATAAAAAAAGAAAAAAAATTTATTGAGTATCTATAGTATCTTCCGAACGAGCATTCTTTTACATGCAACGTTTCCTGCCTTATCATATGCAACGACTTTTAGAGTTTGTATGTAGATTAATCTTATACGGTCTTTCTTCCAGGTAAAGTTATATGGCGCTGTTGTATCATTTCCCAAATATTCCTTCCCGCAGAGTCCTCCATAGAACTCAACTTTTTCTATACCTGTTTGAGCATCGCTTGCCTTAACCTCAATTGTTATATCTCCTATGATGGTAGGAATACCAATTAGTCGATTAAATAATTTTGAATCTCTGAAATATACTGCTCTCATTGGTTTTACAATACATATTCTTGGCCGCCGATAATCCACTACAGTTGTCAGCTGGAAGCACATGTCAGCAGCATAGCCGACAGAGGTTTCTGATAAGTTAGTCCAATCTGGGTAACCGAAAGAATCGGATTTTATAACACCTTGATTTAGCTTTATTGGAACTTCATGAATTCCCCATCCTGCATAAGGTGTTGTATTACCAATAGCATAAATTGAAATCCAAAACTTACTGTCAGCTGGAAATGTAATATACTCAGATAGATTTACAGAAAATTCATAAAATATTGCATAGCCCGTATCCCCAAGTAACTTAGGATTACATTGAGCTTGTGAATAGGTAAAGGGACCTGCAAATAAATCACCTGGAATTCCTTCATCGTCTTCATAGAATATGATATTCCAATCACAGTCACCTTGTTGGTAACCTGTCCACCAATATCCACCAAGCCAGTGGACATCATAAACTTCTGTTTTTTCTTCAAATTGAAAGTCATCTGCAGGATAAGCATCGAACGGGGCAGTCTCATTAAAATGAGCTCTTAATAAATTATCAGAATCCATCCAGTTATCCCAGACAACAAATCTGATACGATTACATCCCATATCTCTTTTAACAGTTATTGGTTCTGTTAATCTGCCACTAAACATTTCATTTGGTTCATCATTTTTTTCTGTAGTTACTGTCTGAGCAGCAGCAATAGATGAAATCATAACTACTGCAATCAGCAATATACTAAAATTTTTCCAAATCTTTCTGTTTCTCATAATTTTATCCCTCATTATATAATCCAAAAAATGTAAATAAATAATTTAATAAAAATTTTTCTAAAAAAATAAGTAAATATTGTAATATCTATAACAAAAAATTATTTTATAGTGGTTTTATCTATATTTGTGTTCTAAGTTGAAGTTCTATTCTTTTGTAGTTTTCGAGAGTATAACAGTAACGCCTTTTTCCCCGTCCTTTAGTACAGTAGGAATAAACCTCACTCGAAAATGATCCGGTGTTGAACTATTTTTCCCTTTGTATTTAATTTTATCTTCTAAAATCTCTTGTTTTTCTAAAACTTTCATAATATTAGATGATATTTTTGGGTGTGACTCGGTGATTGGTAAATTTTTAATATGTTTTCCAATTATTTCGTCTTTTTCCATTAATCCCAAATATTTAACAAATGGGGCATTGATCTCTACTGTCTTCATATCTGTCGTAACAATAACTATAAATTCATTTGCATAATCAAACATAGTTGAAATTGGAACAAATTTTGAGGCAAAATAAACTTTTGAACGTCCAAATTTTTCCACATCAACTTCACCCTCTATTTGAAGAATATCAAGATATTTTCCAACGGCATTGCGGTTTACACCAATCTTTTTTGCGATTTCTTTGGTTGTAATTCCCCTTGGTTTTTCCTTTATTATTTTTTTGATTTTCTCGAGTTCTTTTTCATAACTTATTTTCATTTTACCATCACAAGTTCTGTAACATGTTAGATGTATTTATGCATTCTTATTTATCAATGCAATATTGCAATGAAATTTTGTCATATTGATATTTTTCCAGGAAAATTATAAATAGCATGGGCAACAAATTGTACTATATAGCAATGCAATATTGTAATGCAATATTGTCCTGGGTGGAGCGGAGATGGACGAAGTTAATGACTCACGAGAAAACAAATTGCACTTATTCTTTATTTTTTTTCTAATATCTATTGTGGTTATGACCGTAACCACACCGTTACATGAAGCTCTTCACTGGATCATGTCAGAAATCGACCCATATGTTGAACCTGTAGAGATCCATCTTTTTGATGAAAAATCCCTATCTTCTGGCAGCGTGGGATATACCTTGGTAAGAGAGGCATACCCTGGTTCTTTTAAAGATAGACCGATATGGTCAAATGCAGTTCAAGAAATAATATGCTGTTCTATACAAATGATAATAGCTATTATGGTCTGTATAAAAGCCTTCGCACTGTTAAAAAGAAAACACCAAAAAGTTTTATATGCTGCTTCTTTAGTTTAAAAAAATTCTATTTTATCCTTTGTAACTTTGATTTTAAAACTAGTAAATTTCTAGATATGAACGCGTATCTCCTTTTTGCAATGCCATATTGCAATGCAATTTTTACATTTTGACATTTTCCCAGGAAAGTTATAAATAGCACCAACAACAAATAGTTATATAGCAATGCAATATAGCATGGCTATATAGAGAGATAATATGGGATGCTGCATTGCATTGAGCGATGACAAGGTGGTGAGATGAACAACAGAGGGAGCATAGGTATAACTGCTATACCGTTACTTACTAGTTTTCTAATGATTGGAGCCGTATCATCAGTCATGTTTGAGGGACAAGATGATATGTCTGCCGATGCAAACCAGATAGTGAATGATGTTATAGACGAAATAACTACTTATCTGAAAATAGAAGATGCTATCGGAAAGTATTACACCGATAATGGAGTCCGTAGTGTCGAAAAGATAGTAATCCTTGTGAAACAGTTCATTCAAAGCACAGTTAATATGTCAGAAGTGAGGATAAAACTTTGTAACAACGATGACGTAATTTTGTTCGGTTATAGTGGATATGCCGCTGAAAGCAACTCAAGAGCAGTATTTGAACATCAAATATGGGAGACGACAAACAACGCCTTTAGTCTAATTGTCATCCTTGACAACGACAGATCTTTGCTTGATCATGGCGTTATGAACAAAGATAAGGCGTTCATTGCAATCAGGCTGCCAGACAACTTTGCTATGGAGGGTGGGGAATCTATGACTTTATCAATAATTCCAGCTAAAGGTACAACTAGTTCTATTATTCTTGAAACACCATCCTTCCATTCAGCTAATATAATTTCTTTTGGAGAAGTGTAGTTGAATAAGGGGAGGTACGATGAAGGCAATAGTTATTGATGATCAAATAAAAATTCAAAAAGAGAGGAACAGGAAATACCAAATTCCATTTATTTGGCTTACCACCCAAAAACATCCAAAAGAACAGAAAAAGAGGGGAGACAAAGAGCCTTTTATTTATCTCCCCTCTACCAAAAAACAGAGGGGGGTGGGACCAGATGCATCTAATCACTAGGGGAGCATCCACTTTTTTAATTATGATAATGATTTTTACTGCAAATACTTCTTTTATTTTTTGTTGTTACATAAAAAGTGCAGTGGCAGAAGATATTACTCATAGTGAATATACTTCTATACTTAGTATAGGCGTCGGAGATACCAATCCATCAATCTCTTCATCAAACAACTCCTCAATAGCAATGGCTACTGCAAATGACAAAGGCAATACTGACAACGATATAGTACAAGTAACAATTATTAAGGGTAAATCAGTTCATCTAATGCGTTTCAATTTCTTACAAAGATTAATGGATCGTTTTCCACGTTCAACGCTACTACTTTATTTTCTCACTCAAACATCAGAGAGGTGGTACTAAATGCCAAAATATAATGAATATCTTATAGAAGACATTTCTTATTCTAACTTTAATATTAAAAAATTGGAAGTATATGGAAATCATTTACTTGAAAAAAATAAGGTTATAAAAAAGATGAAAAATGCTGTTAAAGAGTTTTTAAATACTAATAAGGACGTTGATTATCTTGTAGCCTATTATTATCCAATGTATAAAGATATGAATAACAATGTAGCCTTATGTTATCTCAAACTAGATAAAGATATTAAAAATATGGATTTAGTAGATGAAGAGTTCTGTAAAAAACTTTTGTGGAACGAATATTATGATTTTTTTAGTGATACCACAAAACAAAAAAAATCGGATTATAAGCTTTTTAATGAAGCCAATAAAATGTTAAAGGTCATAGAGGAAGCTAATTTTATTCTTTATAACATATGGATGACAGTCAATTATAGAAAACTTTCCGAGCTCGATGGATTCTATGAGTGTTTAGAAAAATGGTTAATCAGAGCTGAACACATCGATAAATATTATTGGGAGTTGAAATTTATCGTTAGTGATGATTTTATAAGTCTCATACGTCACATGAACAACATTTTTTATTATTGTTGTATACCAGATAACGGTAAAAGCACAAAATGGGAGAATAAAAGACATCAGATATTTAATTACGAGATAGCAAATGCAAGGGATAAATTCGAAGTAATTCATCAACAACTCACAAATTTTATAAAAAAAGGAGACAAAAAATATGAGAAAGATTATGATAGTAGATGATGACCCAGATGTAAGAATCTCTGTTAAGCAAGCATTGGAATACTACTGTTCCGACTATAAAGTAATATGTGTTGAAAGCGGGAATATTTGCTATAAAATGTTAAGAAACAATGAGATACCAGATCTCATTCTTTTGGATATTATGATGCCAGGTATGAGTGGATGGATGCTTACCGATAGATTGAAGGAAAACTCATCATGGAAAGATATTCCCATTGTTTTTCTTACTGCTCGTTGGGATAAATTTGCCGAAGAGCTTGGAAGAAAATTAGGTGTAGATTATATTAAAAAACCTTTTGACATAGAGGATTTAAAGAAAAGAATTGATAAGATTTTGAGGAGATGTAGTTTAAAATCTTCCTGATCACCGATAATCAAACAATATCATCATTTTTATTATTCTATTTATGTTTGTGTTCTCAATTGATAATACATCAGTGCGGTATAATTCCCAGATAACTGACCAAGCGGAATATTACATTTGTAATCTACATTATTTGTTGTTTTAGTTGAGTTATTATCGTCTGCATCAACATATGTTATTGAAGAACCATAAAAGTATAATGATCCATTCCCTGGGAAATTAGCAAATTGGGTCAAGTCTCCACCTTGTACCCACATTGTTTGATTAGACATATTTGCAGTAGGATGTGTTTCATGTAGGAGTGTGTCTATATCAACTGATAAAGAATAATCTCCATTTGATCGTGTATTAATAGCAATACTGGAGTCTGCTGTTGCATTTTCACCCGGAATCCCTTGTATGGTAACTATTCCTGCGCTTACTACTTCTGTATAAGAGTAAACTCCAAACTCGTCAATTATTGAGGTTGTGCTTGGCCCAGAGGCATTTTCTCCGCTATCAGTAACAGATATTTTGAAATTCCAAGACCAAACGTCATTGTTAGCATTTTTTGTTTTATCCCAGCTGCCATCTCCAGGGGCATATCTGAATTGATAACCAGGTATGAACGAAAATGTTAGGTTACGACATTCGGTATCTGGAAAACTAGGGCTTGGGTCAGTTCCATTTTTCTCTGTAAAGCTTCCCTTAGTTACTTCATCATCAGGCCATAGCACACTATAAGTTGCATTTCCTGTAGTATTCTCATAACGCAAAAACATATTCAGATTTCCACCTCGATTTCCACTATTGTTGTATGTCGTACTATCGTCGCCATTATCAAACCATGCAGTTATATCTATATATTCAATGTCATCCCATCCCTGATCACTACTGATGCTGATACAGAATTTATATTCTTGATTAACGTCGATTTGCGAATTCAACTTAGAGGCACCTGTTATAGTTTGGAGATCATACCAGTTAATTATTGGTTTAATTTCTATAGCTGGTGGTGGGGGAGGTGGGGG
>Ga0209427_10009024_pt1 | contig 11165 bp, 10 predicted proteins | sample DeeMarSWOR136_30_FD_187465 | JGI IMG/M metagenome (GOLD analysis project Ga0209427, IMG submission 187465) | Marine sediment microbial communities from White Oak River estuary, North Carolina - WOR-1-36_30 (SPAdes) (version 2) | ecosystem: Environmental > Aquatic > Marine > Intertidal zone >... | reverse complement strand
GCGTACAGTCCTGAACGGATCGATCCAGGGAACCCGGACTACACCATGGAGAACACGCCAAAGGTGGTGGGAGCATTAACAGAACGGGATTTGAACCGCACTGTTGCACTATACTCGTCTGTTATTAAAACTGTGGTACCTGTAAAGAATTTAAAGACAGCAGAAGCATCAAAAATATTGGAAAACATCTTTAGAGTGGTTAACATTGCCTTAATTAATGAGATCTCTTTGATTTTTGAACCCATGGGTATTAATGTATGGGAGGTTATTGAAGCTGCTTCTTCTAAGAAACCCAGCACGTTCATGCCCCACTACCCAGGGGTTGGCGTAGGAGGCCACTGCATACCAGTGGATCCGTTTTATTTGGCATGGAAAGCCAAGAAAGTGGGACATTTAGCTCGATTGATAGAGTTAAGCGGAGAAATCAATGATTACATGCCTCTGCATACATTGTACATGATTTTGAATGCTTTAAAGAAAAAGAACATTGAAGAAGCCAAGGTAGCAGTGTTGGGAGTAGCATACAAGAAAGATATATCAGATGTGAGGGAATCTCCCGCGCTGAAATTAATTGGGTTACTCCAGGACCATGGAATGGAAGTGGTGTACCACGATCCGCACGTTGAAGAAATTGAAACCAGCCACGGAGTAATGAAAGGGTCATCGCTTGAGGAAGCAGTTAAGAATGCTGATTGTATCGTGTTCACTGTGAATCACTCTGCATTCAAAACTATTGATCTTTCACAGGTTAAGTCCTTGATGAGAACACCAATCATTGTGGATGGTAAAAATGTGTTGGATGAACCGGAAGGATTTTCCTACTACGGTATTGGGAAGGTGAACCTATGAAAATTGTGAGTGTAGTTGGTGCACGACCAAACTTTGTGAAGATAGCCCCCTTAGTCCAGCAGTTTACAGAGAGAGGGATCAACCACATGCTGGTGCATACGGGGCAGCACTACGATTATGACATGTCAAAGGTATTCTTTTCCGATTTGAACCTGCCAAAACCAGACAAAAACCTGGGAGTAGGATCAGGGACGCACGCAGTTCAAACAGGGAGGATGATGGCTGAACTTGAAAAGGTTTTCCTAGAAGAGAACCCTGACCTCATTGTGGTGGTGGGCGATGTGAACTCCACGTTGGCTGCAGCCATAGCTTCAGTAAAACTGGGTAAACCAGTAGCTCACGTGGAGGCTGGATACAGAAGTTTTGACATGCGCATGCCTGAAGAGGCCAACAGAGTATTGGTGGATCGGATATCCCAATTGTTATTTGCACCTACGGAGAACGCAGTTCTGAATTTAATGAATGAAGGCATGAAGAGAGAATCTATACACTTTGTGGGAAATATCATGATAGAAGCCTTGCTCTCCCATAGAGAGAGAGCAGAAGAGTCCAGAATTCTTGAAAACCTGGGCATAAAAGAAAGGGAGTACTGTGTTGCCACCATTCACAGGCCGCAGAACGTGGAAGACAAAAAAAATCTGAAGAGTATTATGGAAGCCCTTTATGATGCACCATTCCCTGTGGTGTTTCCAGCACATCCGAGAACGAAAGAGGCTATGAACAGATATAACCTCTTGATCAATGGAGATAACGTGATCGTGATCAAACCCTTGGGTTATCTCGATTTTATGAAACTGCTCTCATGTGCAGTGTGTGTCATGACTGATTCGGGCGGCGTCCAGGAAGAAGCGCTGGCTTTGCAGGTACCGTGCTTAACCCTGCGAGAGACCACAGAACGGGTGGAAACACTGAAAGCGGGAGCTAACACTTTATGTGGTCTGGATATGAAACGAATTAAAACATGTCTTTCTGAAGCTTTGGAAAGCACAAGAGAGTTTGAAATTCCCCTTTTCTGGGATGATCGTGTATCAAAGAGGATTGCAGACGTGATTGAAAGAGGAGAATTTGCCATACCTGGGTACTCCATGATTTAAAATACAGTAGTACACCATGTATACTTATTTCAATCCGAGCTGTCAAGCCCTTTTGGAATTTTATCTCTCTTAGTATCAAAAATTCTGCAAGAAAACTAAAAAAGGCAACAGAATGTTACACGTGTAACAAAACTAAGAGAAACACCAAAAATGGCACTCTCGTATCCCATAAGGCTTATATATATTTGAGAGAAAGTAACCCCAGATGAGAGTAAAAACTGGCATTGAAGAACTGGACAAAAAGTTAGGGGGAGGATTCTACAGAGGTTCCACGATTGTAGTATCCGGTCCTCCTGCTGTAGGAAAGACCATTTTAGGGCTGCAGTTCCTGTTTAATGGTGCCAAAAAATATGGAGAGAGAGGAGCGTACATTACGTTGTCTGAACCTGTCTCAAAGACAGTGGAATTCTGTGAAAAGTTAGCCTTCTATGATGAGAGTTTGGTGGGAGATGGGATGATCACCTTCATGGATTTGGGACCTTTGATGATGCGGCATAAAATCGATGTTCGATCAGTCTTACATGAGATTGGATTATTAATGGAGAAGACGTCAGCAGAGCGCATTGTTATTGATCCTATCACGATTATCTCCTTTGCAGTAAAGGATGTCTATGAGAGCCGGATTGCCATTTTGAGGATGGCTGGTGTTATCTCTTCCATGAATTCCACGTCTATATTGATATCTGAGGCTAATGAAAAGACAGGGATTCCTTTCTTTCCCATTGAGGAGTTTGTGGCAGATGCGGTGCTGCGAATGGCTGTTGAGCACGGTAATCCAGAACAGGAGTACGAGAGAATAATGCAGGTGAGAAAGTTGAGAGGATCTGATCATGAAAGGCGGTGGATCAAGTACGATATTACAGAGGGCGGCATTGTGGGAATTGGAGCCGATGTGGTAGAAGTGCTGTCGAAGAGGTGATAGTATGGGTACACTTCCTCAGAGATGGGAAGGGCAGAGGTATTCCTTGAGGAAAACCTTTGATTCCGATGCGTTAGCAGCAAAAGATGGGTATTCAGTGACTGAAGAAAACTATACACTGGGTGAGGAACAGGTTTTAAGGAAGAAAGGTCATTTTTTGGCTAACATTACTACAAGGACGTATCAAAGGGGCTGGATTCGCGTTCAGGTTAAAATCCCTGTGATATATGGGGAGCCTTGGAAGGAAGGATTGAAGAGAGAGATTGAAAAAGAGTTGAAATCCAACCATGACTTGATTGGGGTCTTTTTGGGCGATGTTGGTCAACAGTGGTCGTGCAGAGAGTTTGATATCTCGTGGGAGGATTAACATGGGTAGTCAGGACCTGGAGTACGCTCAAGAGGAATTCGAAAAGAGGGAATCAGCATTCGTTATTGTGAGGAATAAGGAGGTTTTAGCAGAATCAAAGGAGAAAGGTGTGGCTCCATTCTTTGATGTGGTACATTCTATAAATGTGAAGGGAGCAAGCCTGGCAGACAAGATTGTGGGGAAGGCAGTAGCTTTCCTGTGTGTGTATGCGGGGATTACCTCAGTGTACACGCCAGTGGCGAGTGAACCTGCAGTTTTTGTCCTCCGTGAGAACAGGATATATTACGAAGCTGATAAAATGGTTCCCATGATTTTGAACAGGGACAAAAATGATCAGTGCCCTATTGAACAGACAATATCCGCCTGTACAACGCCAGAAGAAGCGTACTCCTTATTGAGAAAGAAGTTCGAGGGATAGTATGCGATGCAATAACTGTGGAAGGGAAATTGAGAACATGTGGGGATTCTGTCCCTACTGTGGGTCTTTTTCAGGTGAGTTAGAGGACAGTTTCATGAATATTGCCCGAATGTTGGGGGGAAAAGCAGTGGTGAAACAGGAAGGTGATTCTTTTATTGTAATTCTGGAATTTGAGGGTACGAGACAGGCCTTCAGGATTACTCCTATTGACTTGGAGGAGGTAGCTCCTTCTCTGTCTTCAGCACTGTCACCTGAACCTGTACCTGAGCCGCCCAAGCTAGAGCCGCGGAAGAAGAGAGTATTTGAGAAGACGGAGGAGCCTGAAACAGAGGTTAACCAGGTGCAGGATAACATATATATTAAGGTGGACCTTCCGGGTGTGGCTCAGGAGGATATTGAGATTGATGAACTGGAGAATTCTATTGAAATGAGGGCTTACAAGGGGAAGACCCGCTATTTTAAGTTGATTACTGTTCCTGAGAAGTATTATGTAGTTTCTAAGGAGTGTTTACCTGGAGAAGTGATTATCACGTTGAGGAAGGAATAGTTGGTTCATTTGGTTACATGATATCTAATGCATTTTCTAGGTCTAGTCGTTTTATTTTCAATTCTGAGATGCATCTGTCTGCATTACGGAAATGCCATTCAAAAGCAATCAGTAATTTATCATTTGTCTTTTGTGCTGTATTGATGTATATAATGTCTTTTCTTTTAAATTTACGTCTTTTGACTAGCCTGCGAAAGCATGAATTTATATTTTCATTGATTTTTATCTTTTTTCCATAGCCAGATTTTGTTATTAGATCGTGGAGCCATTCTTGAATGAGTCTTGGATTTTTGCAGGATCTTTTTTTGGATAAAGGTTTATATTCATCAAAAATCTCTGTGCAATAAATCACTTGATGGTTTCTAATCCTTGATAGAAGTTCCACTGCTTTTTCATTGTTTTTACAGGCTTCCCCTAGGACATTAGCATCCATGACAAAATCCATGGTATCAACCGTACAATTACTCCATTAGTTCTGCACGGGATAATGCTTCTTCAAACCGTTCTTCAAAAAAGCCTTCTGGAAAGTTTTCAAATTGAGCATGTTCATTTACTGTTATTGGTTTAACAGTTGCGCCTTCTTTTGTTGGTTCGAAATAGTAGATAATAATGTCTTCGGGGGTTATCTTTGTATCGTCTTTTAAGAGAATGTGTTTGCAGACCCGTTCTATTAGTAAATCGCTGTGAGTTTCAACGATTAACCTTTTGCTGGTTTTAGCTATGTCTACAAGGAGATCACCCATGACACATTGAGCCTTGGGGTGCAAATGGATTTCGGGCTGCTCGAGTAATAAGGTTGAATTTTCTGGAGAGGTGAACCCTTGAACAATTATTGGTAGAATCTGTGAAGTACCGAATCCCACATCAGCTAAATTTACTTTTGTTTTTGTGAAGTAGTCTCTTAGTACAACTTCGTATCTTCTAGATCCTTTCTTCAATTCCTCTAATGCGAAATCTATGGATATATTAAATTTTTCTAACCAGCTCTTGATTATATCTCCTATTTCTTCGTTATATTGTATTATATCTATTGTCCACTGGCCATGTTTTCCAACAGATTGAGGATATGCTCCACTAGCACTGTAAACCCTTTCAGGTTCATCTCTCAGTGGTCCAATGTGATATATATGATCAAACAATTCTTCAGTCTTATCTCTTAGTAGTGAAGATAAGGAAAACAATAACAATAACTCTTTTCTTGAGATACTCGAAAACTCTTTTCCCCACATACTCAAAGTCTTTCTTGGCTCGATGAGATAAAATTTTTCTAGATTGAGAAGTATCTCTGAAACATCTTCTAAACCTTCAAGCTCTATTTTATGATATGGGCGACCCTGTTCCCTCACAATTTTCAATTTACCAATGAAAGGAGAATTTCCTTTTTCTCTCACAATTTTCAGTTCACCAGAGGAAAAAAATGATCCCAATAGAGAAAAAATGATTGAAGGAAGCTGCTTATCAAAGAATTCAAGTGATTTAACAAATATTCTACCTGGTCTTTCTTTATCTTCTTGAATAGCATAGGCAATTGACCATTTATTCAAATTGAGATTTTCAAAATCAATTTTTATATCCTTATCTGTATCATGCTTATAGAAAACATCTTTGTAAGAACCTAAATCAATGTAATCCTGCAGTATCAGCGGTGATCTCATATCACTACTTTCAACTGTTTGCTTCAATGCCAGAATAGCTTGAAAAACACTGGACTTCCCAGAGCTATTCGGACCAACCAAAAAGGTGATTGGTCTGATTTCCATGTCCTCTGTGTCTTGCAGACATTTGAAATTTTGAATTCTAATTTTTTTGAGCATCAATATCACCTATCGATTCATTTGGTTATCACATGATATAGATACAAATTCATTATAAAAGACTTGCGGTTACTTTGACATACAGAATATTAAGTGTCTCCTGTTATGATGATAGCTTTTTCATGAATTTTTTTGGCCGAATGCTGGGGCTTTTTTCTAGAGAAATCTCAAGAAATTAGAGTATTATGAACTCAACAATTCTTTCAAGATTTCGATTGCTTGCTGGTATAAGTTGATTGCCTCTAATGCGAGAGTATTTGCCGCGATGTAGTTTCCTGATGAATATGATTCTTTTGCTCTTACAAAGAGCTCATCAGCTTTTTCTATCAGAGATTGGACTTCTGAAACATCCAACCCCTTGCCTACAGCTTCTTGGAGAAGTGTGTGAGCTATTTCCTTTAGAGATTCAGTTTGGGAAATACGATATGCGGCGAGAGGTTGCATCAAATTCTGCATTATTTTTTCCGTAATACTCTCTTGGGGGTTCTGCAGAGTAATTATTGGTTCAACCTGAGCACTTAATCCTGGAATACTCTGTGAATTGACACAGATTCTAAGAGGGTATTTTCCCAGAGTTGAAGTAGATGGAATAATTAGTTTGAGAGTTATTATTTGATTCTCTCCTCCATTCAAAGAAACAGTATCCTGCGAAAGTTCATAATCCCAGCCTGTTGGGACACCTATACTGAGATCAAAAGTATCAAAATTGCTTCCTTCGTTCTTAACAATGAAATCAATTAAAATTTCTTTTCCCGGTTGGGAAATAAGACAGGAGCCCGTACACGTCACATGTGCAGATACACCCATAGTGGGTCGCACTTTCTGGTCAATGATTCCGTCTCCATTATTGTCTATTCTCATGATTTTGTCTGCTAGTTCTTCTCCAACTCTCAAGTATGCTTTCATATTTTCATCTGTTGGAATATCAGTGAAAGCACATAACATACTTGTATGACTAGGTATTTCTGTTCTGGCAACAAAGGAGAAGTCTCCCATACCAGTTCCATGTATCAAGATATCATAATCGCCATTTGCTGGAACAACATAGATCTCTTCTTCTGAAAGAGAATTTATCATCGAATTTGGGATTTTGCACACAAGTTGTCCATCCACAAATCCGAGTTGTTGGCCTTCTCCATTAGTGATTACCATATCAGCTGGACATAACAAATGAAAAATATGCGACGCTATAAGTTTTTTATGAGCACGGCTTGTGACAGTAAAAGCCCATTGAACAGGGTTATCCCATTTCTTACCCTGATGTCCAGGCCCTTTTGGACCATCTATATTGTATTTGCCATTGTTATAAAGTGGATCGCTATTGATAAATCCCCATGTCCCCCCAAAACCCAGCCACTTGTCTTTGGGCTCATAAATGAAGGTTAACTCAGGGGCATACGGTTCTCCTTGCCCATGTGTGTAATCACAAAGCAGTGCATAGTCAATAGCCTGAAAGAAAAGGAGAAGCAGAGAGACAGGTGTAGGAACTGCAATGCCTGATGCTTTCAATATGGTGATGACTGATTCTAACCACTGCACAAATGAGGGGAAAACTAGCTCGTATACACCTTCTTCGAAATAACCTGCATGTGATTTTCTTGCTACATAGATGATTGGATGATCTCCGACTCGTGACACATGTGGGAGACCACTACTTATGGAAGAATCATATCCTCTCAATTCTCCACCATCATGCTGACTAGCAGCAACATAGATAGGTTGTGCCTCACTTCCCTTCTCCTCGATGTTTGCCTTGTCAAATAGTAACTCTACCATCTCCCAATCACCTTCATGAGGGTTAGTAAAATCATTGAAAACATAGAAGAACCAGTATTGAATGACAAAATATTCTTTTCCATCGTATGTATCAGAGCTAAATCTGACGTATACTTTCGGCTGTTCACTTTTGTATTTTTGATTTAAAGATTTCAATTGAGGATACGTTCCAGGTAAAATCACAGGCACATAACCAGGAACTGGTATATCAAAAATCCAATTTTCTGGGGGAAATAAGCTCACGTAGTAGTTCTCGGATTGGTAATTGTGCAAATCATCAAGTGAAAAATTGTTGCTTAGTACTTCTCTCTTGTCGTCTGAAGGGTTTTTGTTGCCTAGTCCTTCTACTTCATAGAGAGCCCAGTGGTATTCATCATCGACAATTGCATCAACAGGTACCGGTTGAAAAGTATCTTCATATTGCAACAATTTGAAAGTATGCAGATATGGTTTGTATTTTTCAGCTAACTGCTTCGGTATGTGATCAGATCGTACTACTGCACGAATCATGAAATCTTCATTCTCTAGAGGCGGAATGAGTAAATCGATGCTCCCTAAATAGCTTTTTTGATGATGAGGAGGGTCAATGTCTACACCAATAAAGGGACCATAATAGTAATCTTCATTTTGGTACTCAGGAATCCACTGAACAACAACGTAAAAATCTCCATTGGCAAATACACTGTCACTCTCAATATCCACTTCAAACCACCCAGGATAGGGCGTGACCCTTCTCGAGAGCAAAATGTTCAAGGTAGCATCAAGCACGTATACATCTATATCTACTGATTCACCTACCACATAATATTTCAATTTCAGGATTTGCGTATAATCAGGTACATTGAATTTAACAGCTCCAATACCACCTGGTGCATTTCTAAACGCGTAGTTCGCACTTCCATCATCGTAGAAGAGTTCAACGCTGTCTGTGAAGGGGGCTGCTGTCTGTATATTGGAGTTTTCAGTTGTTAAATCATTTATAGTAGTAAGGGTGACAGCTGAAGCGCAGTCAGTGGGATTTGGTATTGCAGAAACGTTGGAGGTTACAGATTTTGTGAGCCCTTCATGAACACAGCCCATATCAACCACATTTCTAGCACTTGCAGCCTCACTAATACCAACTGGGGGCAATCCTGCAACTGGAAAAGCGAGTAAAACAATCAAAAAACAGGAAAGTATTCTTATTTTTGCCTTTTCATTTTTTCGTTTCATTTTTCACACCTCCATACACATTTACGAGAGTGGAATCTAGGATAACCACATCTCGTTGACTCTTTCAAGTGAAAGGTTTAGATATTCTTACTTCTTCAGCTATTTTATATGATTTTTCCCAATGGATTCTGCCAAGACAGGTAATTCCTACAAATCGAAATCCAGAAAATATAAACTCAAGACAAAAAAGAAATTACTAAAATAGGCAAAATAAGAAAAAATAATAGGAAAAGTTGGGGACTATTCATAGGCATTAAAAGATCGATGAGAATTAAGTATTAGCATAAGGAAAACTGATAATCATTTTGTGCTAGAGAATGTAAGAAAAAATGACATGAAAAAAGATCATTTCCACCCCAAGAGTGGTAAGTATTGAAACCCTCTAACTGTTACACTTCAATTCTTCTGGCGAAAAACACTGAAAATAACAAAAGAACAGCTCCCAGCATAAATGTGGCCTGGTACCCGTACATATTCCATACCACACCTCCAACAACGGGAATAAAAATTGCTGCCACGTGATTGATAGTAGAGCCAAAAGCTAACGAAGGAGCCAGATCGCCCTTATCTGCAATTTTAGAAAGATACGAAGGGAACGCCACATTCACCCCAAATAAAACGTGATCTGTACAGTAAAGAAGAGCCAGTAAAGCAATATTCTTTAGATAGGCATACCCCACAAAGACAAAAATCAAAGACACATACGTCATGGTAAGCATTGATTTCTCTCCGAAGCGATCTATTAATTTCCCGATCTTTGTTCTCGTGTATAAGTTGACAACATTATTGATTGTCAACAAAATGGTCACATACTTCACTGATAATCCGTGGATGACCACTAAAGAGAAAATAGCAAAGGTAGTAAAAATATGCCGTCTGCAACCCGAGAAGAGCTCGAGAAAGTAAAAATTGGCATATTTCCTCTTCACAATCAAATGCTTTCTTTTTGAAGGGTGCCCCCCTCCTTTCATAGGGGTTAACACAGCCCCTCCTACAAATCCTGCCACACCTGCAGCCAGAAAAATACCTTGGTACTTTACAGCATCCACGAACACCAACACAAATCCAAAAGCACACAAGGCAGCTAAAGCTTCCACACTTCCTATCTTGCCCAGATTTTCAGCTTCTGACCCAGCCTTAGATGTATCAAGAGCTATGGATGATCTTAAGGGATGGAAAAAGTGAAATCCTGTACTCATGATCAAGGTGGGCACAATTAACTGGTAGAAACTGTTACTGAAGGCAATGCCGCATAATCCTGCCCCAAAAACAAACAAAGAGATTGCAGCCATTCTGTTCTCAGTGATGTACAGCAACACGGCAGACAATGTTAACGCTAACAACCCAGGAATTTCCCGAATTGAATTTAATGCCCCCAGCTGAGTAGGAGATACTCCAAGTTCTTCTCCCACAAAGTTGTTGAAGACAGCCTGATACATAGCCCAGGACAAGGCTATGCAAAAGGCAGCCACTGCAATGAGTTGGAACCTGTTCATTGAGGGGTTACACATAAAGGTGCTTTTAAGGGTTTAGGTTGTTCAGGTTATCAAATCTTGGTGGTTCTCTCAACTTTGTTACATGTGTAACAAATTGTTGGGAGTTATCAATTATTCCAAAATATTATAATGCTAAAAGAGATTGAAGATTTAGTACAATCGCTCTCTTCTTTTTTTCATCTACTTTGTATAATACACTATATTTTCCTATACGTATCCTATAAATGTTTGTTTTTCCTCTGATCTTTCGATATGGATAAGAAAATGGATTTTCCTTCAAGTTCTTTAATACATTTCTTATTTTCTTTTCTTTTTATAGCCCTCCTGGAGTGTCTCAATAAAATCTGAAGTCTTTCCGCTGAATAATATCCCATACATTGTCTTAGTTTCCAAAAACTTCATTAAAACTTACATAATTTCCAAGTTCCACTTCTTTTTCAATTAATTCTATTTCTCTTTTCCCTTCTTCACTCAATTCCTCGAATCCAAGAAAATTATCTATTTTGGAATTTATCTCCAGCAACAACGCTTCAATGTGATCGATTTTCTCCAGTAATTTGTGAGACATACTTTTCACTTGGGTTTATGGGCTCTCATCTATTTAAGGGTTCCGCAGCCACTGCAACTTTAATGGGGTTCACTTCTCTTTGGTTCAGAGGGGTTGCCAACCTGT
>Ga0209427_10009020_pt1 | contig 11166 bp, 9 predicted proteins | sample DeeMarSWOR136_30_FD_187465 | JGI IMG/M metagenome (GOLD analysis project Ga0209427, IMG submission 187465) | Marine sediment microbial communities from White Oak River estuary, North Carolina - WOR-1-36_30 (SPAdes) (version 2) | ecosystem: Environmental > Aquatic > Marine > Intertidal zone >... | reverse complement strand
GGTGACAAGGATGTTTCAATCGTGGAAAAATATCGACCTTTGATGAGCTCGTAGTTTATAAGTAACGAGCTACGAGGAACAGGATTATGAAAACCTATAAAGAAGTTTTCTCAGGGCTAAAAGGAGCAGCATTGATACCATTCTTCGTAATCGGCGACCCTGATTTTGATACGAGTCTGGCGATTGTAAAAACAGCCATTGATGCCGGGGCGGATGTTCTGGAATTGGGCATTCCCTTCTCCGACCCGATAGCAGATGGGCCGACAATCCAGAAGGCCGATATTCGCGCTTTGACTGCTGGTATGAATGTGCAAAAGGCACGGGAATTCATAGGGAAGGTCAAGGATTACAAGGACATTCCAATTGGCCTATTGATGTATTACAACCTGATTTACCAGTATGGAACGGAAAAATTTTTCAGCGATTTCCACGCAGCGGGCGTCAACAGTGTCTTGGTTGCCGATTTGAGTATCGACGATGCGGATGAAATTACCGGCCCTGCCGCCTCTGCGGGCCTTGATACCGTTTTTATGGTAACGCCGAACACCAACCCGGAGAGAATGAAACTCATCGCCTCCAAGACCACCGGCTTTATTTACACGGTCTCGCTGTTAGGCGTTACCGGCAGCAGAGAAGAACTCTCCGATACGGTTGAAGGCCTGGTCGGCAAACTTAAAAAGCTCACCAGCATCCCTGTCTGCGTAGGTTTTGGAATCAGCAAACCCGAGCACGCGGCAGCGGTCGCATCGGCAGGTGCAGACGGCGTGATAATCGGCTCTAAAATAGTAGAATTGATTGAGAAAAATTTGGGTAACAGAGAAAAAATACTTGCCGAAATTTCAACTTTTTTAAGCGACGTTAAAAACGCAATTTCACCACGTTTGAAATAAGACAACAGAGGCACCCGCCTTGTTCCTGGTAGGAATTTCTAAGGGGGTGAGCATCAGAATAATTAACACGCGTATTTGAAAATATAAAGGAATAGCTTTATGAAGAAAGAAAAATTGACTCGACGACAATTTATCTGCCGCGCGGGCGCCTCGGCCGTGGGTGCAGGGGCCTTTACCCTGGCGCCAGGCAAACCGGCGTCCGCCGCCATCGCAAACAGAAAAAAAGGGAAATCTTCCGAGCCCGTTTTGTTTGATAAGATTTACGGATGTCTTGCCGGCTCACGAATAGCTTCTGCAATGGGAGCAGCCGTTGAGGGCTGGGATATGGAAAGGATAGCCAAGAAATATGGCGTCTTTGACAAGCTTGTGGCCTATCACCACTACAATGTAGATTGGGACCACCCTGCAGGCAGCACAGAGGATGGAATAGAGCGGCAGAAGCTGATGTGTATGGCCATCATTGAAAAGCAGGACCGAATATCAGCCGAAGATTTGGTAAAGACCTGGGTGAAGGTTCTGGACCCCAGCAAGATGAAGTATATGACCGAAAGCTTCGACAGAGAGCTGCTGGCCCAGGCAAAATCGGGCACTGTGCCCGCCTGGGAACTCGGTGGTTTGTCCAGGCACTTGCATTTGAACACTACGGCCCGTTCGTTCCACGCTATTGCTTTGATTAACGCCTGTGATATAGACGGAGTAATAAGAGACGTTTATGAAATCGGAAGGGTATATCAACCGCCGTTCAGCGATTCTTTTCCCTGGGGTGCTGCCTATAACGCAGCCGTCGTGCACGCGATGAGGCCTGATGCCACCATGGACTCAGTTATAGAGACAGCTCTGAAATATTCCACCCCGAAGATTAGAAAGGAAATACAGAATGGCCTCGATATAGCTAAGAAGTATAGCGAACCTTTGGATATGAGAAAAGAGCTTAATGAAGTATACACCAGCAAAGATAGTCCCTACTATGCTGATATTAGGATGAAAACCTATCCTGCATCTTCAATTTATGAGACGGTAACCAAAGCGATGGCAGTATTTGCCGCCACTAAGGGAAATGTCAAAGAAGCAATAGTCGTTGCTGTCAACTTCGGGCGTGACACCGACTGTCTCGGCGCCACTGCCGCCGGATTGGCAGGTGCTTTCTCCGGCACCGGAACTATACCACCGGCGTGGATAGAAGCCGTTGAGCAAGGTACAAAGAACAATCCCTATACCAACTCGCATATGACCATCAGGGAAACAGCTAAGGGTATGTACAGCGCCCTGCAAAATAAAGTCAGGAAGATGAAAAAGTATGTAGCGTTGATGGAATCGCAATTTTAATATTCAATGTTTGCACTTTTTGGGACTTCTGTAAATTGAAACTATTTTAAGGGAGATATATTATGGCCAACCTTCTATATATCAAAGCATCGCCTATGGGCGAACGCTCCTCTTCCATCGCTGTAGCTGATGCATTCGTTGACTCGTATCTTCAAGCCAACCAAAATAACAATATTATGACCATTGATATTTTCAAGAAGCCAATTCCTGCCTTCGATTTTCAAGCAGCATCGGCAAAATATAAAATAATGCATGGCGAAGAACACTCACCACAGGACCGCCGCATCTGGGGGGAAATCGTCTCTGTAATCGACGAATTCAAATCCGCGGACAAATACATTATGGCTGTCCCGATGTGGAATTTCTCAATTCCCTACCGGCTGAAACAGTACATCGATGTCATCGTCCAGCCCGGCTATACCTTCACAGTCAACGAGGATGGCAACTACGAAGGTCTGGTAACGGGAAAGCCGGTCTTTATCACTTACGCAAGAGGCGGCGAGTACCCACCAGAGACGAACAAAGAAGCATTCGACCTGCAAAAAAAGTATCTTGAGCTAATATTGGCCTTCATCGGCTTTAGCGATATTCGCTCGGTGGTGGTTGAGCCCACTCTTGCAGGCGGTCCAGATATTAAAAAGCAAAAACTGGTTGAAGCTATCGAGAAGGCAAGAAAAATGGCAAAAGAATTTTAACAGCAAAAGAACTAAAATTATCTCACCTGACAGTATGAATCGCCGGCAACTTCCAGTCAGCTTATTTCCGCGTGGGGACATCCAACCTCACGAAAGTGTCAAATATTATGAAAAAATTAGAGTTGCAATTCAAAAAAATCTTTTGTCAGAGCCGGGCTGTAGAATGACAATATGACCGTCGAAGTTGCCTTCTTTCAGATACGAGCAATGAAGGGGCACCGGCCCGGCGTGAATGACAAGGTCGCCACCATCCAGAACTCCATTTTGGTTCGCATCCCTGAAAAGAGCACCAATATGTTGATATTGTTTACTGCCCCTATACCGGACAGCTATAAAATAGCCCGCACGGATGTCTCTTCCCCACTGTAACTGCCTGTCAGCAGTCCCTTCCAAAAGGTCAAATTCCGTAACTTTCGGCCATTGACTGACTAACATCGCTACATTGTAATTTTTTTCAATCGGTTTGTTCTTCCATTTGCCATAGGCCGCTATAAGCACATCGGCGCAATCCACCCCGATATAATTCCTGCTTTGATATGTGACCGAGCCAAATAATGCCGGCACATTAAAAAAGGAAGTCAGATATCCAATGTACCCCTCTCCATCTCTTATCGAGACTCTAAATACTTCCGGAGATAGCCCCCTTTTATCTGAATCTTCAATCCCGGCTGACCTGTAAATTACACCTTCTTTTTTAACCTCCGCCTGAAACCAGAAACTGCCGACATCTTCGTGATAGAATTTGGAATTTTCGGCCCTGTTCGACAAGGAGCGAAACGAGGATGATTTCCGATCTTGAATCTGCGTATTATTTTCGTTGTCAAATAGCTCTATCTGCCAGCGACCTTGAAATCCGGCCAATTCTTTCCTCTGATAATCTATCTTGGCCAAACCGACCCATTTATATGCGTCTTTCTCCCACGGCAAATTCGCATTCTTATAAATCTTTGAAGTGTCGGGGATAATCTGATGCCATCTTATCTCGCCTCCAGAAATTTTTTCGACTTTCAACGTAACTTTCTGCCCTTTTAATGGATAAATCGCCGCACTTTTCACCCACGGGCCGCCATTAACACTCGATTGAATCAGAAGGGTGGGGACACTGTGTTTTAGAGAACGTGCGAAAGCTTCGCTTTCAGGAACTACGGATACCTCCTTTCCGGCTGCTTCGCCGGATTCACCAGATTTCAAGGCCACCTTCGGCGGCTTTTCCAAAGCTGCAACCGAAGTATGATTGGCCGGATTTGACAACTTTAGGCATCGGATTGCGAAAGAATAAGCAAACACCCCAACGAGCGTAGTACCCACTGCCACCCAAAGAATCTTTGAGCGATTCACAGTTCTCGTCCCTGACAATTATTTATGAAGAATAAATTCCGTCCCAAACAGTTTATACAGAACATCATTTGAGATCCCGCACCAATTGCCGGCGAGAGAAAGCCGCCTCTTCGTCAACCTTCTATTTTCCGCACGGTGGTTCAATTGGTGCGGGACAGGCCTGTTTGCATCTGAAAAAATTACAGCACTATGCTCTGCGAAGCGCTACGCATAGCAGAGAAACGATTTTGCCTGCTCCTGCGTCTGGCTGCAGTCCGGCCTCTGTCGGAGCAGCCACAGGTGAATCTTTAATCGTTTATCAACCGATACGCCCTTATCAGTTCGGCCACGCTCCAGGCCTGAGCAATGCATCCTCTCGGCGTATGAGGGGCATCACCATCGAATATCTCTGAGACACTCCCGAGGCATCCATCTTCGGTTAGATGCCTCATCAGTGGCCGGATGAATTCAGCCGCCTTTCTTTTACTTTTTCGACTGAACCCATTGACCTTCAAATATGCTTCTACAAAAGGCCCTATCAGATAAGGCCAAACCGTGCCCTGGTGATAAGCTTCATCACGTTGTTGCGGTGGGCCCGTATATGTCCCTTTGTAACAACTATCCTGAACGTTTAACGTTCGCAGGCCATAAGGTGTGAGAAGCTCTTTTTGCACTGTATCCACCACTGACTGTTGCTGCCGAAGTGACAAAGGTGAAAACGGAAGTGAAACGGCAAATATCTGGTTCGGCCGAACCGTGGCATCAACTGAGCCGTCGGGAAGAATGTGGTCGTTTAAGTAACCGCCCTTCTCATTGGATCCCCCCAAGGCGGGGTCCCTCCAGAATAATTCGCAGAAACTGGCACGAACTTTATCTGCCATAGATTTATAATGCTCTGCGTCCTCCGTATTCCGGGGCACCTTCTTTTGGGACTTTTTATACCTGTGGCGGAGCCCAAATGGGAATCCCTGGTCCGCATAAAATTGGGAAAGACAGCAAAGACTATTGTACCACAGGGCGTTAATCTCGACCGCTTTTCCATTCCGAGGCGTAAATGCAATGCCGCCATATTTGGCATCCATCCAGGTCAACTGCGTTTGTTCATCGCCTGCGGTTATAAGCCCATCGACATCGGCGTGAATACCAAACCGCGTTCCATTGTGGTACGATTCTATAATCCAGCGGATTGTCGGCAGAAGCTCCTGCGTGAACGTTGTTGAATCGCCCGTAGCATTTAAGTATTCAAAAGTTGCGTTGATAAACCAGAGAGAAGCATCGACGCTGTTAAAGTAGGCAGTATCATTGCAGTCATCGAAGCGATTTGGAATCATTCCCTCATCCGCCGCCTGGGCAAAGCTGGTCAAAACCGACTTTGCCTCGTCGAACCTGCCGGTCGAAAGCAGTAAACCCGGCAAGGCTATAAAAGTGTCTCTGCCCCAGTCTGCAAACCACGGAAAGCCGGCTAAAATAGTGGTTCTATATGCGTGCTCGGGGACCCCGTCTGTCTGACGCCTTGCAATAAATTGGTCCGAAGCCAAACAAAGTATCTCATATTGAGTATCTCGTATTGAGTGCTGCGTTCCCGCCTTCGCGGCAATGACACCCCTGCCCGTCGCTGGCAGGGGGCGCTTTTGGCTCTTAACTTTGGGTTCTGCGCTTTTCGCTTTACGTTTTACGTCTTCCTGGTGCCTGCGTAAATCCTGGCGAACTGCGTCAATATCGGCATTGATAAACTGCTCAGGCTTGCAGCCCGCCCAGGACTGTCTCAAGTTTGCCCAGAAAACAATCTTGGCAGGTGTTTCTATCCGGCTCTTAAAAAAGCCGGGCGTCCACAAATCTTCGATAAAATCCTGGCCCCTTTCTTTATCATTACGATATACGAAATTAAACCACCATTGCTCATCCCTCTCGAAATTCGCAGCCGGACAGCTCAAAAACAATCCACAACTGTCCGGTGTATCATGGCGAATCAGCAAACTATGACCCACCCACCGCGAACATAGCGGAGCGTAGGATTTCTGCAGAGTGTGGAAATATCGCAAGCCAACGAATGGACGCAAAACAAATTCCATCGGCCCTTCGATACGAACAAAATCATACACCAGCGCAACCGTATCCTTATCACGGAGAAGATATATGGATTTAGTAAGCTCAAGTTTTTCCAATTCATAATCAAAATGCAGTCCCGTATCCCGACGGAATCGCACAAGATGAGTGAAACCTTGCGGTGCGAACTTGTCGTTGAATTCAAAGGTTGAAAGATTAAAAACCTTGCCTTTCGATATCACCATCTCCAGGCATTTGGCCAGCGCCATTATCCTGTTGGCCGGCGGATTAAGCGAGCCCACGAGCAGGCCGTGATAACCTCTCGTATTGCAGCCGACAACTGTTGATGATGCGTAGCCGCCGCGCTCGTTAGTTAATAGCCATTCTTTGGTCAATAAATTCTCAATCGGCTCATCCTTGGTTAACATCGATACAATCGCTGCCTCGTTAGTCTTTTGCAATGTTAACACAACTTTACTCCAGAGAAAAAATGGCAGATAGGAGTAATTGCCGCTCTCCAATTATCGACCGCCGATTGAAAATCGAAAATCCCAAATCGCTAAACGCTCAATGCTGCACGCCGCCCGGAACAACGGTTATGGAGATTATCCAGCACATTCATAAAGTTTATATAAGAGTCGTAAGGCGAGTCATACGGATTAAAGTACTTATGCACATCGCCGTCCGCAAAGTATTTTGTGCACATATAATAAAAATGGTCTGATGCCTGAAGTTTGCGCCAGTCTGCGATGATCCTTTCGTCGCCGGTTTTTTTGATCTTCTTCTCAAGCCGATATAGCTCATGAATGGCATTGGATTGCATTGCGTTTCCAAGCCAGGCAGAGAGGTCCCTCTCGGTATCGGCCCAGCTTATCAGATGCGGCACATCAATCGTGTCGACGGGCTCATAACATTGAGCTATCTCGCCGGGGGTTTTGAAATCGTTGTCCGGATGCCGCAGAATCTTTTCCGGCAGATGACGCATAAAATCGAATATGCCTGTGTCCTTCCATTGGTGCTCGCCGAAAGTTTCATAATCCAGAAAAAGATTGACCACGTTGCCGTTGCCGTTAACGTCGCTTATCCATCGGGCGAATTTATCTGCCGTCAAAGGCCACTCCACCCAGTCACGGTTGGAAAATCTAAAGGCAATATCGTCGCTGAGGGAATAGTTCTTCAGCAGGAGTTTTAGCTTGCTGCACCCTTTGGGACGATAGACGAAATTGGGATTTCGCAGGCCCAGGATGTGGTCTGCTCCCTCGGTCATTATTGCATCGAAGCGGCCCATTGACTCGATAAGGGCTGCCAAATCATTATTGTATATCAGCTCCGTATTTCTAAATACCCGCGACCTTTGACCAAAAAGATAGTCAATAGTGTCTATGTGTTTGTTCACCTGTTCGACAAATTCATCGTGAGAGTATAAGAAGCTCAAGCTGTGATAGTACGTTTCAGCTAAAAACTCAACACACCCCGTTTCCGCTAAGGCATCAAAAGTGCTCATAACCTCCGGTGAAAACGAAAGAAGCTGCTCCAGTAATACGCCCGTTATACTGTACGCTACTTTAAATCTACCCTCGAATCTGCGGATGATATCAAGAAGCAATCGATTGGCGGGAAGGTAACATTTATTTGCCACCTTCCTGCAGATGGAGGCATTTTTATAATCGTCAAAATATTGGTCGTTTTGGTCAAATACCGTATAGTGCCTCAATCTCACGGGCTGATGCACTTGAAAATAGAAACATACCGAAGCCATATCGTATCTCGTATTGTGTATTACGAACGACGCATCACGCAGGACGCAAAGCGGTCAAACGGCAACCAGTGTCTCCTCATAAATCTTTGCACACTTCCGCGCGCTGTCTTTCCACCGCAGCTTTCTCGCCTCAAAACCGCCGTAATTTCGCAGCATTACCTCCAAGGGCGGATGCTTCAGTACCGCTATGACCTTATTGGCAATCTCGTTGACATCCCAGAAATCCACTTTCAGAGCGTGCTTCAAAACTTCTGATACACCACTTTGCTTGCTTATTATGACGGGCACGTCGTTTTCCAGCGCCTCCAGAGGCGCAATCCCAAACGGCTCTGACACCGAAGGCATCACATACAAATCAGCCATTTTATATATCTTCCGCACGTCTTCGCTGCACAAAAAGCCGGTAAAGAGAACCTTGTGTCCGATGCCGAGTTCTGCCGCCATTTCAACCGACCGATGCATTAAATCCCCGGCCCCCGCCATCACAAACTTTACATTATCCATCACCTCAAGGACCTTCTTGGCTGCCTGGAGAAAGTATTCCGGGCCTTTTTGCATAGTAATTCGGCCTAAGAACAAAACAATCTTTTCGTCTTTTTTGATACCGGTTTCGGCCAGAGACCAATTGCCGTTGCTTTCCACCCCGTTATGCACAACTTCAACTTTTTCTCCACTAATGCCGTACCGACTGATTATAGTATTGCGGGTAAAATAGCTAACAGCGATTACCCTATCAGCCCTGTGCATACCCTCCCGCTCGATATCATAAATCATCTGGTTGACATGCTCACCGCTGCGGTCGAATTCCGTCGAATGAACGTGCACAATCAGCGGTTTTCCGCTCATTGCTGCCACCGCAGCTCCCGCAGGATAGGTCATCCAGTCATGGGCGTGAACAATATCAAACTGCTCATTTTCAGCTAATCGGGCGGCAACCGCAGCATAACGCTGGACCTCGGCGTACATATTGCTGCTGTAATCTATTCCTCCGATAACTGTGCCGGTGGCGCTGCCGCCGTGTTTTTGTCTCAAATTTTCCTCGATTCGCTGCTGGTAAACACCGGGGGTCGAATACGGCTGTAACGGAGAGTTGATGGTGCGAAATGATACGTTCTTGAGCTCACCGAACTCCACGGTCTCTGCGGACATCTGGGAATCAGGGGTCAACAGATTTACGTGAGTAGCATATTTGCTTTCGACCATTCTTGGAAGAACAAACGTTACTTTTATGCCAAGCTGGCCCATCGCCTTGGTAAGTCCGTAGCAAGCCGTACCTAATCCGCCGCTGATAAACGGTGGAAACTCCCAGCCTAACATGAAAATCCTCATTCCCACACCCCCGGGCTATTCGTATAACTATATATTACAAAAGAACTTACCATCAATTCCCTTATAAATCCCAACATTGCAATTATTAATCCCATAGCTGCCTGACTGTGCGGTCAAACGACGATTTGCAATCAGCCATCTTATCGTCAGTAAATCACGTTATCTTAAACTGTCAGAGCGCAAAAAAATGCCCCTTTCACTTCAGTCCCTGTAATATAAATCGGGATTTTCACCAGAATAAGTTCAACAAATTTTTCAAAAATGTAGATTTTGATACTGATAACGACGATTTTATGGGCCGACAGCCAAATTAAAAAAATTTAATAAATTTAATACAAAAATCTGCTATTAGCCCCGGCTTTAGTCAATTATTCTCCACCAAGAAAATTAAGGTCGGATAACTAACAACCTGTGGTTAAAATACGCAGACAACCCCCAATCAAAAAGGCCGCTACGCTCTGAAAGGAGCGGAACGGCCTTAGTCAAATAACATCGCAGCACACGTAAGATGCGTAATCAAAAGATGTTAGCGCATATCTTCTCTACCCTGTTTAGAACTAAAACGACGAAAGATTTCTAACCGCCTCTATAGGTCCTGCGGCTTGACTGTGCTGCGACGATTGGCCTTGGTTCGGACAATAGCACCATCAAGAATACTATAGACCTTATCACTCAGGGCCGCAAGCGCGTCAGATGAGGTCATCATCTTTTTGCTCTTGATGTAGGCCTTAACTTTGCTGGCCACAACCAAAGACTCTTTTTTATTTGCCATTGCAAAAGTCCTCCATGCTAAAAAGTAAAAAAATTCTAATAGTCCGGAACTTTATCCTTGAGTCCGGCACACTGTCAGGAAACTCATTTTACGACCCGTCACCAATTGGTGCCGGGCAAAATAGGAACCTTCAGGCGCTCTTATTACAGAAACCGTCCACGCTTTGCAACAAAAAAATTTGCTCAAATATTAAATTTTTGCAACCATAGAGCCGATAGCCAAAAAAACCTTATGAAAAATCTAAGCGGTAAATCGCGGTTTTTATTACGAACTAACGATTTTTAATAATTTCAATAATTCAGACGCTTTATTTTGACGAAAATATCTGGACAAACGATTTTCCAATGCCGATAAAAATAGATTGAGTGGAACCCTCAACACGGGAAAAACCTTTGGGAGGGTTCCCAGTCTGCTGCGGAGAGATATAATGGCAAAGCGTTCCAAAAAAAACCAAAATTCGCAGGCCAAAGTCAAAGATTTCGTAGTTGTTACTTTTGTCGAGGATATGGAGCTTGCCAGAGACTACGAAACTCTGCTGAAAACCAACGATATACCTGCCGTAATAAATGAGCAGATCGAGCAGACAACCAGTGCTAAAGTCATTGCTGTAATGGTTCCTGAAGATTTTCTTGATGAAGCACACGTAATAATCGAGTCACAGGATGCCTATGACGATTTTTATGATTTTGCTTTAGAAGACGAAGATGAAGACGAAGAGGATTTCGACGCCGACATCTTTGAGGATGACCTCGAATAATTGATGCCGTCAAGCGGCTACTTATCTGTGATACGCCTGTTGGAAGCGTATGTATCCATACTGATTATTTTCAGATTGCCTCGCCCGCAATGACGGAAAAGGGGGCTGATAAAAACAATACGAGATACGAAATGCAAAAAGAACGTCGGAGCGGCAAAGACCGCAGACAAAGCGTTGTTGACAGGCGTTTGGGGCTTGATCGAAGGCGAGGGCCCGGCAGACGCAGAACCGATGAGAGAAAATCCGCTGAAGAAGGACAAATGTCCGATGAGCAG
>Ga0209427_10009019_pt1 | contig 11166 bp, 9 predicted proteins | sample DeeMarSWOR136_30_FD_187465 | JGI IMG/M metagenome (GOLD analysis project Ga0209427, IMG submission 187465) | Marine sediment microbial communities from White Oak River estuary, North Carolina - WOR-1-36_30 (SPAdes) (version 2) | ecosystem: Environmental > Aquatic > Marine > Intertidal zone >... | reverse complement strand
CACATTATTATATTTAACACTTGTGCGTGGTTCAGCCATCATTTCAGCCACTGTATCACGCCACTTTTGATAATGCGATGTTTCCTTGTGTCTGCCCGGATCCTCCGAAGTGCGATAGATCTCGACCAGTACAAAGCGCGTGGGTTCATCCTGTTGCCGGATAACATCAAATCGCGCAATGCCTGGTTCCTGTATGCTGTTAACAGCATTTTCAAGGGTGGCTGTTCGGAAGGCTTCAACCTGATCGGGCTTAACGTGGACAAAAACATGTACAATAAGCATAACACTCTCCTTTATGGTTATTAAAGTTAAAGCTGGAGTGTATCAAATAAACTCAGTGTATACAACTTATTCCAATGACAATGCCGGGTATTCTTTGTTTGTAGCTGTCGATGACCTTTCAACATTTTCTCCTTCAACTCAGCATAGATATGAAAAGTATCAGGCCAGCTTTCTCCGGTAGGTGCTGCGCGTTCAGGGTATCCGCACTGGTCTGATTTGATGGCATTTACATACCTGCCACGCTATTTCTCGTCAAAAAAGTCAGTTTGCAGTGGCAGCGATATTAGCTTTAATATAATTTCAAATAGAAACTGTGTCATAATCGGCGAATATACGTCAATATTCTGCTTTTTTTATATTTTTTTAGCTTCCCAAAAGCACTGTTTTGTCATATACTCGGCATACATTCAATACCGCACCTTGGAAAGTCCAGGAATGTTAACTGGTATAGAAGAATAATCTTTGTAAAAGTGTTTATTGAGGACAGTAGCTAAAATATATGGATGTAGCAATGCGGCGAGCAGCGGTGCCGCCGATGCTGGAACAAATAATTAAGTTTAAGTCTAAAGTTTGAAAGAGGAAATCGAAGTGAATATTTATGTAGGAAATTTGTCACACCAGACAACTGAAGATGACTTACGTCAGGCTTTTGAAGCTTTTGGCCAAGTTGAGTCTGTCAACATTATAAAGGATAGATTTAGCGGTGAATCCAGAGGGTTTGGATTCGTGGAAATACCCTCTAAACAGGAAGCGCAAAAAGCTATCGAAGAAATGAATGGCAAGGACTTGATGGGACGCACTGTAAATGTCAATGAAGCTCGCCCCAAAACCAGCCGCCGTGATAGCAAAGGCGGACGAGGTGGTTTTGGCGGCGGTCGTGGCGGTCGTGGCGGTGGTGGCGGCGGTCGCGGTGGTCGTCGGTACTAACAACCCAGTACTGTCAAAAAATTGGATACACATCACTGCTCATTCACCAAATGGCGGATTAAAAGAGAGCCGGCATAGAATAACCAACCTCTTTTGTTTAGCACCATCAACACATTAGATTCTCAGCCAGGCTGGTGGATATTACCTGGGCGGATCGGCACATTCGCATTGTTTCAATCGCGTTCAGTACTTTACTTCTATGGGTATTTTCTCTTCCGCCGAGGTATATACCGCATCCTGCACGGCAAGCGTTTTAAGGTATTCTGGGCCGTTGGTCTCAAACGGTTTGCCGTCTATTAGGTGATCTATAAAATGGCGCTGGGTAAAGTAGCAGCAATCTCCGGAAAAATTGCGTTTTTCGTGTTTATACTCATGCTCACGTTCAGGCTGCCCCAATGGTTGTATGGTGATTTTGCCGTCGGTGTAAAGCCGAATCGAACCGCCATTTCCATCGATAAGAAATTCGCCGAACGTATAGCGCGGGTCCTCAAAGTTATTCTCGTTGTAGCGATTCGCATCCCAAATCCCGATGGCACCGTTGTCAAATTCAAACAATAGAACACCACAGTCCTCGCCGGCAATAACAGGATTCAACTTTTTCAAAATGGCATAGACACGATGAATCTCACCGGCGAGGAAACGATATGTATCGATAAAATGCACGCCGTTCTCATACACTAAAAGACGGGGATAATCCCGAAAATAAGGCTGCCTGTCCAAGTAAGCATCTGGGCCCCAACCATCGCCCATACGCGAGCGGAAATTCAGGGTATGGATCTTATCGCCGATAGCGCCATTTTGCAACAATCGCTTGATCTGGCGGTGCCATGGCTGGAATCTCCAATTTTCGTGTACCATAAAACGAACGCTGGCAGTGCTGGTGTATTCGACGATATCCTTTGCCTCCCGAAACGTCGGAGCAAGTGGCTTCTGGCATATAATATGGATTCCCAAATCTGCTGCGACCTTGCACATTTCAAGATGAGTTGACGGGGGCGTGATGATATCCACAAAGTCCGGCTTTTCATTCTCCAGCATTTCACGGTAGTCGCTATAATGATTGCCGATGCCAAATTTGTCCATAATGGTTTTTGCCCTCCCTAAATTGCGGTTGCACATTGCAGTTATCTCTACTTCGCCAATGCGCTGCCATGCCTCGTACTGAAAATGACTGAAGTACCCTGCGCCGACCGCTACAGCTTTAAAAGTACTCATTAGTATTCCTCCAAGTATTTTTTCCGCTTGATTGCGCAGCAAAACCTACCGTTTCAAATAAACTTTCAACAATACTGCGGCTAAAGTTAATAAAATCAAAGATATGAAGATAATGATAAACCGTATTCGAATAGCTTTTCGGGACAAATTCTTAGCTGAAGAGCGACGCGGGTCCATAAACATCCAGGCTATTACTGCCAGCACATTTAAGGCTCCGGCAAAAACAAAAAAGGAATTTGCTGTGCCTGTTTCCGTGGCAAAGTAGGGGATTCTAATGTTATTTTTGAAAAGCGGAAATATAATGGCACTAACAGCCGAGCCGATGTTGCCCGCCATGTTCATGGAACCGGATACCGCTCCGGATTTATCACCGCCAATATCCATACAAAACGACCAACTGGGACTTAGGGTCATATCCACCCCGAAGATGGCAATACTGAAGAAAAGTACAAACAGGTGCAGATTCTGTGTTTGCGTGGCCAGTAATAGGCCAATTGCACCAAGCAGAAAGCCTATAATTGCCGGGATGCGCCGAGAGCCTACATGATAGCCTTTCTTATAAAGGTATGTTACCGCCGAGCCGCTTATCCAGTTCGCTGCAGCTGCTACAAACATCGGCATCGCTGCGTAAAACTCTGCTCCTTCTCCCCACATGTCTTTCAGATGAGAAGGCAACCAGGTCAGGCAAACAAAAAAGGTAATATTGCTGGCAAAATACTGAAACATGGTCAATGACATATTTAATGAAGTAAATATTTCAGCCAAAGATACTTTAGTGGAAACAACAAAGTCGCTTTTTCTCCCCTGCTCGATATAGTCCAATTCAGCTTCATTTATCCTTGTATTATCTTCTGGATTATCGCGAAACCAAAACAGCCAGATAATCGCCCAGACAATTCCTACCACGCCATTTGCGACAAATGTAAGACGCCAGCCAATTAGGCCGATTAAAATCGGCATAATAAAGTAGGATATACCTGCCCCAATTCGACAACCTGATATATTAATCCCCTGGGCGATGCCTCGTTCCTTTACAGGTAGCCACTGATAAAAGGCACGTGTGGCCCCGGGGAAAGCACCCGCCTCACCAACGCCGAAAATAAACCGACACACTAACATCGACAGGGAATTAAACGCAGCGCCCGTTAGCATCGTGAATGTACTCCAAAACGACACGACTATCGTCAGTGCTTTTCTGGGGCCAAAGCGATCGGCAAACCAACCTGAGGGAACCTGAAAGAGTGCATAACCTAACGCAAAGATACCAAAAATCCAGCCCATCATTTCATCGGAAATTCCAAGGTCCCTAATAATCTCGCCTTTCGCAGAAGCAATACAAACACGATCCATATAGGTATTGACCATATGAAAGAAAAGAATTGCTATAAGAACATAACGCTGGCGACTCATAATATTTCGTGATTTCTTCATAAAACGCTCACATAGACAAAAATCCCCTTTGCTTGTTTTAGTAATTGTCAGCTATCGACCAAGAATCTATATTACAAAGGCTTTAACTGAGGTCGTCAACTATTTTCGTTATTGCTTCGGGGCCGCCGACGTTTCCAGGGAATACAATATAGGCCATGCCCGGAAACCTCGTCTCATGTCCGGTTTGCCATACGGGAACACCGGGCAGTATCTGGCCCAACACCCAGCCTCGTTTGATGCCAAGTGCCTTGGTGGCTATGTCACTGGAGGTGATGCCGCCTTTGGCCAGAATATAACGTGGCTTCGTGGAAATATTCTTCACAATCTTTACCAAGCCGTCAGAAATCAGATTCCCAATCGCCAGATTGCTTTGGCTATTTCGGCCTGTAATAAGTTTTCGGCTGGTAAACAGGACTACATCAGAATTCTGCGACAGCCCTTTTTCAGCCGCAGCCGCTGCACGCTCAATTTCCGTGTTGCGAGTCTGCTCGCAAAGACGCTCAACCTGAATCTCGATGCCTTTGATCTGCGTATTTTCCAAAAGATGATATAACTGTGTGGATGACCTGGGAACATAGGAACCAATGATGACCAGGCCCCGGCCGTTTTTGTTAAGGGGAAGTTGATTTGCAGCAAGCAGCGGATGTGAAGAAAGGCCGGCACGAGTACGCACAAAAGAAGCAGCGGTACGACAAAGTAATTTAGTACCACTTTGTTCCGCTGAGAGTAGGCTCAGTATAAATACTTCCAGATCGCGATAAGCGGCTGCATTGACAACACACACGTCATTGCTATTACATTGAAGCAGTTTCTCTGTTACCCGTTCAGGGCCTCCTGTACGAATATCGTCCAAAGTAAATGAAACGACCGAATCAGCGGAAACCTTACCTTGTGTTTTCTCTTCGACCCATTGCTTAAGATTGGAATTTGAATAACCAAAAACAGCATCTTTTGCGAACTGTGTCTCGGCAGCAGGAACAAGAAATTCGCCCTCTCTGACGTAGTGCACATCATTTATGGTGTAACGTCCTCCTTCCAGAAAGAATGGAGCAATTACGCGAACAGCCTCTTCCAGTCCTAAAGCTTGTGCGAGGGCATCCACTTCGGCTGGAAAATGCCCCCGCATCGTTGAGTCACTCCGGCTGATCACAGCAAACGATCGTCCGGTCCGATGAGAAGCTTCTTGCAGATTAGTGCCAATCTCGCGGGCCAGACTTTCTGCGGCTGACTGGGGGACACTCCTTGAATTGGTCAATACATAAAACAATGGAATTGCTTTTTCGAACTCCTGTGCGAGAGAGTTGGCAGTCCAATTAGTCAGGATAGGTACATCATACACGGTTTGTGTGCCGGTAGGATCATCATCCAGTACCACGACCGAAACGTTGGCCTGTTTAAGTTTGCATCGGATTGCAGGCAACAGGTTTTCCGGCCACTGCGGAGCGAGATGCTCAAGCGTTTTTTTCAGCGGGATTTGCATAGGGGCTTTCGTTCAAGAGCCAAACAAAATTCTTGGGTTCCCGCAAGGCGGGATCCCTTCAGTATTTATCGAACGCTATTCTTCAATGACAAGAGCCCTTACCGGTGCGCCATCACCATTGGTTATTTTCAACGGCAAGGCCATGAATGTAACCTTTTCTTTTGTAATGGCCTCCAGATTTGTCAGACCTTCGATTATAATAACACCGCCCTCGAAAAGCGTCTTATGGACTAAGGTCAGTTCCTCGATATTATTCACATCAGCTACCGAGGGCGGTTCGACGCCCAGCATAGCAATTTTGTTAGCCGCACACCACCGGGCCAGTTCCGGGCTGATGCGGGGAAAAGCATCTCGATATTCAGGACGGCGGACATAACTGCTCCAGCCGGTTCGAACCAGCAGACTGTCAGCCGGCTGAACCTTGCGTTCTATATCGCCAAGATGCTTTACTTCAATCAAAGAGCGAGACGCAATCCCGGTTATATCCACAACCCAGGCCGGGCCTATACATTGTTCTACCGGGATTTTGTCTATAGTTTCATTGCCAACGCCGAAATGAATGGGTGCGTCCATATGGGTTCCAACGTGAGAATACAGACATAAGGTTGTGGCGTTCCAGCCATCTTTTTCAAGAACCCGAGCAGGCTTCAGCTCCACACCCTGCATTCCAGGTTTAAGAGATAAAGTAAGATCGATAATGCGAGACATCATTGCTCCTTATTCCGAGTGCAGGTTCTTCACAACTGCGTTCGCTATTTCCATGGTTTTTGCCGAACCGCCCAGATCAACCGGGAGCACGCCTTTTTGCAAAGTCAGTTCAATGGCTTTGACAATTTGCGCTGCGGCTTTAGGTTCTCCCAGATGTTCGAGCATTAGACCAGCGGACCAGATGGCGCCGATGGGATTGGCAATGCCCTGACCGGCGATATCAGGAGCCGAGCCATGAATCGGCTCGAACATAGAGGGATATTTCTTTTCAGGATTAATATTGCCGCTGGGCCCCAGACCCAAACTACCCATGAGTGCGCCGCCGAGATCGCTGAGGATATCACCAATGAAATTAGTAGTTAGTATTATGTCGAAGCGTTCGGGGCGGAGGACAAAATTGGCCGATGCATTATCCACATACATCTTGTCATAAACTACGTCAGAATAAGATTCACTGACCTCTTCGATAATCCTGTCCCAGTACGCAAGGCTGTGAATGAGCGTGTTTGATTTCGTTACGTTGGTAACCTTCTTTCGCCGCCGACCGGCAAGTTCAAAGGCATAACGAGCTATCCGTTCTATACCCTTACGAGTAAAAACGCTGGTATCAAAAGCCATCCCGTCGGCAATGTCGGGCCTGATAAAACCACCAACCTGAACAAATTCACCCTCGGTGTTTTCTCGAATTACGACAAAATCTATGTCTTGAGATGTTTTGTTCCGAAGGGGACTTTGAACTCCCGGCAGCAAACGAGCCGGACGATAATTTACGTATTGGTCAAAGCCCGTTCGGACCTTAAACGTGAACATCATCGCAGGCAGGGTATCGTCAACATCTGCTAATCCGACTGCACCAAAATAAATCGCGTCAAATCCTCTGAGCACATCCAAGCCGTCCGGGGGCATAAAGTCACCATGTTTTTTGTAATACCCGGCACCAAACGGAAAACTCTGGGTATTGATTTCAAAACCATTGATCTCGGCAACAGCATTAAGAACTTCAATACCAGCCGGAACGATTTCATGTCCGATACCATCACCTGGAACTATAGCAATTTCATATTCTTTCATAGACAAAATATATTTTTTCTGATAGCCTATTGCAAGACGATTATGCTCAAACTTATTTTTTCTACACCGATAGCAATTAGCAAAGGCGGTGAACTGTTAAGTAAGACTTTATCAATACCTATCACGGCCTTGCCTGGCGAACCAAAAGACAGAATAAATACCTCTATTGGGAATTCGTACTGACAAGATGGAGATAACACGAAGACAATTCCTTAGAAACACATTGGTTGGCTCGGCACCGGCAGCTTACGCTTTATCGCTTTCCTGTCGGTCTGCACTCTCATCCCGAACCGATAAACCAACGAGGCCGAATATAATAATCATTATGGCCGATGATATGGGGTTTTCAGATGTGGGCTGTTTTGGAGGGGAGATTCATACGCCGAACATAGATAAACTGGCCGCCGAAGGTCTACGCTTTAACCAGTTCTACAATTGTGCCCGCTGCTGTCCGACGCGGGCCAGCTTAATGACGGGACAGTATCCGCATAAAGTTGGCCTGGCCCAGAACGGCCGGAACCTGACCCGAAACGGTATTACCATCGCTGAAGCACTGAAACAGGCCGGATACAACACTGCGATGGCGGGCAAGTGGCATCTGTCCGTAACGGCCCCGCTTAAGGACAGGAAACTGCATCAAAAATGGCTGGACCATCAATATGATCCCGGCCATCCATTTGCCCCGATTGAAACGTATCCTGCCAATCGCGGATTCGAAAAGCATTATGGCGTGATTTGGGGGGTAATAGACCACTTTGACCCGTTTTCGCTTGTCGAGGGGACAGAGGCGGTAGAAACTGTGCCTGAGGATTATTATTTTACCGATGCCGTCACGGAAAAGTCGGTGCAATATATTCGCGAATTTAGCCGCTCCGACGAGCCGTTCTTTTTATACGTCGCGCATTGTGCACCACATTGGCCTTTGCATGCCTGCCCGGAGGATATTGCAAAGTATAAGGACACTTACAAGGCCGGCTGGGAAACACTACGCAGCGACCGGTATCGGCGGATGCTTAAAATGGGATTGTTCCGGAAAGAAAACACGCCTTTGCCGCCGATACAGGACCGAGGAAGGAAATGGGACCGGCTCTCTGATGAGGAAAAGGCATTCCAGTCGTCTAAGATGGCCGTGCATGCCGCAATGGTTGACCGCATCGACCAGGGTGTCGGAAAAATAATAAAGGCTCTTAAGCAGACCGGCCGGCTTGACAATACTGTGATATTCTTTTTGTCGGACAATGGCGCCTCGCCTGAAAAGCCTCAGCAGCCGGGATACGACCGCAGCTCGCAGACCCGGGACGGCCGCAGGATACGGTATAAAGGCATTTTCAAACCCGGTTCAGAAACAACCTATACCGGTATTGGAACGGCCTGGTCCAGTGCGTCGAATACACCCTTTCGTTACTGGAAAAAGGAGTCTTATGAGGGCGGCTGCCATACATCATTGATAATCCACTGGCCTGAAGGACTTAAATCACGACCCGGCTCAATCACCGAAGAAGCTGGCCATGTTATGGACATTATGCCCACATGCCTGGAACTGGCCGGGGCACAATATCCGGCGGAATACCGGGGACATAAATTAACGCCTCTGGACGGCAAAAGCATGGCCCAGGTCCTGGCTGGCGGGAAACGCGAAGGGCATAACAGGCTTTTCTTTGAACATATGGGCGGCCGGGCTGTTCGTATGGGTAACTGGAAGCTGGTTGCCTTGAAGGACGAGCCTTGGCGGCTTTACGACCTGGCCAAAGACCGGACTGAAACAAATGACCTGGCCGCGGAGCGTCCCGACCGTGTGCAGGCGATGAATGCTGAATGGAATCAGTGGGCCAAGCGGGTAGGTCTATAAAAATCACTACTTGAAGCAACAAATTGAGGAGAGCAAAATGAATCGCAGGCAGTTTATCAAATCGGCGGGCTTTGGGACAATGGGACTGGCAATGTTCGGATGTGCGGTTGGTGTACAGAAGGCCGAAAATACTCGTCCCAACATTATGCTCATAATCGGCGACGATATGGCCTGGGAGGATTGCGAGCCGTATGGCAGTAAACAGGTGCCGACGCCGAATATGGCCCGTCTGGCCCGCGAAGGGATGTGTTTCGATGCGATGTTCACATCGACGGCGATGTGTGCCCCTACCCGGCAGCAGCTTTACACCGGTATGTATCCGGTTCGCAATGGCGCTTACCCTAACCACAGTAAAGTTTATGACGGAGTCAAGAGCCTGGTACATTACCTTAAGGAGCTTGGGTATCGGGTCGGCCTGATTGGCAAAAGACATTTCGGGCCGCCGGAATCTTTTCCGTTTGAATTTATCGGCGGAAAAAAGGGTGCCTCGGACACTGCTGCTATCGCCCGGTTTGTGAACCGCGACAAGAACCAGCCTTATTGCCTTATTGTGGCTTCAAACGAGCCCCATGGGCCCTGGAACAAAGGGGATGCTTCCGCTTTTAATGCGGACGGGCTGACTGTTCCGCCGTATCTGGTTGACTGCCCGCAGACACGGGAAGACCTGACCAAGTATTTTGCTGAAATTACTTGTCTCGACGGCCAGCTTGGTGCGTGTATGCAAATTGTCGACACTTCAGGGCGGAAGGACGACACCATGGTCATTTTCACCAGCGAGCAGGGCTCATCGTTTCCTTTTGGCGGCAAGTGGAGCTGTTATGAGATGGGCCTGAAGACCGCCTTCATTGTCCGCTGGCCCGCCAAGGTCAAAGCAGGCTCTCGTAACCGGGCGATGACCCAGTATGTGGACGTTGTGCCGACCTTGATTGAAGCGGCCGGAGGAAAACCTGAAAAAATCAACACCGGACGTCCGGATGCCCACGGTAAAACCGGATTCGACGGTCGCAGTTTCCTCAAGGTGCTGTTAGGTAAGACCGAAAAGCACCGCAATTATGTATATGGTGCCCATACAACCCGCGGTATTATCAACGGCTCGGGATGTTATCCGATACGCTCTGTGCGCTCAGAGCGATATAAATATATATGGAATCCGAATCACCGAACGGTGTTTTATAACGTAATTTCAACCCGACCAAACGAGCTGCTGCAAACTTGGAAGGAGATAGGTAAGAATAATCCCGCCGTTGCGGCCCGTGCCCGATTCTATCATCACCGCCCGGCAGAGGAACTTTATGACCTCGAATATGACCCATACGAGCTTAAGAACTTAGCTGATGACTCTGCTTATGCAAAGGTAAAAGGCCGACTCAAAAAAGAGCTTGAGCGCTGGATGCAGCAGCAAGGTGACCAGGGCAACGCAACAGAACTAAAGGCAATTGAAAGACAAGGCCCAAACAGGAAATGGACACCGTATGATCCTAATCGTTCCCCGAAGCCGAAGAAGACGAGGAAAATTGCTAATTAACTTTGCCTTCTATCAACCGCGCTGATACTCCTTTGGTGAGACGTGTTTGGTCAGATTTTGAACCATCTGCTCGGCACGGTTCGATTTGCTTTAACTTCTTTTCGCGCAGAGCATTGTAACAATCAGGCAGGTCAAATGACTTCAATATATTTGGCACAAATGCTGAAAGCGGCCATACATAATTTTCAGACTCGGCAATGTCGGAATATGAAGTCAAGGCGTTTTTTAGTGTAATTTGTTTGACCTGATCCGACAAAACAGCAGCAAATGTGGCCGGCAGCGCGCCCCATTCCTTGCCTACTATATGGACCTCATCGTGACCGTTGCCCTTGAGCCAATGGAGCACCCGAAGCACATCGTAAGTCTTTTGACCGACGTACGGCCTGTCGAGCATGATGGAGTGAATCGCATAGAAGTAGTCGTTACCATAAGGGTCGAGGAACGAATTCTGATTGCACGTGTTCGGCTGCGATTCTCCAATACCCCGTACGTCGCACGTATAAAAGGCCGAATCCGGCTCGTCTTTGAGTAACTCGGCAATCAACGACTCTTCACGAAGCTCAGCATCGCTGGAATGATGCGCGACGTACAAGATGGCTCGCTTCTGTCCCCTGGGCGGTCGCGACATCAGCCGCTCATCGGAAAGACGATACACGACGGCAAAAATCCCCGGCTCGG
>Ga0209427_10009015_pt1 | contig 11168 bp, 12 predicted proteins | sample DeeMarSWOR136_30_FD_187465 | JGI IMG/M metagenome (GOLD analysis project Ga0209427, IMG submission 187465) | Marine sediment microbial communities from White Oak River estuary, North Carolina - WOR-1-36_30 (SPAdes) (version 2) | ecosystem: Environmental > Aquatic > Marine > Intertidal zone >... | reverse complement strand
TCCTGCTCTTCGGTGGCGCAATCTTGCTAATTGTTGGCATCATAGGCTTGATTATTGGCTTTGGACTGTGGGGCATGAAGTCTTGGGCTTGGATATGGGCCATCATTGTCAATTTTATAAGCCTCATCATTGGCCTCACCAACCCTGCTCAGAATGTTCTGGGCCTAGCTATCAGCCTAATAATCATAATCTACTTGATGACTCCAGACATCAGAAGCAGATTCAGGTAGAACACAACGGTCCGGGCATTGCTGGCCCGGAATCTTCTCTTTTTCGAATCATGAATGGGCACTAGTCCACTCTAGGCCAAAACGTTTGATGGTCTTCTGGGTCGGAAGACCTGTTTCTAGGTCCCATCCACGGAGTCTGTAGTAGTCATCAAGCATAGGCTCCAGATTGACTACTTGGCCCTTACCTGGTCCCTCAGGCATAGGTTCCTTTGTGAATCTATCTGGAAGCGTATCATCTTTGCGGCTAATGCCTTCACGTGCATTGAAGAGGCGTTTCAGGTTCACCTGGCGTTCTGCAATCTTCATCAGATTGTCAACGCTTCCAAACTCCTTCACTCCTGTGGCCAACGGAAGCATCTTGGCGAAATCATGTATCCAGAAGATGGGAGGCCAAGATACGGAGTACCAACAGACAATCAGAGTATCTCTGATACAGTAGGTGTTCTCAGTTTCAAACACCGCAGTGGCCTTATACTTCTCAGTGTATGGATCAACAATCTCAGGGAGTTTGTCCTTGCCCCAACGTTCAGAGGCCACGTCTTCATATCCGAGTTGGTCAACGACGACGAGGCTTCTTAGATGGTCTGCTCCACGAGCTCCTGTTGCATGACCCAATCCTATGCTGCGGTGAGTGCGACCATCTTGTCCGGAAACCTCCATGCCCTTGACATGGATTGCATACTTCTCTGCCCCCTTCCCGATTCTCTGAGCCGCCTTTGCACTGCCTTCAGCCAACAGGTCACCAAACCCTTCTCTCTCAGCAATCATCTCCAATAAGCGAATCGTTGTTTCGCTGTCACCCCAATCAAGGCGAAGCCCGTCGGTGTCCTTCTCATCAATGATGCCGTTCTCAAAGGCCTCCATGGCAAATCCGATTGTGGCTCCTGCAGAGATTATGTCCATTCCGTATCTGTTGCAGATCTGATTGGCCTTCAGCGCGGTCGGATAGTCGTCGATGCCAAGCAAGCTTCCAAATGCCATCAGCCCCTCATACTCAGGGCCTTCCTCAAGTGTACCAGCAAAGGGCCCTTCTCTAACGTAGTTCACCTTCTTGCATCCGAGACTACACCCAAAGCACGCTCGGTCGGATATGGTGTAGCGTGGGCGGATATAGTCGCCAGCGAGCTTCTCCCATCCGGAAAAGACGCCAGTACGGTGGTTATACGTTGGTAATTCTCCAATCTCTTGCTTGACAGCAGTGAGTATCCACGTTCCCCATTTTCCCATCTCTTGTGCTTGAGGGTTCTCTCCTACTCTCTTGTGGGCATCCTTTGCAAGCTTGGTGAATCCTTCATGGTCATAGACCTCAACAGCGCCATGACCTCGAATTGCAATTGCTTTCACGTTCTTTGAGCCAAGAACTGCACCCATTCCGGTTCTTCCCGCCGCCCTAGCACTGTTGACCATGACGGCAGAGAACCGGACCTTCTTCTCACCAGAGGGTCCAATCGCCGCAACTTGTACGTCTGGGTCATTATGCCTCTTAGTTATCGCAGCACTCACTTCGTTGGTCTTCATCCCCCACAGATCGCTAGCATCCACAAGTTGAACATCATCATCCTCAATCGAGACATACACTGGTTTTTCTGAGGCGCCCTCAACAACCAGCATATCATAGCCAGCATATTTCAACTCTGGGCCTAAGAATCCTCCAACGTGCGACTCACCCCAGATCCCTGTCAGGGCGGCCTTCGACACGAATACTGTACGACCTGACATCGGCCAGAGTGTTCCTGTTATTGGTCCAGTGGCAATCAAAAGCTTGTTGTCAGGACTAAGAGCGTCGATACGCCCCGGAACCTCCTCATAGAGCAGGCGCGCTGCAAAGCCATCGCCTCCAATGTAGTCCCGTATCCAGTCTTCTGGCAGTTTTTCAGTCTTGAAATCGCCTTCGTCCAATCTAGCACGAAGAATGCGTCCCGTGTAGCCGCCATACTTCATGTCAGCTCTCTCCGCCGGACTCCTGTGCCTCCGCAAGTCTGCGGATTTCCTTCAGGTAGCTCGCTACCTTCCCATGTCTGTCTACTATCTCAGAAACATGTGAAGGGCCGTATATGATGGCTCCAGTAGGGCAGACCTTGGCACACTCAGGGTCTCCGCCGCAGTGGTCGCATTTGATGATTCTCATGCGCTCCGTATCTAGTTGAATCACACCGTTGACACAAGCTCCGACACAAGACTTGCAGAGTATACACTTGTCTTGGTCAACATAGGTCATCTTTGAAACGGGGTTTCTACGCATGGCGTAGACAGGACAAACATCCACACATGGTGCGGTTTCGCAGGGACCACAGACATTGGGGATGTCAACCCCCAGATCGTCATACTTGATTATCTTCAGCCTTGCCAGGCTTGGTTGAAACTTACCTTCATGCTTTGCAGTGCATGCAAGTTCACAGATTCTGCAACCCGTGCATTTGGTGAAGTCAACTGTTAGTTGTGATGTCAAGAGGTCCAACTCGCGGGAATCCCAGTACATGCGGAACGGAAAAAGGTTACTGAATTTCCTGAGGTGGGGGCTCTACTCGACTTCCACTACCCAATCGTATTTGTCCTCTCGCTCGCCGCTTTGAATTCCTATCAGTTCGTTGTAAAGTCTTTGAGTCAGAGGCCCAGTATTGCCATCTCCTACGGTGTAGGCGACTCCTTTGTAGTGTAGCAACCCGACTGGTGCGATTATCGCAGCAGTTCCGCAACCGAATATCTCCTCAACTTTGCCTGTTTCGAGCCCCTCCATTATTTCTTCAATGGAAATCCTGCGTTCGTTCACTTTCAGTCCCCAATCCCTGAGAATGTGGATTACTGAATCACGTGTAATCCCTGAGAGAATCGTTCCTGAAAGGGGAGGCGTAGCCACTTCATCGTCGAATTTCACGGCGATGTTCATTGTGCCCACTTCCTCGAGAAATCTCCGTTCATGCGCATCCAACCAGAGTACCTGTGTACACCCAACCTCAACCGCCTCTTTTCCGGCGAGCAGACCTGCGGCATAGTTGCCCATTGTCTTTGCTTCTCCAACCCCACCCTCAGCCGCTCTAACGTGTTTGTCTGCCACCATGATTTTGACAGGTCCGAACCCAGTAGGGAAGTAAGGACCCACGGGACTTAGAATGATATAGTACAGGTATTCGTCTGATGCCTTCACACCGAGCTTTGGTTCAGTTCCGATTAGTGTGGGACGAATATAGAGAGAACTCCCAGGAATCTGTGGGACCCAGTCACGTTCAATTCTGATGAGGTTCAACAATGATTCGAGGGCGAAATCCGGGTTGAGTGTAGGCATCACCATTCTGGTGGCGGATCTGTTCAGCCTCTCAATGTTCTTCTCAGGTCTGAAGAGGAGTACCCTTTCACCTCTTCTGTATGTCTTCAATCCCTCAAAGATGCCTTGACCATAATGAAGAACCAAGGCTGCCGGATCGATGGATAAGGGTCCGTAGGGCACCACTCTAGGGTCTAGCCACTCTCCACCCCTATAGTCCATCATAAACATGTGATCTGTGAAGACTGTTCCGAATGAAAGTTTGAGAACATCTGTTGGCTTCTTCTTGCGATCGTTCACCGGAAGGAGATTCGATTGAATCCTCATCTCCACTCACAACCATGGGGGCGGATGTGACAACGTCCTCTTAAGCTGATAGGTCAGAGTTAGTGCTTCTGTGAATGATTTATTAACGAAGCTCCTGATTGTCCACTGGGTGCGTCGGATGGCCGAGGAAGAGAAGACACCTGAGAAACCTAAGAAACGTGCGAAGAGAGACGACTATACAGAACTTGAGTTTGAACTTGGAGAGCTTGAGTTTGAGGCAAAAGGAAGCGCCAAAGTCGTTGAACGGATGTTCTACCAGCTTCTTGAGAAGCTGGAAACTGGGAAACTAAAGGCCATTTCCTCTGCGGTGAAAGAGCTTGAGGAGGCTGTAGACGAAGTAGAGGGTGAGGAGGAGGAAGAAGAGGGAGAAGAAGAAGAGGAGGAACCTTCGTCACCCGAGTTCGAGCCAGAACCTTCTGTGGAAGAGCCTCTGGAACCCCCACCGACATGGGACTATCTTGATACGGAGACTCCTCCCGAAACCGAGCCTGAACGTGAGGCTAGGGAAGCAGAGGATTAATCCAGCAGGAAGTTCTCACATCATACGTCAGAAAACACGCTCAGCTCGATTGAAAGTAAGTAGTCGATTCACCTGGAGAGTCTGTCAATGAGCCATCACGAGGGTAGTGCAAGGGACGATTACTATCTTGACCCTAAGGAAGTCTTGTCCCAGTACAGTGTCGAATGGGTTTCCTTGAGGAAGTCCTACGAGGAACTAAAGGAGAAGCTTGACCAGGTCAAGGCAGAATTGACAGAGATTGACCGAAAGCTTGAGAGTAGAGAGATTGGAGAACAGGAGCACATGGCTCAGTATCATGAGAAATGGCAGATCTCAACACAAATGGTACAGGTGAAGCGAGAGGTTGAAGGAAGGCTTTACGAGATCCAGAGAGAGATTCGTGCAGCCAACAGACAACTGAAACAGCAGGAAGAGGAAAGACTCAGACGAGAGCGACTCGAACAAGAGAAGAGTAATGCGATGATTGAATGGATGTCACTGAAGCAGGGATTCGAGCTGGTTGATCAAAGACGCAGAGAAATCGGCGCGGAGATGGACAGACTTGAACTACAGAGGCGCCAGGGCAAGATCACTGATGATGAGTTTCGAAACGAGCGGGTCGGCCAGATTGGTAAGTTAGCTGAGTTGGCGGTTGTGGAATCCGACGTCAAACGTAGGTTGGCCGAGCTACTTGAGATAATCAGAAAATGAAATGACATTCCAGGTGGTAGGAAGAGAAGGCGGAAACGGCAGAAACTCAGGGAGTTCCTGCCAGGTTCATGCTACGCATAGTGGCCTTGATTTATCATTGCATCGGCAACCTTCAGGAAACCCGCAATGTTGGCTCCAAGAACATAGTTACCCTTGTCACCGAATTTCTCAGAAGTCTTGTATGCGTTCTCATGGATCGCCGTCATGATCCCGTGAAGCTTCCTGTCGACTTCTTCACGTGTCCAGAAGAAGCGCTGACTGTTCTGTGCCATCTCGAGCCCTGAAACTGAAACACCACCTGCATTGGCGGCTTTTCCAGGACCGTATAGAACCTTGGCCTTCTGGAATATCTCAATTGCCTCTGGCACACAGGGCATATTGGCACCCTCGCCAATGGCTATAACGCCATTGTCAACAAGCATCTTAGCCTCCTTGGCATCAACTTCATTCTGAGTCGCACTTGGCAAGCCTATGTCACACTTGAGTTCCCATGGACTTCCTTTGTCCGAATAGTCTACATTGAACTTCTCGGCATACTCCTTGATACGTCCTCTGCGTACGTTCTTCAATTCCATGACCCAAGCAAGCTTCTCGCGGTCAATACCATCGGGATCATGAATCCATCCGCTAGAGTCGCTAAGAGCAATCACCTTTGCACCAAGGTCTATGCACTTCTCAGTGGCATATTGCGCGACATTGCCTGACCCAGAAACCACAGCAGTCTTACCCTTTAGACTCTCGCCTTTGGTCTTCAACATCTCCTCAACGAAATACACGCATCCATATCCTGTTGCCTCTGGACGAATCAGAGAACCCCCATAGGTAGGCCCTTTTCCAGTAAGAACGCAGGTCCCATGAACACCAGTCGCCTTGCGGAATACGCCGTACAGATAGCCAATCTCACGAGCACCGACACCTATGTCTCCTGCGGGCACATCTATGAACTGTCCAATGTGCCGGTAAAGCTCAAGCATGAAGCTTGTGCAGAAATTCTCCACCTCGGCATCTGTCTTCCCCTTCGGATCAAAGTCAGAACCGCCCTTGCCACCGCCCATGGGCAGAGTTGTCAGGCTGTTCTTGAATACTTGCTCGAAACCCAGGAACTTCAAGACACCTTGTGTCACAGTCGGATGGAATCTGAGACCACCTTTGTACGGCCCGATGGCTGAGTTGAATTGAACCCTGAGACCTCTGTTTACCTGAACGTTCCCATCTTTGTCTTTCCATGGTACACGGAATTGGATGATTCGCTCGGGCTCCACAATCCGCTCAAGAATAGAATGTTCCTTGTACTGGGGGTACTTCTTGATTGCGGGCTCAAGAGATTCCAAAACCTCGAGAACGGCCTGATGGAAGACCTTCTGATGAGGGTCCTTCTCAATGACCTGATTATATACAGACTCTATGTAAGCATCCAACAGTCTTCACTCACCATAAAGTGATTGACGGACCGGCCCGCGTAATGGCTTGCACATAAATGAATCGGAAACGACCACGTGCGGAAGAGGTGCAACAAACCAGTCAGGAAAGGGTCCAAGAGCCTTCTGGCCTAGGTTGATTTAAGATAACAGTCATTAGTCACAACTCAGAAGGCAAGAAAGGAGAGAGAACATGTCAGACTTCGAGCAGGAATGGATATCTCCGATTCTGGAGGTCTACAAGAAAGGGGAGATAACCCACAAGTACTCTGCTATCCTCGGCCTTAATCCACTTGGCCAGATGGTGTGCAGACATATCTACGAGAGAGACACATTCGAAACTGTTCTCGTCGTCAATTCTCCTTCCTTCGCAGTGTGGAACAGATATCCTGCCGATGTCAAGCCGCCGGTCATCCCTGTACAGGGAATGGTATCGGGTGACGTGATGCTCCTCTTTGGTGACGTCATAATTCGTGAGTATGAGTGGGTTCCAGACCTTCTATTCTACCTGCAAAGCAATGTCCCCACAGAAACAGTCCTTGCACTCATGGCGCACGATGGCCCAACGTGTGGCCAAGTCACCTCTTCCAAGGGTGAAAGACTACTTGACAAGATGGAAGTGCAGTTGGGTAGGTCTGACTTCTACGACGGTCTGATTGCCCCACTTCTAAGTGTAGGTCCCGTAGCCGAACTGGATTTAGTTGTGATATTTCTTGAAGAGTCCACAGAGAAGGAGGTTCTGCTTCAAGTAGACGACACAACGGTCTGTGTTGGTGAGATTGAACGCGCCCTGCACCTTCTTGATATTGGATTGGATCTCAAATCGGAAAACGTCGTGGGGAAGTCAGAAGAGGAAGGAGCATGAGTCTACTCTAGATGATTCTTCCTTCTAGTTCGCCCGAATCCTGTACGATTCCTCTCCCAACCCACCAAGTCATCAGAGGAGAGCGACTCACTGCGTAGTCCGCCATCGCACTCTTGGCACATCAGAGCCCTGGTTGTGTTGACATTCACAATCTTTCCGCACGAAATGCATGTCCAGAGACCTGACTGTAGTAACTTAGTCTTCCGGAACACAATGCGGGCTAGATCCTTCAGTGATTCTGGACACTCTTCAGCTACTCCAATGACTCCTTCTTTCGACCACTCGCAAATCACTGAAACCAGAGTGGTTGTGAGTTCTATGACTCTTGTCGTAGCCTCCTCGATCTGTTGAGAAGTTTCTGATTTCGTGTCAATGGGCACCTGAGGGGCCTGTGCAAGAAGCTCCAAAAACACGAAGAAAGCGGGAACGGGGAACCTATCCTTCCCCTTGGCCTCAACCATCTGCCCAAGGACAGCGGACATCATCAAGGTCTGCGTGTAGTCCTCCTGAAGGATGTTGGAGATTTCGTCCACAATCTTGGTGGCGTTGATTTGATACTTATCGGGGTTCAGGTTGTTCTCTTTCGCCAGTGCCCCGACTGCGTCGATGAGTCCCTCACCCTCCTTCATGGTTTCGTTGACTCGACTGGCCACACTGTCGTAGCTCAGGCCAGCGTCCTTGGCAATCTTCTGCAGAAGTTCTCTGGCGGTAAGACTCAATTGAAACACGTACCTGAACAAGCTCAGGGAATTCTTCAATGACAACCATTTTAGGTTGTGTGTATGATGTTACAGTGCGCGTACAACGCAATTAGGTGAATCCGCAAATGATGTTGTCTGACGTAGACATCGAGAAGGCGATGAAAGCAGGAGCAATCACCATCGATCCTTATGACCCAGAATTACTTGGACCATGTAGCGTAGACTTGAAACTGGACAGCATATTCAGAATATACAATCCAGGTTCTCCCATTGATGTTCGTTCAGAGGAGGCTCTAGACAGAGACACAAAGCTTGTTGATACTCGAGGGGAGCCCTTCATGATTCTTCCCGGGCAGTTTGTGCTCGCGCAGACAGTGGAGAGAATCACACTTAGTTCGGAATACGCAGCGCTCCTTGAAGGCAAGTCAAGCATTGCACGCTTGGGTATAATTGTGCATGCTGCTGGTCTGGTCAACCCAGGCACTGGTTCTGAGAAGCCAGGAAAACTGACGCTGGAGATCTACTGCGAGAATCTGAGCCCGGTGCTACTATACCCTGAGATGCCAATTGTACAGATAATGTTCGTTCTCCTGAGCAGCCCCTCAAGGACCGGATATGACCATAGATCCAGCAGTCGCTTCATTGGTCAAGGTCGTCCTGATGTGACGTAGCCAAGGAAAGTCTCTTTAAGGAAATGATGTCGCCCGAACTTGGCGGTCTGGCATGAAAGAGTATGACGTAGTGCTTGCGAGTGGTGCGGAACATCTCAAGGACCAGTTCGAGAAACACGGCTACCGGGTTTTCATTTCGAACCTCAACTATGATGGACGACGCTTGTTCCCAAACGCTGACCTCTACGCACGACTCGGCGATGTAGCGGAGCTTTCAAATCGAAGGGTCGTTGTCGTCCAGAGTTGCACAGGAGCAGGACCAGCGGAGGCGGAGCGATATACTACTGCCGACCGTGTAATCGAGCTACTGCTGATTCTTGACATCTTGAAGAATCCTATGGAAGTTGAGAAAGTAGGACATAAGGAGTACTCAGAAACTCCCGTTTCACAGCCTTCAAGGGTCGAGGTCATCCTGACCTTTCAACCGTTCGCGCTACAGGACAAGGTCTTCAAGACCGGTGAGGCCGTATCTGGAAGGTGGGCAACACGGAAGATTGCGGAGGGTTGCGAGAAGATCTGGGTCGTGAACCCTCATGCCCCAAGCAGCCTCCCATGGGTTCAGGATCTTATCGGTAAGGGACTTTACGAGGAGATAGATGTCATACCGGACCTGATAGAGTTCGCGCACAAGCGATTTGGCTTCACAGACTGCCTAGTCGTAACGCCTGACGAAGGAGCACGAGAGAGATACAACATCGAAGGTTTTGGGAAGAGCCGCACAAACTCGTACTGCGTGGAGTTGCACGGCGAAGTGGATGTCAAAGACAGGGAAGTGATTGTCATAGACGACCTTACCAAGAGCGGCGGTACTCTGTTGAAGGCCGCTGAACGCCTTCAAGATCTAGGAGCAACCAAGGTTGGTATGGCCGTGGCGCACGTACTCCCCCTGATAGATAAGGGCGAAGAACTGCTTGAGGCACTTCTGGAGAAAAGTCAGAGGAAGATTGTGACCACAAATACGGTAAGAACGCGGGCCTTCTGTGATGAGGCACCAGAACTGACCTACAATATCGTGGATTCACTCGTCAAGATAATCTAGACAATAAGTCAGTTCAATCAACGAGGTCTTGGGCCTTCGGCCGTGCAGTCCATGACTTTGAACCGACTCGCTCAACGAATCCACGCTTTTCCAGGTCGCTTAGAGCCATAACAACATCGTTCTGGTTACACTCGACGTTCTTGCTCCTCAGTGTCCGAGTGATAGCGGATGCTCTATGAGTGTCCTCAAGAATAAGAGAGAGGATTCTTCGCTGAAGTTCTGTGGGTTCTTCGCTCATGGACGCCACTCTACCACGCCCTCCGCTTGAATCTTTTAAGGATATCTCTCAACTTCAGGATGACCCAGCGGAACGAAACGCTTTTCTTGTGCCTCCGCGGGGCGCCCCTAGGTTGGCATTGGGATGGAAGACAATCGCGAGTATCACATAGCCGTTGCACCAGGGGAGATGCCGGAACTAGTGTTGCTACCTGGAGACCCCGGCAGGTCACAACTCATAGCAGAGCAGTTCTTCGATGACCCAGTAGAAGTCGCGAAGAACAGAGAATACTGGAGCTACAGAGGGACCTACAAAGGAGTAGGGGTAGGAGTCTGTTCAACAGGAATTGGATGTCCGTCAGCGGCAATCGCCATTGAGGAACTTGTCAAAGTGGGATGCAGAGTCTTCGTCCGTGTGGGAACGGCCGGAGCAATAGACCCCAAACTTCGGGCGGGGGATATCGTGGTTTTCACTGGTGCTGTGAGAGACGATGGAACATCTAGACAATATGTTCCTCTAGAGTTTCCAGCTGTAGCAGACCCACACTTGGTGACAGCGCTTACTGAGGCCGCCGTTGCTGCAAAGGCGAACTATTACGTTGGTATAGGGCACAGTAAAGACTCGTTCTATAGTGAATTCCCTGAGATGACCGCGGATCCAGATTCAATGAGCCGGAAGTGGGAGGCCATGAGAAAGGCGGGCGTCTTGGCAACCGAGATGGAGGCCGCGGCTCTTTTTGTCATAGGACATTTGAGAGGAGTCCAAGTAGGTAGCATATGTGTGATTGTGGGAGAGAACATAGAGAAGGAGGAAAAGATTGTGGGCAAGCCTCCTCTAGACAATCTTGTCACTATAGCGCTCGATGCGATGATAGGACTAGGCAAGTAGGAAGACGTCCCGAGATTCGGTACAGAGCTTTCAGTACTAGATTCCACCGAACCATACGCGCTTCTGAACAGCCATATGCAGGTTCTCGGCTGTTGTCTTGTCCAATCCGGTTGAAAGCGCCAGCTGCTCAGCGCTTGTAGACACGATATCAGTGATAGTGGAGTACCCAGCATTTCCCAACGCAGTAATTGTTGAGTCAGGCACGCCAAGCTCCAATAGGACAGCCCTCAACTCTTGCCGGGTTACTTCGCTTGCCTCTGGAGGCTGTACCCCTGGAAGCTCCGCCTCTAGTGCATCTTCAGTGGATGGAGCTGCGGGTGCAGGCGTCGGAGAGGGTCTC
>Ga0209427_10009010_pt1 | contig 11172 bp, 11 predicted proteins | sample DeeMarSWOR136_30_FD_187465 | JGI IMG/M metagenome (GOLD analysis project Ga0209427, IMG submission 187465) | Marine sediment microbial communities from White Oak River estuary, North Carolina - WOR-1-36_30 (SPAdes) (version 2) | ecosystem: Environmental > Aquatic > Marine > Intertidal zone >... | reverse complement strand
GAAGTTCTCAAGGATGCCGACATCGAAAGCTCGACTCTTGAGATCATCGGGTCGGAAGACATCCTGAAGAGAAGCGCTCAGTACCTACAAGAGTGCGGTCTCTGATCGCAAATCTTCTGTTCCGGCTAAGCCGAATAAGGAGAAGTCATATGAACGCTCACCAAAATAAAGATGTCATTCTATGGCTGATTGTATTGATCGTCATTGTTTCAGCCATTGTATTCTATCGAGTTGGTTTTCACAGACCCGTACCGGCTTTTAATGGAGAGAAGGTAAAATCTCTTCAGGGCCACGATGCGCAAGAGGTACAAACTCCTCCGAAGGAAGAGCAGTCTGACGCCTCATCGGAATCGACATTTCATCAGCGTTAAACAACCGAACTAACAATGGAAAAACTAAAAGATCGCCAATCTCTCTCGGACAATCGGCTTTATTTCCGTGCCGTGTTTGGTGAACAGGGCGACACTTCGACGCTGGGCATCCTCGACGAAACCGGCGGTACAGAGGCCGGATATGACGTGGCCTATGTCGATGAAAACAGGAACGGCGATCTGACGGACGATCCTGCAAAAAAATTCCCCCGATACGACCGCGGAAGCCGGGCGGGTCAACTGGCTCCTCGATATGCGGCCCTATTTAGGAAAAGTCACCGGAGAATAAACTGTTCAGATCAAAAGATAGCACTCCGCTACCCATTGAGGTATTTTTTAAGTCTTATTCATATTTTGAAAAGGAAGGACAACTTATGAAACGAACAAGGAAGATCATGCTCTTCACATTATTGATCGCCGCATCAGTCTCACACGCTCGGCGCGCCGAGCTGCTGGAGATACCGAAGGTCTCACGGGACAAGGTCATCTGCTTCTGTCTCTACACCGTGCAGGACAGCATTCTGAAAATGACGGCCCAGTTATACCCGCTCAAGGAGGGCGAGAGCAGGACCGTGCGCCTGGAGGTCAGGCAAGGCAGGAACTGGAAACAGATCGCCGAAGCCCCGGTGATCGAGCAAGGCTGGACGGCGCTGCTTCGCGTGGAGAACTGGGACTCGACCAAGGACGTCGAATACCGCGTCGCGCACGGCGAGAAGGCCTACTACGAAGGCACGATCAAGAAGGATCCCGTCAACAAGGATGAGATTGTCGTCGCGGCGTTTACGGGCAACTCGATCTATCCCGGCCACGGCGGGGACATCCCGAAAACCGACATCGTGGCCAACATTAAGAAGATCAAGCCGGACCTGCTGTTCTTCTCCGGAGACCAGGTGTACGACCATTTCAAGCATTATGCCTATTGGCTCAAGTTCGGCAGGGATTTCGGTGAGATCATCCGCAACATTCCGACCGTGACCATCCCGGACGACCACGACATTGGCCAGGGCAATCTCTGGGGCCAGGGCGGCCGGCTCGCCAAGACCCGCGCGGGCCACGACGGCGGATACGCCGCTCCCGTCGAATACGTCAAGGAGGTCGAGCGCGCCCAGACGAGTCATCTGCCCGATCCGTACGATCCGACGCCTGTCGAGCGTGGCATCGGTGTCTATTACACGGCGCTGACCGTCGGTCGAGTAAGCTTTGCGATCATCGAAGACCGCAAATTCAAATCCGGACCGGAAGGACTCGTACCTCAACGAGGGCCGCGGCCCGACCATGTCAACGATCCGGACTACGATCCCAAAAGCGTGGACGTGCCCGGCGCCGTGCTGCTCGGCGAGCGGCAACTAAAGTTTCTGCGCGAATGGGGAACCGACTGGCACGACTGCGATATAAAATGCGTGCTATCGCAGACCGTCTTCTGTGGCGGCGCGCACCTGCACGGCAAAAGGGATAATCGCCTGGTGGCCGACCTCGATTCCAACGGATGGCCGCAATCCGGCAGGAACCGGGCGCTGCGGGAAATTCGCAAGGCCTTCGCCTTCATGATTGCCGGCGATCAGCACTTAGGGACGATCATCCACCACGGCATCGACGACTGGAACGATTCCGGCTACTCGATGTGCGTGCCCTCAATCGCGAACCTCTACCTGCGATGGTGGGTGCCATTGGAGCCGGGGAAGAACCGCGAGCCCAGCGCGCCCGAACATTTAGGCGAGTTCCACGATGGCCTGGGCAATAAGATCACGATGCTGGCCGTGGCGAATCCGACGCCGGAGGAGAATCACGACAAGCTGACGACACGGGCCGCCGGATTCGGCGTGGTCCGTTTCAATACAAAAACCCGGAAAATCACCATCGAGTGCTGGCCCCGCAACGTGGACGTCGCCTCCCCCGCTGCCGAGCAGTATCCCGGCTGGCCCCGAACGATCGACCAGATCGACAACTACAGCCGAAAAGCCGTCGCCTACCTGCCCACGCTAAGGGTAAGGGGAGTGGTTAATCCCGTCGTCCAGGTGATCGATCAGGACGACGATGAGATCGTCTATACCCTGCGCATCAAGGGCAGGAGGTTCCAGCCGAAGGTCTTCAAGCAAGGAACTTACACGATCAAGGTGGGCGAGCCGGCCGAGGACCGCTGGGAAATCTTGCGAGACGTTCAGGCTCTTAGCCCTGGCCAAAAGAAAACTCTGAGGATAAAACTTTAAAATAAAGTCAAGCAACACGACGGTGAAAAGAACGTCGAAAAGATGAGATTGAGATGTCACGTTTTATTGAAACGTCATTGATGTATGTCTTTCTTTTTCAACCGCCGATATTGTTCTATTTGAGGCGGAAATTAAAATGGCGGATCAGCGGTGTGTTGCTTGTTTCTCTTTCCTTCCTATTGGGCTGGTTGTTACTTTTTGCTTTTGGAATTATTGCCAAATTGAATAGCCCCGACGATGGTTTCCCTCTCGCGTTTGTCGTGTTTTTCATGCTCATGGGTGGCTGGCTCTTCTCAGGGGGTTTGCTTCTCCTTTGGTCTCCTGTTATTGTCTTCTTTTCTACGAAGAATAGGAAGATCAAACTTGCCATGAGCCTGATTATCCTTGTGCTTATTATCCTGGCAGGTTTCCTGCACGTTTGGAGTCCATACGATTGGGACGTTCCCGATAATCGATTGATACATGACGATACCACTTTTGCGGGTTTTGATAGAACCACTTACAGGGTGTTTGAGGCGAAGAATGACTTGTTGAAACAAAAGCTAATCCGCAGATGGGACCTAAAACCAACGCAGACTTTTCCGGATGGTCGTGGTCCAATATCTTTTGGAGAAGTAGACAAACACAAGCCCGAATGGTGGCAATCTCAAGACGTCCTCGATAAACTTGAGAGATATTACTTTGTCCATGATTCGGATGAAATCTACTGCAACCTTTGGTATGATCCAAACAATCAAAGACTATATATGGAAAATGGGAATTGGTAAAAGCTAAACTACTTAAAAGGAAAGGAATGACATTATGAAAAAGCTCATCATCGTATCCATCGTCGCAGCGGTTTCGCTCTCCTGCGCAACGCTGTCCGGGAAAAAGTCGAAAAGCCTCTTTAACGGCAAGGACCTGACCGGCTGGCACGTCGATATTCCCAAGATGGATGAGGACCCGAACGTGACAAGCGCGTTCATCGTTCGTGACGGCCTGCTCGTCAGCCTGGGCACGCCCAGAGGGCATCTCATCACCGACGCAGTCCATGAGAACTACCGGCTCGAAGCTCAATACCGCTTCGCCGGCGAGCCCGGCAACTGCGGCATCCTCGTCCACGCCTCGACGCCGCGCGCCCTTTACGAAATGTTCCCCAAGTCGATTGAAGTCCAAATGAACCACGAGCACGCCGGCGATTTTTGGTGCATCGTTGAAGACATCACCGTGCCGGATATGGTGAAGCGCCGCGGGCCGAAGGAGAAATGGGGTATCACGGAAGGCAAGGCCCGCCGAATTCTCAATCTGACCGATGACTCCGAAAAGCCCGTGGGCGAATGGAATACGATGGTGATCGAATGCCTCAACGACGCCGTTATGGTCTGGGTCAATGGCGATCTTGTCAATCACGGCACCGATTGCACCGCGGCCAAAGGCCAGATCGCCATCCAGGCGGAAGGGTCCGAAGTCGAATTCAAAAAGCTGCTATTGACTCCCATTACCAAATTCAGCCGCGCAAACTGAATATTACGCATATAACGGGGAGCCGAGCGCTCCGGATCGATCCGCCCCATATTAGAGTCGTTTGTCGCCAGGAGACCCACCGGGGCATACGAACGGGCTGTGGGTCGGCAGGGGCCGATGGGTCACAAGAATCGAGACCCCCCGCAGAAAGGAGTGACGAAGATGTTGCCATGCAAGAAGATCCTCTCCGCGATAGATTTCAGTGAGGCCTCTTTCGAGGCGCTGAAAGTAGCGAACGAACTGGCGTTGAGCTTCTCGGCAGAGCTGTTGCTCGTACACGTCCGACCTCACGCATGTTTGCCGCCGGATACGATGGCGACGCCGGGGTTTGACATCGAATTATGTGAGCGGCGACTGGCCGAGGAAGCCCGCCGGAACCTCGAGCAGGTGGCGGCGACGCGCGTACCTGAGCAGATTAAGAAGAGGCTCATCTTAAAAGACGGGGACGCCGGTCATGAGATCCTGGAGACGGCCAAGAGCGAGGCAGTGGACCTGATTGTCATCGCAACGCATGGCATGAGCAGTTGGCACCACTACATGCATGGCGCCGTCGCGCAGCGAGTCATTCACCACACGCCGTGCGCTGTGCTCGTAGTACGTTCTCCTTTGCGCCGGCAATGACTCCCGGTCGTCCAAGACACAGCCGGCGATCTCCAGCGTTAGGCCCGGCCAGCCATGAAGAAACCAATAACAGTCGAATATCTCCCCGATTCATCTGTGGATGCTTCTTTGGATGCAGAGCTCAGAATACTGCTGACACGATGCTTTACCAAGCCGGAAGATGTCGTTTTCGCAGACCAGCGTTACTTTTGCGAACCCTACCCGCATCGCTGGGTGATACGGGATACGCAGGATTCCATCGTCGCGCATGTGGGTGTGCATGAGAAAACCGTGGATGCGGACGGGCGAACATTCCGAATCGGTGGAATCGCGGAAGTGTGCGTGCATCCTGAATATCGAGGCCAGGGGTACGTTAAGAAGATGCTCGCGTGTGTTCATGATTGGCTCATCCGACATGAATTCGACTTTGCCGTGCTGTTTGGCGATCCTCATGTGTACGGCTCCAGCGGCTACGTTCAGGTGGACAACCTTGTCCACGATGAGGTGTCGGATATGGGCGAGAAGCTCACACGTCAGAGCCCGGCGATGGTCCGGCAACTATCGGATACACCGTGGCCCGCCGGACAGGTCCACCTGCCCGGACCGAAGTTCTGACGCCTTCGGAGGGACCCCTAACAAGCGGTCGCACGGGCGGTTGGGGACAGTCGCTGATCTCCGAGAGCAAGCAAGTATGAGGAAGAGATGATCGCGATAAAACCGCACCACTTCATTGATATCATTACTTCGTTCGGTGCCGGGCAGAGGACGTTTCAGCCCCACCCCTATGGGCATGATGTTCATACGGTCTCACAGCAAATACTGGATGATCCGGATACGATGCTGAAGATGGAGCTGGGAGAAGACGATATTTGCAGGCCGTGTGTGCACAATATCAATGGCTCCTGCGATGATATAATCGACACATCGTTCCGACCGCAGGCCCCGCCCTCCAAGAAAGCCTGGAACTTGCTTATCGATCAACGTTGGTGTAAACGGCTTGGAATCCGGCAGGGAGACCAATTCTCGGTACGTGATTTATGCCGGAGAATTCGGGACAGGATCGGGGACATCACGGACATCTATCGAGAGGTTCCCGCGGACAGAACGAAAAGGAGACAGGCCAACTTGACCAAGGGACTTGAGTATTACCTGGAGCGTCGAATGAAATGAATGAAGCGTGATCTTTCTGCTTCTCCCGGAAATATCCGGAGTTAGACATCATCGGATTGTGGATTGACAGCGAACGGACGATTCGAGAGATTTGCTCATCTCTTGAAGAGAACGGAGGCTTATAGCACGTAGACCAAGGCGGTGCGAAATATCGCACCCTCCATGCTTTTCGGCAGAACGGCTTGGCGCGGCCCTTTTGAACCTGTAGAATCGTCGGCTGGATGAACCTCGATGCCGGAGGCCGGGCCTCGGCGCGTATCGAGGATCAGGAAACGAGAATCGAGCAGATTAGGAGACCTCTCATGTCAAAGAACAACATTCCGACGAAGCCCGCCGCAGGATTGAATCTCTCGCGGCGAGCATTCTTGAAGCGTACGGCGGCGCTGGCCGTTGCGCCGTGCATTATCCCCGCCACCGCGTTCGGCCGCGGCGGAAGGGTCGCCCCCAGCGAACGCATCATCATGGGCGGGCTCGGCATCGGCCGTCGCGGCTCACACGACCTACGCTGGATGCTGCCGGAGGCGGACGTGCAATTTGTCGCCGACTGCGACCCGCAAAAGCAGCGCCGCGAGGCCGTTAAGCAAATCGTGGATACGCACTACGGTAATAAGGACTTTAAGCTATACGCCAACACGCCCGAGTTCCTCGCCGAGCGGACGGACATCGACGCGCTGCTGGTCACCACCGGCGACCGATGGCACGCCCTGGCCTCCATCCTGGCTATGCGAGCGGGCAAGGACGTCTATTCCGAAAAGCCCTCGGCTATGACCATCGCGGAAGGCCGGGCCGTGGTGGAGACCGCGAACCGCTACCGCCGTATTTACCAAACCGGCACGCAGCGGCTCAGCGAAGGCAACTTCACCTTCTGCAACGAAATGCTCCGTCTCGGCCGGCTCGGCAAGGTGCACACGGTTCGCGCCCACATCGCCCCATGGCAAGCGGCGGAGATGAGGCACGACTGGCTGCCCGCCGAGCCCTTACCGCCAAAGAGCGAAGTGGACTGGGACGCTTGGCTGGGCCCGTGCCCTTGGCGACCCTACAATTCCCAGTACACCCGCGGCAACTGGCACGGCTTTTACGATTTCCACACCAGTTGCATCGGCGAGTGGGGAGCGCACACCTTTGCCCAATGTCAAGTCGGAATGGGAGCAGCCGACACCTCGGCCATCGAGTACAAGTACGTGAACAACGAGAGCGGCGACGGCATGGTGACCAAGTTCGCCAACGGCATTGAGATGATCCTGGAACGCGACATGGATAAGAAGTACTGGCGCGGCTCGTGTGGGGTTTGGTACGAAGGCACCGAGGGCTGGGTTTCCGCCGCGGACGGGTATTCACAGCCGGATGTTTCCTCGCCGGCCATGCTGGACGACTTCAGGAAGATCGTCTATGACTACCAGGCCCGCACACAAAGACCGATGAGCCACGTCCGTGATTTTCTCGATTGCGTCAAATCCCGCCGCCAGCCGGTCGCCAATCCGGTCGTGATGCACCGATCCATGACAACGGTACACGCGGCGAACATCTGCATGTGGCTCAAGCGCGACCTGAAATTCGATCCGGTCAAAGAAGAATTCATCAACGATGACGAAGCGAACCGGTTCCGCTCGCGTGCCATGCGAGAGCCGTGGATCATCTGAGGACCTAACCTTTACCCGAAAGGAAATCAAGCCATGTCAAAGTCAAGAATAACCATTATCCTGATTATCGCATTGCTGGGCGCCGGGGCGGCGCGGTCTTTCGCCCAGACGGTCCCAGCCAAGGGGGACGAGGCCAAACTGATCGCTGTGCTGAAGTCGGGCGCATCGCACAAGGAAAAGGCCGATGCGTGCCGAGGCTTGTCCTTCATCGGCACGAAAAATGCCATCGCGCCGCTGGCGGCGCTGCTCGGCGACGAAAAACTCTCACATATGGCCCGTTACGGTCTGGAGCCGATTCCGGATCCGGCTGTGGATGAGGCCTTCCGCGCCGCACTCGGCAAACTTAAAGGAAAACCGCTGGTCGGCGTTATCGGCAGCGTCGGCGTTCGCCGCGATACCAAAGCCGTCGATCTGCTGACACCCATGCTCAAAGATTCCAATCCCGACGTCGCCCGGGCGACAGCGCGGGCCCTGGGAAGCATCGGCAATTCGGCAGCCGCTCAAGCGCTCCAATCCCAGTTGGGAAACGCCTCCGCACGAAATAAGCTGCACGTATGTGAAGGCTTGCTCCGCTGCGCTGAAGCGCTCGCCGCCGAGGACCAGACGCAACAAGCCATCGCCATCTACGACCAACTGCGCAAGCTGGACGGCCCACATCAGGTCCGTGGCGGGGCGCTTCGTGGCGCGATCCTGGCGCGCGGCATGGATGGGGTCGCGTTGCTACAGCAGCATTTGCGTAGCGACGACTACATCCTGTTCTCCGCCGCCTGTCAGACCGCGCTGGAGATGCCGGGCGAGGAAGTGACCCAGGCATTGACGGCTGAGGTGAACCGACTGCCCGCCGACAATCAAATCTTGGTCATCTGGACACTCGGCAAGCGTGCGGACCCGGCTGCAGTGCCCACCCTTGCCGCCCTCGCCAAGAAGGGTCCCAAGAACGTCCGCATCGAGGCCATCCGGGCCATGCCGCAGATCGGCGGCGCGCCGGCCGTGCCCGTGCTCGTGGAGCTGCTGGCCGATAGTGACCGCCAGATCAGCCAGAGCGCCCAGGATGCTTTGGCCGCGATGCCGGGCCGGGCGGCCCATGCCGCGGTGATGGAAATGCTCGACAGCGGCGACACCGACCGGCGGCTCACTGCGCTGGAATTGATCGGACGCCGGCGGATGGTATCGGGCATCCCCGAACTATTGAAAGCAGCGGAAGACGCCGATCCGAAGGTCCGGCCGGCGGCCATTCGGAAGGTCGGTGAACTCGGAGGCCCCGGCGAAGTAACGTCGCTGCTCGATATTCTCATGCGCCTGAGCGAATCTCAGGACCTGAGTGCTATCGAACGGGCCTTGAGCGCCGTCTGCACCAAAACCGACAACCCACAGTCCAACGCGGGCAGATTGACCCGTCTGTTAGACCGGGCCTCGCCTGGCCAGAAGAGCGTCTTGCTCCAGGTCCTCGGCGTCATCGGCGGACCGGATGCACTCGAGGCGGTACGCGCGGCGGTCAACGACACCAACGGGCAAGTCCGTGCCGCAGCCGTCCGCGCGCTATGCGGGTGGAAGACGGCCGATGCCGCACCGGATTTGCTGGGGCTGGCCAAAAGCTCATCGGATCAATCCGACAAGACGGCCGCTCTGCGCGGCTACATCAGCCTGGTTCGGGACGAGAACCTTTCGACGGCTGAGAAACTTGCCATGTGCAAGGAGGCCGCCGGCCTGATTCAACGCGACCAGGAAAAGAAGCTGCTGCTCGGCGTGCTGGGCAACGTGCCGTCGTCCGAGGCACTCTCGATGGCGATGGCTCATCTGGACGATTCGGCCACCCGGCTCGAAGCGAGCTTTGCCGCCGTGGCGATCAGCGAAAAGATCGTCGAACGACATCCGCGAGAAGTGGCCGACGCCCTGCAAAAAGTCTTGGAGGCTACGAACAACCGAAACGTCACCCGCCGGGCCGAGCGAACGCTGCAAAAGGCCAAGTAAGCCGCAGGACATTGAACAGAATCTGAAGACCACGCGTAGGGCGTGCCGTTACCCCGCACGCCCTACCGCCGGTTCCAATCATACCGAAGCCAGTTTGTCTCTGTTCTCGTAGACCTTAATGATGGCGTTCGCGACGTCGTCCATGTCCTCTTTGGTTCCGAGCAGCGGACCCGACGCCCAGATCATGGCCATCTCCTCGCAGACCTGGTCGCAGTTGGGACAGGAAACCTGCTCGCGGTATTGCCGCAGCCGCCTCGCCGAGAACATCTTCGTATAGACGGGCCGGCTCAGGATGTGCTCGATCCAGGGCTCGCGATGCAATCCATTTTTGATGTACGGACTGAGACTGACGCCTTCGGCACGCAGGGCCTTGAGAAACGTGCTGCGATCGACGTCGTTGAAATGCTCTTTCAGATACGACGTGGCGTACAGATAGTAAGAGCCGCTGGTGGTGCCTTCGTACAATTTCTGCGGGCGGATGCCGGGAACGTCTCTGAGTCTCGACGTTAGATGAGCCGCGTTTTCATTCCGGCGTTTGAAGCGTTCGTGAATCCCGGACCATTGCCCCAGCAACACGGCCGCCTCGAACTCATTCATTCGATACTTCGGTCCGGCCACCTCGGTGCGGCCCCGGCGGGATGTGCCGTGGTTATGGACGGTGTAGCATTTGTCCATCAGCTCCTCATTGTTACCGAGGATTGCCCCACCCTCGCCGCAGGCGATGGTCTTGCTCGACTGAAAGCTGAAGCACCCGAGATCGCCGATGGTGCCCAGCTTCTTGCCTTGATACTCGGACAGATGCCCCTGGGCGGCGTCCTCGATCACCTTCAGATTGTGCTTTTTGGCGATCTCCATGAATCGTTCCATGTGACAGGGCTGGCCCATCATGTGCACGGGCATGAGCGCTTTGGTGTTTTCGGTGATGCGGCGTTCCACGTCGTCGGGATCGAGCTGATACGATTCGGTATCCAGGTCCGCTAAGACCGGCAGCGCCCTCGCCGCCAATATGGACGCAATCGTGCCCGGATCGGTGTAGGGCGAAGTAATGACTTCGTCGCCGGGACCGATCCCGAGCGCTTCGACGCACGTGTGCAGCGCCTGGGTCCCGGAGCCGGTCGCCACGCAGAACTTCGCGCCGATCAGGTCGGCGAATTTCTTCTCAAACCTCGGCACGGTCCCCGATTTGGACTGAATCCGGCACCAGATCCGGCTTTTCGTCGTCTCCACAACAGAATCGACGACTTTCTCGTCCCAATAGGGCCACCGCGGCCAGCTCTTATTCTTCCTGACCGGCTCGCCGCCCAGAATCGCCAGCTCGCTCGCCTTATTCGTGATATTGCCGTAGGCGGGAATGGTTTTCGAGGCGACCGATGCGAGCGACCCCGCCGACGCCGCCGCGATAAATTGCCGCCGGGTTAAATTATTATTAGCCATCTCCAACCCCTTTCATTGAATGTTCCTTGCCGTATGAATCTAAGCCACAGCCCTATTATAAACCCGCCTGCCCCTCAATGTGAAAGAAAAAGTGCTAAAACACACCCAGTCGTGCCGAGCGGAGGGAAATCGAAAGCCCGGTCTTTCGATGAAGATAGGAACAGAAGCTCATCGTCCCTAATAAGTCCAATTAGATCAGATCTTCAGTGATTCTCTTGCCGTGCACGACGGTGAGGATATGTATTTCGGATGCGACAATCTCGTAAATAACCAAAT
>Ga0209427_10009009_pt1 | contig 11173 bp, 8 predicted proteins | sample DeeMarSWOR136_30_FD_187465 | JGI IMG/M metagenome (GOLD analysis project Ga0209427, IMG submission 187465) | Marine sediment microbial communities from White Oak River estuary, North Carolina - WOR-1-36_30 (SPAdes) (version 2) | ecosystem: Environmental > Aquatic > Marine > Intertidal zone >... | reverse complement strand
TTTCGTAGTAGCCCTTACGGCAGAACTCGAGCAGTGCCGCCTGAAGGATTCGGTTGGTGTAGAGATCGGAGCTCTGTTTGAGCATGGAGAGCCTTTTGATAATCGGTTGGGCTGCCACGATCCAGCTCAGCCGGATGCCGGGGAATAGGCTTTCAGAGAAGCTGCCTACATGGACGATTCCACCGCTTCTATCCCAGACCTTAAGGGGAAAAGCCTCCCGTCCTTCGAAACCGAGCTCATGGGCGAAATCGTCTTCCACGATAACCATGTTGTGCTCCCGGCACAGGTCCACAAGCCTCCTTCTGCGCTCCGCGTCGAGGGTTGTGCCTGTAGGGTTATGAAAGGTAGGAATGGTATAGAGCAGCTTGGCGCTGCGGTGTCGGAGAACCCTCTCTAGAACATCGATACAGAGTCCCTGAGCATCCAGAGGAACCCCGATGCAGCTTGACTGTAACCCCCGGAAGACTCCTAAAGCACCCGGGTAGGTCAGGTGCTCGAGAATCACCGTATCGCCCGGGTCCATAAAAAGGCGTCCCACAAGGCTCAAGGCCTGCTGCAAGCCGCTCACCACCATCAGATTCCCTTCCTCACACAAAATGTTACGCCGGGCAAGGAGAACGGGCAGGTACTCTAAAAGAGGCTCAAATCCCCTGGGGGACCCTGAGATCAGCAGATCCTCTCTAAAGCGGCGGAAGGCGGATTGCAGACATTCCCGGAACTCCTCAAGAGGCAGGAGGTCTCGGTCTGGAAGATCAGAGTCCAGAGACAGCACCTGCTGCTCGTCCTCAAGGCGTGCAATCTGTTCCATCACTGAAAGAAGACCGGTGTTTGATCTCAGCCAGGTGGAGGAGAATAACCCCTCATAACTGATGCCGCCCTGTATCCCCTGTGTGGATCGAGATCTATCGGAAGTCATGTACCGGGATACAAAGGCCCCTTTCCCCACATGAGAGGTGATTAATCCCAACGACTCCAGCTCCTGGTAGGCTTGCATCACCGTATTACGGCTTACGCCAAGGGACTGGGAGAGTTCGCGAGAGGCAGGCAGCTTACTTCCAGGAGGCAGAAGCCCTTCCTGGATCAGATTAGAGATGCTCCTTTTGATCTGGACATACAGCGGTGTTTTGTCGGTCCGATCGAGCTCCAAAATCATATTCCCTCCTTTATTAATCTATGCCCTGTGGGACTGTTTTTACAAGATCCATTTCATCATTTTTTAATACCATCCAATCCAATTTATGCTATTATATTTATATAATGGTACTTAAATTATTGCTTATTTTGTGTGTAGATGGGTCCATATCCCTCCACAAGCGGATAAAAAATAGTGTGACGATAGCGCCCCTCCTGGAAGTTCGAAAACGAGTAATTTTATCGATTGACCAAAGAGAAGAGAGAGGGATAGAGCACTCATTATAAAGTTACAGAACCGCATGTTTTTTCGAATGAGCATTGAAAAAAGAATCGGGCGGTATTGCTCGAAGACCAACGGCCGGGCGTTGGAGAAAACCACACTGTCTTCTGCCAATGAGTGCTTCTGACGACCTTTGAGATAACTTTGCCTATATTGTCGGTGGTCTCAAAAAAACCACAGAAAGTGCAGCACGAAGTCAGATTTTTAAATTCCGCAGTGGCAGCTCATCCATGAGCTTCAGAGTTTCCTCCATGCTCTTCATCCCACCCGTAGTTGTCACGTCGGTGAGGCACATGGCTGCCATCCCGTTTGCAAAACGTATCGTTCTGTCTAGGTCCCACCTCTCGTGGATCCCGTAGAGCATTCCCGCGCAGAAGGCATCCCCAGCACCCACGGTGCTCGCGATGAACCCCTCCGGACACAGGTGAGAGGGAACAAAATGCGGTTTGGCTCCCTTCTGCACCGCGTAAGCCCCCTCTGGAAAATGAATGCAGACAAGCTCGCTCTCCCCGTTCTCTATCAATTTCATCAGGGTTTTTTTCAGATTTTCGCTATTCAGCTGCCCTGATTTTTCTCTGACATCGTACCCCGCAGTCCGCCCTGCCTCAATCTCGTTGAGAATCAGGTAGTCTGTGTATCTGAGAGCAGGTTGCACGATCTTTTCAAAGCGGTAGCTGCTCTCGCTCACAACATCTACCGATGTTTTTAGACCGCTTTCCTTTGCCATCTTCAGGAGCCGGGCCATCAGGGTTCCGTATTCGGAGTCCGGACCGTCAAGCGTATCAAGCAGGAGGATGTACCCGATGTGGAATATTCTCGTCTTGATCCTACCAAAATTGAAGTGCTCTACGTTCAGGTACTTATTCACACCTTTATTGTGAAAAAAAGTGCGGTTTCCCGTACTCTTCACTGTCATCACGTCCGTATAGGATGAGCTTATGCCTTCCATAACCTTCATCATGGAGCCATCGATCTCGTGCTCCTTCAGATCGCTGATCATGAACTCACCATCCTCATCCTTGCTCACAAGCCCGATCGCATAGAGTGGAATACCGGTCTTGAGGAGCGCGAGGTCCTTGAGCACATTATAGGCGCATCCCCCGCTTGCCCTTCTCTCCTCCAGAATCAGTGAAAGCATCCCTTCGTCGGGCCACAGGTCAACAACCTTAATGTGATCAATGATGAAGTTCCCACCCGCCGCAATACCCTTCCTTTCCACCTAGTGCCTCCATATAAAAAAAATTTTTCACATTCTAGTATATTATTGAACACATCACAATAAAAATCACTCATGTCACAGAATAGGTATCTTCAATCATACTTCGTGGGAATAAAAATTTTTTGATTGATATTACAATCATTGTTGATAGTTTTTCGCGCTCAATGTAAGTTGTATTATTCCTGTAAAAGGAGCAGAATAAACCGGTGGAAAACAAGATTTCCGAAGCAGCCCGACTTATCATCGAATCGAAATATCTCAGCGCCCTTACGGGGGCCGGGATCTCTGTGGAAAGCGGCATCCCCCCCTTCAGGGGAGAGAACGGCTTGTGGTCGAAGTACGATCCCGGGCTCTTCGAAATCTCCTACTTTCTCTCCAATCCCGAGGAATCCTGGGAATTAATGAAAAAGCTGTTCTACGAGACCTTCAAGAATGCGCGCCCCAACGAGGCGCACTTTATGCTGGCCCGGCTTGAACACAAGGGACTTCTAAAAGTGCTCATCACCCAGAACATTGACGGGCTCCACCATTCCGCAGGCAGCAGGCATGTCGTCGAATATCACGGGAGCACCAGGAACCTCACCTGCACGCACTGCAGTGAAAAGCGCGAAAGCTCTGAGGATACTATCGCCGTATCCCTTCCGAAGTGCTCCTGCGGAGGGGTGCTGAAGCCGGACATCATCTTTTTTGGAGAGGAGATACCTATCTCGGCCATCCTGGGTGTGCAGGATGCAATCGAAACCACTGACGTGATGCTGGTGGTTGGAACCACTGGTGAGGTTTTTCCCGCTTCGCTGATCCCCATAGAAGCAAAACGGCGGGGGGCAATAATCATCGAGGTGAACACGCAGCCCTCAAGCTTCACCTACGACACGACGGATATCTTCCTCCAGGGGCTTGCCACCAAGATACTGCATGTCCTCGAAGAGGAGATTCAAAAGTTATTATAATTTCTTATTTCCATTTTTAACTCATTACCGAGGATCACCTCTGCCTACACAGAAACCCACTGTTCGTTGTTGTTCACCCGATAGAGGGCGTTCATGATCTTTTGTATGTACGCCCCGTCCGCCAGAGTGGGTACTGCTTGTTTGTGTTCATGCACACATTTTAAAAAGTGGTATTGGCTTCCAATGTGGCCACGGAGCCACCCGATCGCAAACCTTGGACCCGGAAAATTGAACCTAGACAATTCATCCTTGTTGAGCGTTTCCACCGCCTTGTACCCCCGTTTCCCGCCGATCGGCCCGTCAGGGTCGCGAGTATCGTAAACATATAGGTAGCCTGGGTCCATAAGCTGGAACTTCGCCGCCCCAAGGGTACCGTAAATCTCAACGTCCAGATCATCGTTGCTTCCCACGATTACCTTCGACACCTCGAGCGTGCCAATGACGCTACTTTTCATCACTGCGTTGATCAGTACATGGTCCTCTGTTTCAATTTTCTGCATTTTTCCCTTGTCATCAGGTCGCTCGGGGTACAGGATTATACTCTGCATGCTGAGGCGCTCATATTCTCCCAGCAGATGATACACGAGATCGATTGCGTGGGATCCCATGTCGAAGAGTACTCCTCCGCCAGAATCATTCATGCTCTGTCTCCACCCTCTGAACTTCTTCGGGTCCAGATTGCTCGAGTGATAGTACACCACGCGGAAAAAGAGGACCCTGCCGAAGAATCCCTCCTCTGTGAGCATCTTGAGCTTCTTGATGGCGGGAAAAAACCTATTGTGGAAAGCGGTCATGTGCACAACCCCCGATTCTTCCGCTGATTTGACGATATCATCCGCCTCACGGTCGGTAATACAGATGGGCTTGTCTGCATACACGTGTTTCTTCGCCTTTAGGGCCGCCAGAATCTGCTCGTGGTGTACAATGTTCGGTGTGCAGATGTCGATGATATCGATGTCCTTTCGTGCGAGGAGGTCACGATAATCGCTGGTGGCAAACTCGTATCCGCAATCTTCTCTCAGACGCTCTGCCTTACTCAGCGTTCTGTTGCAGATTCCAACGAGCTTCACTTTGAAGGGAAGCCCATCATAAAAGAGCGGAATATTGACGTAATTGTAGGTATGAGTTTTCCCCATGAATCCAGCTCCGATTATTCCGATACCGTAGATTTTCATAACTCCTCCTTGCAGGTATATATCCTTTGCTTTCCGGTTAAAAAAAGCCCTATTCGGCGGCAATGATCACCTCTACCCCTCTGTTTCTTAGCGCCTGAACAGAAGCCCTGTCCACTCCATTGTCGGTAATGACCGTATCGACCACGTCCGTATCTGCGTATTTCACAAAGGATTTCCTCCCGAACTTGGTGCTGTCCGTCACCACGATCACTCTGTCTGCACTCCTTGTCATCTTCTCCTCGATATGGGATATATTCAGATCAGAGGTGTAAAACCCCTCGTCGGGGACAAGCCCGTCACACCCCATGAAGAGCTTGTCCGCGTGAAACTCAAGGAGGTTTTTCTCTGTGAGCGGACCGATCAGGTCCGGTATCTCGCGCCTGAGGGACCCGCCGAAAATGAGCACATCCATGGTTGAATTAAACAGTGTGCTTGCGACTGCGAGGGAGGTAGTTGCCACAGTCAGCGTCATGTTCGATCTGACCAGCTCCCTGGCGATATAGAGCGTGGTGGTTCCGGTATCCAGAATAACGTTTTCACCCGGCTCGATCATGCGCGCTGCCGTGCGGGCAATGGCTTTTTTGTGTTCCACCTGCTGCTTTTCCCGCTGATTGAATGAACTGTCCAGAAAAAGCCTGTTTTTCGCAGTTACACCCCCGTGAATCCTGGTTACATATCCCATTTCCTCAAGAGCAGTCAGGTCTCTCCTGATTGTCATCTCAGACACATCGAAGAGCGATTTGATTTCCGAAATGGCGACCCTCCTCCGTTCTTCGAGGACCTTCAGGATCTCTGTTTGGCGTATATTCATAATGAATTTTGAGCGTGAAATAACTAAAATCGATATTCGTTGATTTTCTTTCGGTTAAATGTTATTATATGTGAGATTCAAACAATTTTCAACATAAATTCTCACACTTCAATGGAGTACGCTCTCCGAGTATCGATTGTTTATACTTCATTTCTTTACTGGAGACCGCAGTATGAAAGAAAAGATGAAGGCTGCACTGTTCTACGGGGGTAGGGAGGACATGCGGGTCGAATCGATCGATATACCACAGATCGAAGACGGAGACATCCTGCTAAAGGTGCGAGCGTGCGGCATCTGTGGCTCTGACGCACGAAGTTACTTCAACGGTATTGAAGAACGGTACAAGATCCCGATCATCTTCGGACACGAGCTCACCGCTGTTGTGGATAGGGTTGGAGGGCCTGTGCAGGGCTATTCAACCGGCGACAGAGTCGTTGTTGCCCCCATCTATGGGTGTGGTCAGTGTGAGTTTTGTACCTCGGGAAAGGAAAACCTCTGCGAGAACGTGGTGGTATTCGGCTGCACCTATGATGGTGGATACGCAGAATACATGCACATACCGGAGAGAGGGGTGCAGCGTGGAGCGCTGGTGAAAATCGACGACCGGATCTCAGATCTGGATGGTACGATGATCGAGCCCTTCAGCTGCTGTCTTCATGGTCTGCGAAGGCTCCACATTCAACCCGGTGATTCAGTGCTCGTCTTCGGGTCTGGTCCAATAGGTCTCATTCATATGATGCTCGCAAAAAAGCTCGGAGCAGGTCGTGTTGCAATACTCGACATGGTGGAAAAACGCTTGAAAGAGGCGGTCAGGTTCGATGCAGACCTTACCATAGATCTGAACAGCTCAAGTTGGGAGAAAACGGCCCGGGATTTTACCGGTAAAAACGGAGCAGATATCGTGGTAACCGCAGCACCGAGCGTTGCCGCGATCACTGACTCATTAAAGGTGATCAAAAGCGATGGAAAAATTCTAATATTCGGCGGTCTCCCCCACGGGAACGTCCTCTCCTTCGATCCGAACGTGATTCACTATCGTGAGGTGACCATTACGGGCAGCATCGATGCCACAATTGATGACTTCAACAGAGCGGTTGCCATGGCCCCTTCTCTTGGCCTTGGGAGGTTCATCACCCACACCTTCTCGATCGATGAAGTGAAAAAAGGTATGGAAGCAATGAGGAATAAGGAAGGGCTTAAGGTGGTGCTCGAGATGAAGTAGGGTGCCCTTGATCCCATACTGGTAAATCATTTCGGGTAGCATAGCAAAGAGTGATCACGTGTAATAAACTGTCCCTCGATTTGAGGAACACATCACCCCGGGCTGGAAGGAAACACAGAACACTCATCAATCCAAAAAGGAGCAATACATATGTTTGAAAATGTCAGCAGGAAAGACCTGGAAGAAGGACGGAAGTATCTCATGTCGGGCTCAGTGGGAGGCGGTCTTCCCGTGCTCATCGAAAGCGGAAAGGGAGCAGTGATAAGGGACATACACGGGAAGGAGTACATCGACTGCACCTCTCAGGCCTGGACCTTTAACATAGGTGCAGGCCATCCGAAGGTTATCGAGGCCGCCCAAGAACAGATTCAGAAGATTACCCATGTGCGGACCAGCTTCGAAACTATACCCAAGCTCCTCCTGCTGAAAAAGCTCGGAGAGATCGCACCGAAAGACCTGAAAAAGATCAGCTTCTGCCTGCACGGGTCTGTGGCAAACGAATCGGCCCTAAAGCTTGCGATCACCAATAATCCCCATGGCATGAAGTTTCTCGCACCCTTTGAGAACTACTCCGGAAGAACCCTGGCAACCATTGCCGCGAGCTGGCCCTATCACCCGATCAACAGGCTCTTTGCGCCTTTCATGGAGCACTTCGTACGAATCCCGAATGCGTACTGCTACCGCTGTCCCTTTGATCTGGAGTACCAGAAGTGCAATATTCTCTGCGCCGAGTACGTGAAGACTACGCTGGAGCGAGGGACAGAACCCGTTTTCGCCCTGATCCTCGAGCCCATGCAGGCAAGCGGCGGGATGATCCCTCCCCCTGATGGGTATCTACGGCGTATCCGGGAGATCTGCGATGAGTATGGAATACTCCTTATTTTCGATGAAATCCAGACCGGCTTCGCAAGACTCGGGACGATGTTTGCCTGCGAGCTGTACGATGTATATCCTGATATCCTTACCTTTGGAAAGGCAATCGGCGGGGGATTCCCACTCGCAGGAGTAATGCAGAAAGAGACACTCAAGCCCCCCGAGCCGGCCACAGATTCCTTCACCTTTGCCCACTTCCCCGTCTCATTTGCAGCTGCCTGTGCCACCCTTGATGTGATCAGGGAAGAGAAGCTTGTTGAAAAGGCGAAAAAAATGGGCGAATACTTCACTTCCCATCTGCAATATCTACAGAAGAAGTATGAGCTCATTGGAGACATCCGAGGACCAGGATTGATGATCGGCATCGAGCTCGTGAAGAACCGAAAGACCAAGGAGATGGCAAACGATGTCTGCCATCAGATCGTGAAGGACGCGGTCGAAGATGGCGTAATATTCGGTGAGAGCAAGTTCAAGGGGATCGGAAATGTGCTCAAGATAAAACCGCCCCTCGTAATCTCAGAAACCCAGGCAGACAGGGTTTTAGAGGTATTCGAGACGCATATCAAGAAGCACACAGAGAAGCATGCCAAAAAGTAATTTCTGCTGAAGGGGATGCCGGTTTACCACATCTGCAGCTCGCTGCGGGAGTCTGGTGTGCGTCTTACGCTATGTAAAAATAGTCAAATTGAAAGGGAGGAGTTCTGATGAAACCTCTGTATCTTCAGATGCTCGAAGAGTTCTACGAAAATACAAAAGGAGTTTTCAAGGCCCTTGATGAATCGGAATTAAAGAAGGTCGTATCCGTATTATTGAAGGCAAAAAAGATCTACGTACTCGGAATCGGCCATTCCGGTATGTTTGGAAAAATATTCGCCATGAAGCTCAACCACGTGGGGCTTAAAGCGTATACAGTGTTTGATGAGATAAACCCTCCCTTTGATAAAGAGGATGTATTTGTTGCGATATCCCAGTCAGGGGAAACATCATCCATTGTCACTCTGGTACAGAAGGCAAAAAAGCTTGGGGGCAGAGTCATCGGGATTACCTCCGCCTCGAGCTCTATGCTGGAGAAGCTTGCGGATTCAAATCTGAAGATCAAAGAGTACGCTGGAGAAGTGAAGTTTCGTGCCCTTTCAGCAATAGGGGACACAAAGAACCAGAACCTCCTTGGTCTGCTCTTCGGGCTCAGCATCTACATCCTATTCTACACCATAGTGATCATGATCGCAAAGGAGAGAGGCGAAACGCCTGATTCAATCAACCTCAGGCACGCGAATCTTCAGTAAAGGGCACCTATTTTATATCACTTCCACGTCCAACAGGCCGCAGAGATCCTTGAGCACCTCCGTCTGGTCACCATAGCAGAGTATGTAGTGCTGGCTGAGCACTTTCTGGGCGAACTCTTCAACCGGAGAATCCAGTACTACCTCGAGACTGGGGAGCTGCGGTGCAGGAGGCTCCCATCCAGCTTCCTCCCACGCTCTCGGCTGAAGGGCCTCCCCGGTGAGGATATGCATCATGTACCGGTCGCCTGTGCTCGCGAGCCTTGCGAGCGTGACCCTTCCGGTTTTCACTTTTGATACATTCAGGAGACTTCCGGAAAGTTGGCCGAAACGAGTCGGTATGACCCTAACAGGCCCCTCAACAACCTCCGAGGGCACGAAGTCAGGTACTCCCATTAAGATCCGGTCCTGCATGAACTCGTAGAACTCCATGTAGGCTCCTATCTGTCCAGTCAGATACCTCACTATGAGCTGGGTGATTCCACCCAGAACGTCATTCTCAGGAATGGTGGATACAGCGTCTCTGTCTGAAAGCAGCATGAAGATCATGGCAGGAGGGAAGCCCGCAAGCTTCTTCATCCCATCCACATCGATCAGCGAAATCGCCTGATACCCGCTCTCTTTTACCCGCTCCCGTATCGCAAGATAGTACGCCACCCCCTTTTCAAGGAGCTCATCCTCCGTGTGCTTTTCAAACACCCAGTTCTTTTTAATCTCGGATATCAGCTTCTCTATTTCATTGCCGTCGAGCCGTTCCAAGCGCTGGACGATCTCGAGCATTTCGAATACCTCGACCTCAGGTCCGATCTTTCTTCTCAGGGACATTCCGTCATAAAGGGTGGTGTGCAGGTTCATGTCCCTGAATCCCATCATACCGAGTTTCGACATTCTGAGCATAGCTGCGGCCCGGGCAGCCCTCGCGAACTTTTCAACTCTGTTCACTTTTGGAGGAGCATCGATGCTATTGTACACATACTTGAACCTGTATCCCATGTCCTGGAAGGCCTTGCGGAGCGCTGAGGTTCCTGCTTGATCTGCCGTGGTGACCAGCCTCCCCTTCTCCGTCCAGCCGGCAAGCCCCCAGAGGACCATTGGCTTGTGGGAATAGGGATCAGCAACACTTATCACCGCATGGGATGGAATCCAGCCTGCAATGCACAGTATGAGAATGTCGAAATCGCTTCCTGAAAGTTCCTTTACCGCACGGGCGACATCCTTTCCTGCCGGGTCATCACTCACTAGAGCAGTGGTTACGATCTCCATGCCCCTGTCCTCGAGTAGCTTTTTCGCCTCCGTGTACTTTTTCTCGATGATATGTCTCGGTGTGTTGACCTCACCAAATCCAATAAAGCCTGCTCTTATTTTCTGCATTCAAATCCTCCTCTGTCGGAATAATTATCCTCGTCCGGCTAAGAATAACACCTGTCTTCATTTTCTCACCTTTTTGAAATAGCATTTTATTTACAAGAACGCACTAACCAGTGGTGAAAATATCATACCTCATAAATAGTTTAATTACAATAATATCAATTTAATAATTGGCATAATTGTAAATTGTTTGGAAAAGTCTTTCTTTTGTGCAGAGTGAGACATGCCTAAAATTGGGGGAGGTGTAGATAGAGGGTGCGATCATCTATGGTAAAAAATATCCCAACGAAGCCTGAGGTAATGGGAGAGGACCCCAGTTGATGAGCTCGGATCCATGGGTATTTTCTACCTTAAAACTTTGTCTTACAGGAAGATGTCAATCACACCATTGTTTCTTATTGTTTACCAATTGACCAATCTAAGTGAATCTAAGAAATATTGCATCGAGAGCATCGATTTAATAAAAATGGCCAAAGCAATAATTATCGAGCCAATATAAAATTATAGATAAAATAAATATTATTTAGTTTACATAAATATCAAATAATACTATAATATTGGCACATTAGGTGTATGCATCCTTGTTGAATACCATTTCAAGGAGGATATGCAGTCATGAAAAAACTCACACTCATCTTAGCGAGTATAGTTGTTTTCAGTCTGTGCACAGCGAACCTGTTTGCCTCGGAATCAGGGGATATTAAAAAAAGTTATTATGGTGTTTTATGCGGTTTTAATTTTGATCGATTTATTGGGGAGAACTCCAGTGCAGCCGAATTCTGGTTTGGTGGTGAAAAAAAATCACGAATGGGGTTAGCTGTTGGAGCCTTTGCCCATTTGGGAATCGGTAACATCTTT
>Ga0209427_10009008_pt1 | contig 11173 bp, 8 predicted proteins | sample DeeMarSWOR136_30_FD_187465 | JGI IMG/M metagenome (GOLD analysis project Ga0209427, IMG submission 187465) | Marine sediment microbial communities from White Oak River estuary, North Carolina - WOR-1-36_30 (SPAdes) (version 2) | ecosystem: Environmental > Aquatic > Marine > Intertidal zone >... | reverse complement strand
CCGGCTTCGGTGCGGTTTTACTCCTCTTTTCCACCGCAAATACCCCACTCGTTAACACGACGGTGACAACGATTACAGAGAAACCAGCTTTAAACCATTGTTTTTCCACAGCTAAAAACCTCCATTCCTCGAATATCCATCAATCCCCCGGCGATACTACTCACGCAACCAATATAACGCAAACCGCCGGTGGAAGAAAGGTAAAATATTTGTCACCTTTCCTCATGGTTTTTTTATGTCAGAGCGGCGAAAATTTTTTGTTTTTTCCACACTTTTCATTGCATATTTTGTTTTGGTACTGTAGATTGAACACTAAAGACCAAAAGAACGAGCACACCACGGATTTTTTTGTTTACTATTAGGGCACACTTGTGACGCCGACGGAGACAGAATATAAGGCAGTATTTTTCTGATTCCGGTACCGAAAACAAATAAACAATAGTGTGCAGGGGGAAATCAGATGACGACAGGAAAGACGGTCGCAGTCGGATTTACGTTAGTAGCATTAATCCAACGTTTCTTATAGCAGCGGAGGCAAATCGAGACGGCAGTCAATCCTGTTTCAAATGCGAAAGGAGCTTTCAAATGAACATACCCAAACTCTTACGGCCGGCAGTCATACTTCTTTGTATCCAATTTTTGGGGTGCAGTTACCAGGAGCAGCTCGAAAAAGTCGCCAAGGACTGGTGCATGACTATCCGGGCAAGCCAGGTCATTCCCGTGTATCCGCTCACGGAGGACCTGGAGCCGGGTGATGTCTTCCTCGTCCAGACGTGTGTCCCAAGACAAGCCGAACAATATAAAAAGAAGGGCTTCCTGCCCCTCGATATGCACATGGTCCGGCTGGATATTCCCGAAGAAGAATTTGACGAATTCTATGATGGCTTCTATGGCCTGGATCCATGCAGTCCAGCTTACCTGCCGCCGCATATCTGGCAGACCAAACCCGTAAACAATAATGAGGTCGAGAAACCGACAGAGGTCGAGGAACCTAATGGTAACAACATACAGAAAAGAGCCAAGCCCGCGGGACACCGGGATCCCACCAACTGGCACAAGGCCCCGCGTGCAGGTTTTCCAACCTACACATTCGAAGTCGAGCGCGGTATCGCCGGTGCTGCGGCGTTACCCGTCAAGGGGATCCCCGTCGCCATGAGTCTGCTCGGTGCCGATAAGGCCGCCGGCTCAGTTACTATTAAAGACTCCTACACCTACGGCGTTCCCTACGATAACCTCGTCCAAAAACTTTCCACGTGGGCCTGGGAGAACAAGGATCTGCTCCATAGTATCCGTGAGGGCGTTATAGACGCCGAGCCCTTTCCCGATCAACTATGGCGATTTTTGTCAAGCCCTTTCGCCGGCCACCTGGAGAGGACTATCTACCTCCGCATTATCAACAGGGTTTATCTGACGGGCAGCCTTACTGTCACAATGACCAACACCAGTGCGGCGGCGGTAAAAGCCGCTACGAAATCCTTTAAAGACGCGAGATTTCCCAGTCTGGACAGTACGAAAGATGTCAACAACTACACGAAAAATATCGAGGCAATTAATCAGACCCTCTCGCCCCAACATCCCGACACCGGAGAGGGCGCTGGTGCTGTCGGTGCAGCTTTAAATGTAACCTCGGCGACTTTCCGGTCCATCTCACTCGATGAGCGATTCGACCGACCTCTGGTCATCGGCTACCTGGCCTTCGACTTTCCCGTCCTCGAAGGAGGCGGGCTCGGAACACCGGTTTCAACAATAAACCAAGTATCGAGCGCTCCCGTTACAACCAGAATTAAACCACTAAGCCCGAAATCAAGCCAAATTGTCGCGGGCATGCTTCAGCGAATCCATGATGATCTCAATGAACTTGGCAAAACCGACCCAAGCGCAAGATCTTACCTCAAGAAGTTGAACAAGGCAGCCGTCACTATCCTTTGCACTCACGATATCCCGGATTACGGATACAGCTTCGTGGGTCCTAATACATTAGAGATAACAACCTTTGAAAATCCTTCAACGGTCGACGTGCAGACGCTTGTAAGCCGCTGGGAACACTACCAGGACTGTGTCAAGGCGATGACTAAAGCAATCGCCGCACTTGTGAAAGAGAAAGTGCTCAAAGTAGTTGACAATGATGAAAAAGAGCTTGCGAAACTTGTTGAAGGAAAACCTCTTGTGATAGAAGGCAAGGAAATTGCATCCGACGGCTCAGTGTGGCTCAGAAAAAAGAGAGACTCATACATAGCCCAAAGGAAGAAATTAGACGAACAGATTCAAAGCTGCCCTGAAATTACACGTGTCATTGATTACTACTTTTCCATATTTCGCCCAGACAGATAGGAGACAGAATTATGCCCATATCTATTGAAATCCGCGAACCAGAAAATCAACTGCTGTTACTCGACAACCTCTCCAAGGTAATGAAGAAGGAGCCCAATCCCCCAGACGAACTCCCTGAAAACGACAAGGAGAAAGAAGCAGAGATAAACAAACGACTGAGGGTGTTGCTTGAAAAGAAATGGAACCAGAAGAAGATACGCCTGATCGCCTGGTCTGAGGAAAAGAAACGCTGGTGCATGTGGACAAAGGCCTAATACAGTTCAAGTACTTAGCGTGGCGTATGTTTTTAGATTTGTCTTTGTCTTGCAGGCAATTAAAAAATTTAAGTGAACGATTTTGCGGCTGCGGGATTATTTGGTTACGAAGTCTGATTTGAGGAAGGATTAAGCGTTTGCAAAGCACTACACATAGGGTACGGTGCGAATCTGCCGGTCGGATTTGTGTTGGTTTTGGCATCAGTCTGAAGAAACCATCAGGTGTTTAGACCCAGAGCGCTATTACTGATTTCAATCCTTATGAGTTTTGATTCCTCAAAAAGACTGTTTTGGTTTTTTGATGGTATTTTTTGCTTATTTTTAGGCTAAAAAGCCCACTCCCCCAAGCACCAAAATTTTTACCTTTTTTTTTACTTTTATTCAGTTTTTTCTTTTTTATTATTGCCAATATCTTTTTAGCACTGTAAATTACCTGTCAGCAAGCAAACCGCAACTTTGAATGATATTTCAATAGCGTGCTTGTATTGTGAGTGAGTGTTTGTACATTGCCGGGGAGTGCGTAATATAATTCAACAAGGGGGTTTTTTCCCAAGCACTCTGCGAATCATCCGGGCTTAAAGCATCCTGTACGGCAGAATCAGCGTCTTTTTGGTTCCTGTAAAAGAACCACATCATTAATTGTTGGCTGTCAAGCATGGGGAGCTTAAATACAGAAAGGGGGTAGAAAAATGGCTGACCTAAAAGATTTAATCGAACAACTACAAGGACTGTCCGAATCCGAAGTGCAACAGGTGCTTGAAGCGATAAAAGCACCGGCACCGACCGAAGTACCATTCGAGATAGTCAAAGCGAGCGACTTAGAAGCAGGAGTAGAAGAAAAGAGCAGGGTAATTGTATTTGACAAAAAGATGAAAAGGAAGCTTCGCCCGGGTGAAGAAGGGAAACAGGATGAGATAGCGAGCGCAGAAGGCACGCTGGAAGTCGAGTCTATATCAGTTCCCGGAGGAACCACGACCATAAGCGGGCCGACATTAACTTCCGGAGAGCTTATTAAAGCTATTGGAAGGGATTTTGGCTCAGTATGCAAGGGCGGGGCGATTTTTCTTTCAGACGGCTTCTACTTTCTGTACCCGGACACGGACGTTGTGAAAGTTTTGAGCGAAGACCTTACAGATTTACAGATGTGGATTAACACTTACTTTGATTGTGATGATTTCGCGCAAGTAGTTGCAGGAGTCGTCAACCAGCAGCTCAAAGGAATCCCGTTCGGAACTTTGTGGTTTAAAGGCTCCGGTATCTACCATGCGGTCAATTGCTACTACAGTAAAGACCAGAGAAAGATGAAAGTTGTGGAGCCCCAAACCGATGGTATTTACAATTTTGACAAAAGCAAGTATTGCCCAATGTTAGTTGTAATCTAAATTTGACTGCTTTATCCATGCTTGACAGTCTATATATTTTGTTCTTTGGTGTGAAATTATACAGAGCCGTCGGATATCAAGGAAGAGTTCCAAGATGAGAGGATCAGGTCCCGGCCGCCAGTGAGAATAGCACATCTTCGATTTGTGTTTCAGCATAGGAGCATACGTGTTAGGCCGAGGGGCAAGGCAAATTTTACGGGAAACGGGGCTTATACGAAAACATATAAACCAAAGTGAGCTATGTTGATGTCTGAAAGGAGGTGATGCTGATAAGATGATTTGAGATGAGGAGAGAGGATGAGGTTCCTAATGGTTAGTGTACAACCTTATCCAAGGAAAAAATCGTAAGCCAAATTTTCAAAAAAAGGAGTAATCTCATGTCAGAAAAAGTTGGAAATATAGAGCTCTATATGGGGCCAAGCCAGTTAGGCGGCAATGATGATTTGCAAAGTACTATAGTTAAGTTCATAGACGGAGCTCAAAAACGATTATTTATTGCCGTTCAGGAACTGGATTCAGAGGCAATCGCCAAGGCGATAATCCGAGCCAAACAGAGAAAGGTGCTCGTGAAGCTGGTGCTCGAAGCGGACTACCTTCTGGCAAAGACCGCGCTGAAGGACCCCTTCATATCTCAAGGGCCGCATGAGCCCAACAGAATTCTTCATGACGCCGTTCTTCGCGCCAAAATCAAGGTGAATTCAGATTTTAATCCCCATATCTTCCACCAGAAGTATATTATCCGTGACGGTAAATCGGTCCTTACCGGTTCGACGAATTTCACCGACACAGGGACCTCGGAGAACCTAAATCATATAGTAATTATCCACAACGAAAAGATAGCAAAAATCTACAACAAAGAGTACACCGAGATTCAACAGGGACACTTCGGCAAATTAAACGAAGGCCATGACCCAAAACCCAAGGAGGAGCCGGTTTCCGGGGTTCGCGTGAAGGTTCTTTTTGCGCCGGACCATAACCCTGAGATGGAGATAATGAAGCAGATTGCAAAAGCGCGCAAACGCATTGATTTCGCGATTTTTACTTTTACCGAATCTTCCGGAATCGATGATGAGCTTGCTTTGGCAAAGAGGGCCGGCATTGCCGTGCGAGGAGCACTCTTTAGGTCACAGGCGAACCAAAAATGGTCGGCAAAAGAAACGTTGAAAAAAGCCGGAATAAAGGAACTTTACCTGGTTCCGAGGGATGATCTTCCGAGGCCAAGGCCCCGGAAGCTGCACCACAAGTTAATGGTTATTGACAAGCAGCTAATCATAGCAGGCAGCTTCAACTACACCGGTCCGGCCAATAGGGTGAACGACGAGAACATCATAATCATTGGAGACCTGGCAGAGACCAAAAAGGATTCAATTCAAAAGCAGAAGAAGCTTGCCGGTTACGCATTTGATGAAATTAGTCGATTGATTACTTCTTTTGGGGAAAAAATAAAAATGTCCTGAGACAGTAGGTCGCAGCCGATATAGTGCCTGATGCAAAAACAGGATTCATGGATTTTTCCATGGGGAGCAACATAGTCGTCGATTTTTTAAAGCGGCGTGCAGAACTGGTGGTGCGTGCGGCCGATCTTGTGCTGATTGATCCCACACTGCCAAACCGGCTGGAGGTTGGAAATATCCGCCGCCTGCTCGATAACGATACACTGCTTATTGCATCTAAAGGTGAGATAACAAGTCCTAGCGAGGTTGCCTCCGTCCTGCTGCAAATCCCCAAAATCTCTTTTGAGGGGATTCATGGCGAAATGCCGAATAAGGCACTTTCCCAAATCATCGAGTTTTACCGACAGCGCTTGTCCTGAAAACAAAGCTCTTTGCTTCTCCGATCCCTACGAAAGGAGTCTCAAGGACTATATTCTCCCCTGCGATTCATCTGCATTTTTTTCCCTTGAAAATCTGTTTCCGGCAGTGTAGATTTTCTGCTGACAGAGCGGGCACACCTTGGATCGCTGGTGAAGTGTTTTGTTGTCTATATTGTAAGAACGCATAATAGAAACCATCTAATCAAGAGTAAAGTTGAATGTCAAAGAAGACCAAGATCATGTTATTGACATGTTTTGTTCTGATATCCTTTGCCATAGTTGGGGTATACTATCAGGGCCCTCGTTCTGAGACCACATTCGCCTGTTCAATATGCGGTAAGCAGAAGCTGACAAAGAAGCGCGTTTGGATTACATACTATGCCAAGGAGTCCGAGACAGATGATTCACGATGGTATCGAGCCAAAGGGATGAGAAAACATAGACATGATTATCAATATGTTTGCTCAAATGACAAGGGTTGGGGAAAAGGTGGGGTACACATGGATGGTTTTGGACTTTTTTTGTATCCTCTTCATGTGCTTCGCTGGTCCGAGCAGAAAGCAGATCCGATTATATTTGAAGAACTCATTGAACAATATTATGCCACTCACGAAGACCAGAACAAGATAGAGGATTTCATAAAGCACTGCCAGGCCATAATCGATTCTAACGAACCGCTACACCGCGCTGAAAACCACTGAGTTTGTGCTTATGACTTTTGGATTCAGATCCTCAAAGAGATTATGACAGTCTCTTGAGGGTTTAATTCTTTTTGGCGTATTTTTGGTGCTGAATCTCGCTACACCAAGCCCTGCCATGCCTTCATATCCTTACGAAACTACGGAGTCATAGGTTCGATTACCCCTCCCTTACGGTCGGGTCTCTGTTTTATAATTTCTTAATGGTCTTGACGCGAGATTTCTAAGGCCATAGAATTGCGCTATTGGTTTGTGATGTGTTGAGCGAACCGTGAATCCGAAAAACAAGGAACGAAACGATGGCGACAATAAATGAGCATTTCCTGAAGCTTCGTGCGGGTTATCTTTTTCCTGAGGTTGGCCGGCGCGTTCGGGCCTACCAGGAGAAGAATCCCAAGGTGAAGATAATCAGCTTAGGTATCGGTGATGTTACGCAGCCGCTGCCACCGGTCATAATCAAGGCGATGAAAAAGGCGGTCGAAGAGATGGGCAACAAGGCCACTTTTCGCGGTTATGGGCCGGAGCAGGGCTATGATTTTCTAATCGATGCAATAATCGAAAATGACTATAAGAGCCGGGGTGTCGATTTGGACCGGAGCGAGGTCTTTATCAGCGACGGGGCCAAGTGTGACACGGGTAATATCCTGGATATATTCGGCTTGGATAATGTCGTTGCGATAACCGATCCATCGTATCCGGTGTATGTTGACAGCAACGTAATGGCAGGCAGGACCGGTGTGGCCAACACAAAGGGGCAGTATAAAAAAATAGTTTACATGCCGTGTACGGCTAAAAACGGCTTTATCCCCGCATTGCCGAAAGCCCACGTCGATATTGTTTACCTTTGCTTTCCGAACAATCCCACGGGAGCTGTTGCGACGAAAAAAATTCTTAGTAAGTGGGTGGATTTCGCGCACAACAGACAGGCAATACTGCTTTTTGACGCTGCCTATGAGGCGTTCATAAGGGACCCTAAAATCCCGCATTCAATCTATGAAATCGAGGGGGCAAAAGAAGTGGCGATAGAGTTTCGCAGTTTCTCCAAGACGGCAGGCTTTACGGGCGTGCGCTGTGCTTTCACGGTTGTGCCGAAAAAGCTCAAGGCGTCAGGTCCCGGGGGCAAAGCAGTCAGAGTCAATCCCCTATGGAGCAGACGTCACAGTACTAAATTCAATGGTGCATCTTATATATCACAGGCCGCGGCGGCGGCTGTCTATACAGACGAAGGTAGGGAGCAGTGCCGGAAGATTATCGATATTTATATGAACAACGCAAACCTTATCCGCAGCTCGCTTGCCAGGCTCGGCTACGAGGTCTATGGCGGTAAAAATGCACCTTATATCTGGTTGAAGACACTTAGTAATATGAGCTCGTGGAACTTTTTTGACCGACTGCTGCAAAACGCCAATGTTGTGGGCACTCCGGGCGAAGGTTTCGGTCCGGCCGGGCAGGGATATTTTCGCCTGACGGCCTTTGCGACGCCGGAGAACGTCAAAGAAGCAATGGAGCGTTTCGCCGGCATTTAGTACACAAACCGACGAATCACGAGCATCGAGTATCGAGAAATGACAATATCACATACCCTGCCGGACAGATTTAAGAGAAGATTTCTTATCCTGTTTTTGATAGTTTTCCCGGCTTGGGGACATGTGTATGGCGAATCAGGCAGCAGGGGGGATAGCTTAGCGAACAAGAAGACAAAGCCGGAATTATCCTTTGGTCTTCCCGGGGATTGGAATGCGGCATGGTCGGAGCCGCCGGTTGAGTGTCGGCCGCTGCAGATAGTACATGGGGTGCCTCAGGGACAGACAACAACGGCTGCAATGAAGAAATTAAAAGAACTGGGATTGGGAGGGATTGTCTGCAATGTCGATTTTAAGAATTACATGTTATCAGAGGACAACTGGGATAATCTTATCCGGGCGGTGGAATCATGTCATGAGGTCGGATTAGTCGTATGGATATATGACGAGGAGGGATATCCAAGTGGGGCGGCAGGGGGATTGGTTCTTAAGCGTAATCCCGCGTTCGAGGCGCTGGCGCTGACATATGACAATTCGCAGAAAGAACCTTTTGCGCTTCGGGCTGCATACGAGCATACCCATGCCAGCAACAATTTCTACGCAGCGAGGCGATATCCCAACCTGATTGACAGCAGGGCGGTCCAATGCTTTATCGAAACAACTCACGATGCGTATTGGAACCGGCTGAAAAAACATTTCGGTAAGACCATTCGGGCGCTATTTACGGATGAGCCGTCACTGATGGCGGTGAACATTGGTCAGCTGCCCGAGAATGTAAGGAAAAACGTGCGTGTAGTTGACCGGCTGGATGAGAATGTTAAGCCGCTACCATCGGTGCCCTGGGCGGGCGATTTGCCGGAGCAGTATCGCAAACGGTACGGACAGGACCTTTTGACGGTGCGCCGTAGTCTTTTTGAGGGAACCGGCCAGCCTGACCGCCAGGTACGGCGGCGTTTCTGGGCACTTATCTCAGAACTGGTTGCTGAACGTTACTTCGGCCAACTACAGGATTGGGCACAGGCGCACGGCATTGCATCATCGGGCCATACGTTGTGGGAAGAGACACCGCTGCACCATGTGCCGCTGGAGGGTAACGCGTTGAAGGTGTTGGGTCGTATGGATATTCCGGGTCTTGATTTGCTCAACTCAGACCCTGAAGCGGTCATCTACAGCGGCTGGTTGACAGCGGGCCTGCCGGCCTCAGCAGCGATTTTAAATGGTCGACGAAAGGTCATGACGGAGGTCAGCGATTTTTCTCAGAGGATGGCGGGTAAAGGTAATGCTTCTTTGGCAGATATGCAGGCGGTTGCGGCGTGGCAGGCGGCGCTGGGAGTGACGGAGTTTACGTTGTATTACAATCGTGGAGGACGTTCGGCCGATGACTATCGCTCTTATTGCGACTTCGTAGGTCGGCTTAATACTGTATTGCGTGAGGCCCGTCCGGTGCCGGAAGTGCTGCTGTACTATCCGATTTATGACCTCTGGGCCGAATACATACCGGTTGCTGAGAAGTTGACGATACAGTCGCAGTCCAAACGGATGCAGCAGATACAGAAGTCGTTTCTCGAACTGGGACAGCAGATGGTGAGAAGGCAAATCTCGTTTGCTGTGGTGGACCACGAATTGCTTGCAGGGGCGGAGGTTCTCAATGCAGGTTTTTTGATTGGGGGGCAGCGGTTTAAGGCGTTGTTTTTGCCGGCAGGAGTGGAATTACCGAAGCCAGCGGCCAAAAAGCTGGAACGATTTGAAGAAACCGGTGGGCAGGTTTTTCCAGCAAAAGCATCAGAGGCAGAGGCCGATTTTGGTAAGGTGGCCGGTATCTATGAGAGTGGGGCGTTGAGTGTAAAATCCGACAGGATTATTGTCGGGCGGTTCGTTCGGGATGAGAGGGATATTTTGCTTGTTGTAAATGTCGGTGTAAAACCTTACATTGGAGCAGTTACGGCAAAGAATGCGGCACATTGGTTGGTTGCGGAGCCGTCCAGCGGCAAGCTCGAACAAGCTAAAGTTGATGAAGCCGAGCAGGTTTCTATATCGCTGCCGCCTCGTGGTTCGGTAATTCTAATCGGTCCGCGGAAGACGATGAAAAACCCAAGCCAGTAACAGAAATTTGTATAAAGTATCTATTTCGGCGTTGGATTTTTTAACTCAATGGCTAAACAAACAACGGCATATATTGGACTTGGAAGCAACCTGGGCGAACGGGAGAAGTCTGTACAGAACGCCGTTACAATGTTAGCTGATATTGAGGAGATCGAAGTTATCCGGGTAAGCGAGATAATCGAGACCGATCCGCTGGGACAGGCTAACCAGCCAAAATACCTGAACGCAGTAGCTGAAACAGCAACCACACTAAGCGCAGAAGAATTGCATAGGAAAACGGTCGATGTTGAGGTATCGCTCGGCAGAGAAAAAAAAGAGAAATGGGCATCTCGAATTATAGACCTGGACCTTTTGCTGTATGGTGACGAGGTTATCAATCATACCGACTTAACTGTTCCGCATCCGCAGATGCACCTACGCTCTTTCGTGCTCAGAGGGCTGTGCGAACTGAATCCAGAGTTAGTACATCCAATTATAAAGGCATCGGTGAAAGAACTTGCGGGCCGACTCAACGGTGCTGATCATGTACTCAATTCCGACATTCCACAGCTTGTCAGTATAGCTGGCATTATAGGTGTTGGTAAAACAACATTGGCGGAAAAGTTAGCAAAGCATATCGACGGTAAACTGCTGCTCGAAGCTTATGATACGAATCCCTTTATGCCGGATGTCTATGCAGGGAAAATGCAGTTCGCATTGGATTCTCAGCTATACTTTCTCACGAGCAGGACCGAGCAGCTAAATCCTAATATTTTAGCGAGTGGGCAGATTGCCGTTAGTGACTATGTCTTTGACAAGGAACTCATCTACGCAAGACGGCTGCTCGACAGCGAGCAATTATCCCTGTATGAAAAGACATATCCGCCATTTGCCGGGCAGGTTACGTTGCCCGTTTTAGTCATATATCTGCGGGATTCGGCACAAAACTGCCTCGAACGAATTCACAGCCGGAACCGTCCTTATGAGCAGGAAATCGAGTTGCAGTTTCTGGAGGCGCTTGATTCTGATTATGAGATGCTCTTTGCCGATTGGAAAGTCTGTCCGGTTATCCGTGTCTCGATGTCCGAAT
>Ga0209427_10009006_pt1 | contig 11174 bp, 8 predicted proteins | sample DeeMarSWOR136_30_FD_187465 | JGI IMG/M metagenome (GOLD analysis project Ga0209427, IMG submission 187465) | Marine sediment microbial communities from White Oak River estuary, North Carolina - WOR-1-36_30 (SPAdes) (version 2) | ecosystem: Environmental > Aquatic > Marine > Intertidal zone >... | reverse complement strand
TAAACCACATGCTCCACCGCTTGTGCGGGCCCCCGTCAATTCCTTTGAGTTTCAACCTTGCGATCGTACTCCCCAGGCGGGGCACTTAATGCGTTAGCTGCGGCACGGAAGGGGTCGATACCTCCCACACCTAGTGCCCATCGTTTATGGCCAGGACTACCGGGGTATCTAATCCCGTTCGCTCCCCTGGCTTTCGTTCCTCAGCGTCAGTATCAGGCCAGAAAGCCGCTTTCGCCACGGGTGTTCCTCTCGATATCCACGCATTTCACCGCTACACCGAGAATTCCGCTTTCCTATCCTGTACTCAAGTCATGCAGTTTCAAGGGCAGTTTAACGGTTAAGCCGCTAGATTTCACCCCTGACTTATATGACCGCCTACGAACCCTTTACGCCCAATAAATCCGAATAACGCTCGCTCCCCCCGTATTACCGCGGCTGCTGGCACGGAGTTAGCCGGAGCTTCCTCTTACGGTACTGTCAGGCTAAAAGGCTATTTGCCAATCAGCTTTTCATCCCGTATAACAGGGCTTTACGTTCCGAAGAACTTCATCACCCACGCGGCGTCGCTCGGTCAGGGTTTCCCCCATTGCCGAAGCCTCTCGACTGCTGCCTCCCGTAGGAGTCTGGGCCGTGTCTCAGTCCCAGTGTGGCCGGTCACCCTCTCAGGCCGGCTACCCATCGTAACCTTGGTAGGCAATTACCCTACCAACAAGCTAATGGGACGCGGGACCATCCTTAAGCGGCAGCTTGCAAGCAGAGGCCACCTTTGATTACTGAACATGCGATCAGTAATATTATGCGGTATTAGCAACCCGTTAGAGTTGTTATCCCCCACTCGAGGGCAGGTTTCCCACGCGTTACTCACCCGTTCGCCACTGTACTCGCGATTAAAAACCGCTTTCTCGTACGACTTGCATGCCTAATCCACGCCGCCAGCGTTCATTCTGAGCCAGGATCGAACTCTCCGTTGTAATAGAATTTCAAAGAGCACAATCATGCTCTCATTGACAGTTATCCAAGCCCTTATACCAAGGACATACTGGTATTTAGGCCCGGAGCATCTGGCAAGGGCTTCGCACGCTATTTCATTGTCAAAGAACGTATTTCCCCATATGGAAATGTCTTTCCAATCATTGAATTTATCTGAAAACAGTATATTTGTCAAGCCCTAAAAGGGAATTATTTCAAATATTTTGACAAGTCCTGACAGACCGGCTAACTGAGCTATTTCCAATTATCTGAACCATATAAGGCATCAATCATTTTCTGTCAACCTCTGACTGTGTACAATCCTTCTGGAACGTTTATTTCATGACAGCTGTTATACTGAACAAAAGGGTGGAAATCGTGCCACAATACATGTACTTTTCCAGAGGTTGAAATAAGTTCCTCTTACCAGTACCTTCGGTGTCGCCATGCATTTGCGTCCATTGAAACGAGATGAAAAGATTATCATCCACTCACTTTTGATCGCCCTTGTCGTCTTCTTTGGTGTCGTTGCAGCAGCAATTACATGGCTCTCCAGAGACCTCCCTTCGATGGCCAGGCTCGAAATGATCCAGCCTGCCCTGAAAACGAGGATACTGGCGGTAGATTCAACGGTCATTAAGGAATTCTTCGAACAGAACCGAATCCTTTTGACACTGGATAAAATTCCTCCCCCTTTGCAAAAAACGTTCCTTGCCGTTGAGGACCGGCGATTCTATTCACACTTCGGTATCGATCCGATCCGTATTATTGCGGTTGCCTGGAAGGATTTGAAGAATTGGAACAGAGCGCAGGGAGCGAGCACGATCACTCAGCAGCTTTCGCGTGACCTGTTTCTCACAAAAGAGCAGACATTCCCGAGGAAGATAAAAGAGATGCTGCTCGCGTTCAGGATTGAACGGACGTATTCCAAAGAAGAAATTCTCGAGATGTACTTGAATCAAATCTACTTTGGCGAAGGCACATATGGTGTTGAGGCAGCATCGAGGAAATTCCTCGGTAGGTCTGTGAATGAAATTGATCTTCATCAAATGGCGTTGCTCGCAGGTCTCCCCCGGAATCCTGCCGGGTACAATCCGTATACGAATCCGGAACGAGCAAAGTATCGTCGTGACCTGGTTCTGAACGCCATGGAAAAGAACGGCGTGATCAATAAAACACAGCTCGACACCCTGCAGACAAAACCACTCGATGTCATGCCGCTCGAGACGATGGAGAAAGATTTTGCCGGGTACTTCACCGAGCATATACGCCAGGTACTCGAGGCCAAGTACGGATCGCGAGCAATCTATCGAGATGGACTCACCGTGTACACAACGCTCGATACGTATCTCCAGAGTCTCGCAGAGGACAGCATGGAGTCCTTTATCACGAAGCTCGAGCGGGAAGAACAATACGAACTGAGCCGGCAGGCTTACAGAGACTCAATTGAAGCGGGCGCTGAGATTGAAGCGGACTACCTACAGTCTTCGGTGGTAATAATAGATCCCCGGAATGGCCATATCAAGGCCCTCGTGGGTGGCAGGAACTTTAGTGAGAGCAAATGGGATAGGGCCACACAGGCACGCAGACAGCCAGGCTCGGCTTTTAAGGTCTTTATATACACCGCCGCTCTCGAGAATGGGTATGGACCTTCGGATATACTCCTCGACACGCCACTTGTTGTGGAAATGCCGAATGGAGATGTCTACAAACCACGCAACTTCTCCAAGAAGTTCCACGGCGCAGTCTCACTGCGTCATGCGTTGAACAAATCGATAAACATACCAGCTATCAAGCTCCTCCAGAAAATCGGAGCGCCGTCCGTCATCAGCGTTGCGAAGCGAATGGGCATCAAGAGTCCGTTGAGCCCGTATCTCTCCCTGGCCCTCGGCGCACAGGAAGTCACGCTTAAAGAACTCACCTCGGCTTTCGGTGTACTCGCCGCTGAAGGCATACGAGCCGAACCGATGGCAATTCTCAAGATTGAAGACCGCAACGGGAATATACTCGAAGAGTACCGTGAATATCACGAAGAGGTTCTTACGCCTGAGATCACGTACATCATTACCGATATGCTCTGCTCAGTGATCAATGAGGGAACCGGTCAAAATGCCCGTCTCTACGGGCTCAGAATACCGTGTGCCGGCAAGACAGGAACAACAGATGACTACGAGGATGGGTGGTTCATCGGCTTCACACCTGAACTTGTCGTCGGCGTTTGGACCGGCTTCGATGACAATATCACCATGGGACGCAACAAAACGGGGGCGCGCGTAGCCCTGCCCATCTGGGTAGAAATCATGAAGGCGGCTTACCCGACAAATCGTGGACCGAACTTTTCACGACCTCCAGCTATTACAGAGGCAATCATCTGTGAGGAATCCGGGCTCCTCGCTACTCCGTACTGCACTCAGGCTCGCCGTGAGATCTTTATTGAAGGGATGGAGCCCTCACGGCATTGCGACCTCCACAGGGTCAGCGCCTACGATCTACTAAACCCGGATAGGGATTTCCGTGAACTGGATAAGGAAGCATCCAGGGAAAAGAAACTGCCCTGAGATTCAAGCCATCAAGAAGATTCATCGAGAAATAGAGGAAAAGGGAGAACGGGATCATCGGCAATCTCGAATGCGTTGATAATCCTGTTCTTTGCCTCGATCGCAGCTGTCTTGCTGGATGCATGGATCTCACAGATGTGTTCACCTCTTGATATTCTGTCACCTCTTCTTTTTAGCACAACGAGACCGACAGCATGGTCAACGCTGTCATCCATCTTTCTCCTCCCACCACCCAAATCCCTCACCGCTTCACCGATGATCCGCGAATCGATTCTGGTAACGTATCCATCTGAAGAAGAAAGCAGTGGTTCGCTCACCTTCGCTCGAGGGAGTCCGAATCCTTTTCGGTGTAGGTCCAGGTTTCCGCCTTGAGCGGCGACAATTTTTAAGAAGCGCTCGAATGCACGACCAGACTCGAGTGCCTCTCTGGAGCGTTCCTTTCCCTCGTCTATCCCTGATACCATTCCACCGAGACAAAGCATCTCAGAAACCAATCGGTGTGTCAGCTCCAGACAGTCCTCAGGACCCATCCCTTGCAGTGTCCTTATCGACTCCTCGACTTCGAGCGCATTTCCGACAGCTCTGCCGAGAGGTTCATCCATAGACGAGATGACCGTCCTGACGCGGAAACCCATCTCGCTCCCCACCGACTCGAGGTACAGAGACAGCTCCCGAGCGTCCTGAAGCTCTCGCATGAAAGCCCCCCGACCGCATTTGACATCGACAACGACACCGTCGACTCCTTCGGCAAATTTCTTGCTCAAGATACTGGAAACGATGAGAGGAATACTCTCAACCGTTGCAGTGGAATCACGAAGTGCGTACATTTTCTTGTCTGCGGGAACGATTCTCCCGGTCTGCGCCGAGAAACAACCTCCAAGTTCATACACGTGCTTCTCGATGCGTTCTGGTAGGAGAGCCGTGATCATACCGGGGATTGACTCCAACTTATCAAGCGTCCCCCCGGTAAAACCAAGCGCCCTTCCTGAGATCATCGGGACGTGAAGCCCACATTCAATGGCGATCGGCAGTAGTATCAGGGAGATCTTATCTCCGACACCACCGGTGCTGTGTTTATCGACGACAGGACCAGAAAGATCATCAAAATGTAAGACCTCACCGCTATTCATCATTTCGCGTGTCAAGTAAACAGTCTCCTCAAGCGTCATACCCTTTATGACCACAGCCATCAGGAATGCTGCCATCTGGGACTCGGTGATCTTTCCCGCCATGTAGCGGCCGATGATAAAACCGATCTCCCTACCTTCGAGAGATCGTCCATCTCTCTTTTTACATATCAACTCATGGATGTTCATGAATATGTAATCTGTTCTCCAGGGACGAAAACCTGCGATCATGCTTGAGAGTTAGCTCTTCTTTGCGGATCTCCATTCTTTTATTATATGGATACCTGCACTCGTGCCGATCCTGTTTGCTCCGGCATGGACGAGGTCCAGAGCGAAACTGGCAGTTCTGATTCCGGCCGACGCTTTGACTCCAAAGCGAGAACCGACGGCTTTCCTCATAACTTGTACATCGTGCACACTCGCACCCGGGGGACCGAATCCAGTTGACGTCTTGACGAAATGGGCGCCTCCATTCTTTGCAAGCATACATGCACTCCTCTTCTCCTCATCCGAAAGAAGGGCGGCTTCGATGATAACCTTTACAATCGTTTCTTCGCCGCACGCCTCAACAACATTCGCAATATCGTCTGTTACGAGATCCTCGTCACCTGACTTAAACGCCCCTATATTCATCACCATGTCAATCTCATCTGCACCAGCCTCCACTGCACGTCTCGCCTCAAAAGCCTTTACCTTTAAATCAACAGCACCGAGGGGAAATCCCGCGATGGAGCATACTTTCACAATCGAACCTTCCACCTCTCGAGCCACCAAGGGAATAAAGTGGGTGTTAATACATACCGAATAAAAACAGTATCTCTTTGCTTCATCGCAGACGCGTTTCACCTCCTCCGAGGTTGCTTCTGGTCTCAGGATGGTGTGGTCAATCAATCGGTTCAGTTCAATATCGCCCATTGACATCCCCCCTTTTCGGCTTGTTCATCACCCCAGGGAATCCAAAAAACTCTTACCGCTGTCGAAATGGAGTCCGAAATATTGAGCAATTGTTGCTGCCAAGTCGGCGAAGGTACTCCTTGTACCGAGGGAAACGCCCCTGTTCGATCCAGCCAGCTTGCTCAAAATCGGAACATACTCGCGCGTATGGTCTGATCCCAGCATCGTCGGGTCACAGCCGTGATCAGCAGTAATGCTCACAAGAGTTCCCGGTTGAAGCAATTCCAGGAAACCGTCGAGCCATGCATCGAACGCCTCAAGCCCCATGGCATAACTCCTCACATCCCTCCGATGTCCCCAGAGCATATCGAAATCGATCAGGTTGATAAATAGAAATGAAAAAGGAGTACCTGCTCTCACTACCCTTCCCGCTAATTCCATCGCCTGGTTGTTTCCTGTAGCCTCAATGACCTCATCGATACCCCGTCGGACGAAGAGGTTGTGGATCTTCCCTACCGTGACAACCCTGTACCCTCTTCCTGACAAGATATCGAGCAAGGTCGTGCGAGGTGGTGGAAGTGAAAAATCCCGCCGGCGGGATGTCCTCACAAAGCTCCCCGGCTCTCCGGTAAACGGGCGGGCGATGACACGGGCGACATGGTGAGGTCTGATAAGAATCTCTCTCGCAATTTCACAGAGGTGGTAAAGTTTTCTTACCGAGATGACATCCTCATGTGTGGCTATCTGAAAAACACTGTCTGCAGACGTGTAAACGATAGGCTTTCCCGTGTGGATGTGCTCCGGTCCAAGTTTTTCGATGATTTCGGTCCCTGATGCAGGTATGTTACCGAGAATAGAACACCCTGCTTTACTCTCAAACTCATTGATAATCTCCCCTGGAAAGCCGTTCGGATACGTTGGGAAAGAATCTTTCAGAGGACATCCCATGAGTTCCCAGTGTCCGCTTATTGAGTCTTTCCCGGGCGATTGTTCGGCCATCCGTCCCCAGGATGCAACCGGGTGATCACGCTCCTTTAAACCTTCGATAGGGCAAATGTTACCTAATCCCAATCGCTCCATTGTCGGCAATCCGAGTCCCCGAAGAGCAATTGCCGTATTGGCGATCGAGTTCGCACCCTCATCACCATAGAGACCCGCATCAGGAAGAGCACCTACCCCCACTCCATCAAGAACAATGGTAACTGCACGGTGATTCATATTGATCAAACGAAGATAGAGGAGATTTCAGAGAGAACATGATTCAGGAAACATCGATCGATTACAGCAAATATATTCCTACAATCCTTCGTGAACACCAAGCAGGGTTTTCAGACTGTCGATCTTTCCGCTGAGAAGGTAGACACGTACAACCCTCTTGCTTATGCGGGAGAGAACCTCATAGTTCAATGTTCCATCCCATGAAGCGACATCATCGGCGCTAATCTCACTGTCGCCTTGTCTTCCGAAGATGACCACCTCTTCACCGACAGCCGGATTTGATAAACCGGAGACATCGATCATCGTCATATCCATCGTCACCCTGCCGATCATGGGAACACGTTGACCACGGAAGAGGACCGCTCCCCTGTTCGAGAGGCGGTGGCTCATCCCGTGACCGTATCCGACGGGAATAATTCCCATTTTCATCTGTCTTTCGGAAATATACGTTCTACCATAGCTGATGCTGGCTCCGGGAGGCATATCACGCACGAGGACGAGCTTCGTCTTGAAGCTCATAACCGGTATGACATCGAGTCGATCTTTGAGGACGATAGATGGACTATTCCCATAGACGAGCAGACCCGGTCGTATCATGTTGAAGTGCGAGAATGGGAAATTCAGTACTGCAGCACTATTCGCACAGTGTACAAACCGGAACGTTAACCCTGATCGGTACAGCTGCTCAACGACCTCGATGAAAGTGTGTATTTGGTCCGTTGTAAAATCAGTGTCGCTATCTGACGCAGGAAAGTGAGTGAAAATACCCTCCACGTGCAAACCCGGTAGGCGGCAGATCTGTTCGATGGTCTCCACAGCATTGTTGAGAGGCAGACCGGCTCGGCCCATGCCGGTGTCAACTTCAACATGAAGTGTGCAGGGAGTATTACGACGAAGCGCAGCACCTGATGCCTCTTCAGCAAATTCGTACGTTGAGGCTGTTACGGCAAGATTGAACTCGAGAACGTGGTCAAGCTCTTCCGGGAGGACGGGGCTCAAGATCAGTATTGGTAGATGTATCCCCGTTTGCCTGAGCTCCTTGCCTTCATCGAGTGTCGCTACTCCAAGCATGTCAACACCACATTCAGCTGCAAATTGGGAAATACGGGCCGCTCCATGTCCGTACGCATCGGCTTTGACAACGAGGAGGATCTTGACCTTTTGCGAGATAATGCTCCTGATCTGCTCAAGATTCCACTTCATTGCGTCCAGGTCGATTTCGACCCAAGCCGGAAAGCGATCCATCAATCGACCCCTTCCTCGTTTTCAGGTAATGGAAATCCGTATTCACTTCCCCTGTAGATGTAGCGATCGAGCAATCTTACATACTCCGTCCAATTTCCCTCTGAATTACTATTCTTATCCAGTACCTGGAGCACTCCCCGTACCTGGGCATCTAAATTATCTACATAATGCAAGAGTAGTGCCTCAACGGTCATCGGAACAACTGGGGAACCGTTCTCCAGTGAACCGTGATGGCTGAGGATCATGTGCTTCAACTTCATTTCAAGATCGTCAGGAAAACCGTCTATCCCCCGGAGGACCTCATCGAGGAATTCTATGCCGAGCGTGATGTGACCCAGTAAGCGCCCCCGGTCTGAATAGTCGATGTGATTCGTTACCGAAAACTCCTGTATCTTACCAATATCGTGTAAGAATACACCGGCAAGCAATAAATCGCGGTCTGCTTCCCCGTATATGTCCGCCGTTCTCAGCGCGAGCAGCGCCATATCGTGTACATGCTCGGCAAGACCTCCAATAAATGAATGGTGCCAACCCTTTGCCGCAGGAGCCCTCAGAAAGCTCTCTTTAAATCCCTCACCTTCAAATATGTTTAGGAGGAGATTACGGAGGTTTTCTTCTTCAATAGAATGTATGATCTCAAGGATTTGGTCGTAGAGATCTTCCGGAGACCGGAAAGAGACTGGAAGAAAAAGTGAGGGATCATACTCATGTGCCGCAAGTCTTTCGAGCGTAAATATACGTAGTTGCAGTGCTCCTTGATATTCTTGGATTTCCCCGGCGACACGAACAACATCGTTGACAGAAATCTGCGTCTCAACCTCTTCAGTTGAATCCCACATTACCCCTCTGAGAATACCTTCTTTATCAGAAAACTGAAAAAGGAGGAATTTCCCACCCGAGAAGTCCCTTTTGACCTTTTTCGATACTACCATTACTTTATCTACTCTGTCCCCCACCCGCAACACGCTCTTCATCTCTCCTCCTTCACTCCACGTGATATGTGAGCTTTTAGGTAACCTAATTCAAACATCCATACAAGGTCAAGGGGAATCGGACCCGGTATTCCCCGCGGGGAAGAGGTATAAAAAATGATGAGGGAGAAGCAACATCAAGGGAGATCAGAGATGAAACCGAGCATGACTTCATATACTGCATCGGCTGTCACCCTGTGGCCGAGGGTGTTTAAATGTCCATCACATTCAAAGTAAAAGTAGGGGTATGCAAGATCGTGGTCCTTCTTATAGCTTATATAATAGGGTTCCAGCTCAACCATTGTAATATCGTGTACCATGGCAATTTCCTGGAGTTTCTTGATGGGGTAAAAAGGATCGAACCCGGCAGGGATTGATGCACCAGTATATTTCTCAACCTCACCTTCCCAGTCGTCACAGACGCGTAAGTAATCCGGTACGGTGAAAACGACTAGCTCACTGCCGCTTGCTTTGACCTCTTCATGCAGCTTCACAAGAAAATGTTCCGTAATATGCCATGCGTCAATCCATAGTGTATCGGTGGGTGTCATGTAGACATGCCAGTCAATGGGAAATCCCTTGCGAGGCTTCTTTCCGACCGTCCGTGCGAATTGCTGGAATAGTCTCTTCAAGGTCAAGCATGATTTGCAGTACCCCTTGATCATGAGCTTTAATTTTTTCGTCACAAATGACCGCTCAACGAGGGGCTCAGGCTTGCTGAAGAACACTTCTCCGTTTTGAACATACCCATACGCGAGATGCCTCCTCTTGCTCGTCACTATCCTTTGGAGGACACCAAAGTTGTCGGCAATGTCATTGGTAACGAAAAAAAGCAGTACGAAATCAGGATTGTATCTCTTTGCGTATTTCTTAAAAACGAGGAATTCATGCAATGTACCATACCCGGTGATACCGAAGTTCAACACATCGACATCACCGTTAAACCTCGTCTCTAAGATATCGGCGAGAATCTCGCCATCAGGTACGTGAAGTGCTTCCATAAACGAATCACCCAGTACCGCTATTCGCAACCCCTGCTCATCGGTCGCCCAGTCATCATCCCTGAAACCCATTGAATTGGTCCGTATACGGTCATTCACAACGCAACTTCTTGCAAAAATGACATCCCTCTGGTTGGAATCCAATCTGGCCCCCATGTCGGGGTCATACTGATACTCCACGGTACTTGAGTATTGGGTAGGATAAGCCCTCAATATCGCTTCGGATATGAGGAAAGCCGCCAGAAGTCCGAAGAGGAGTGCAAAAAAATTCTTAATCGAGAGCGTACTCCTCCCGCCAATCCTTCTCCTCGTGCCACTCCTTTTGCTCGGATTTATCAAAGAGGTAGTCCTCCAAAACCAGATAGTCCATATCCGTTCTCATAAAGCAGACATAGGCATCCTCGGGGGTGCACACAATCGGTTCCCCCCTCACATTAAACGACGTATTTACGATCACACCGTAGCCCGTTGCATCCTTGAACGCATTGATCAGCTTCCAGTATCTCGGATTTGACTCTCTATGCACCGTCTGAATCCTCGCTGAATAATCCAGATGTGTGATAGCCGGTACATCGGAGCGAATGTGATAGAGCTTTTCCTTCAATGGAAGCTCGTGGTAGTCATCGGGAAGAGGTTTTCTCCTCTTATCAGCGACACCGGCCACGAGAAGCATGTATGGTGACGGCTTTTCTAATTCAAAATACTCAGAGACGTCTTCATAGAGGACGGATGGCGCGAATGGCCTGAAACTCTCCCTGAACTTTATTTTCACGTTCAACCTTTTCTGCATTTCCGGATTTCGCGCGTCACCGAGAATGCTCCTGTTTCCCAGTGCCCGCGGTCCCCACTCCATCTTACCCTGATACCACCCAACCACCTTCCCCTCCGCCAATAACCGAGCCACAAGTCGACAAAGCTCATCGAAATCATCAAACTTCTGAAACGGTGCCTCATACTTCCTCCCGACCCGCTCTATCTCAGCATGAGGAAAATCGGGACCGAGGAAAGCCCCCTTCATGGTATCCTGCCCATCAAATACCTGTCTCTCGTTACCCAGGTAAACGTACCAACCCACAAGGGCTGATCCGAGAGCACCACCGGCATCTCCTGCGGCGGGTTGAATCCAAATGTCGTCGAAGAGACCCGATCTGAGAATGTTCCCATTCGAAACACAGTTCAGCGCAACTCCAC
>Ga0209427_10009005_pt1 | contig 11175 bp, 5 predicted proteins | sample DeeMarSWOR136_30_FD_187465 | JGI IMG/M metagenome (GOLD analysis project Ga0209427, IMG submission 187465) | Marine sediment microbial communities from White Oak River estuary, North Carolina - WOR-1-36_30 (SPAdes) (version 2) | ecosystem: Environmental > Aquatic > Marine > Intertidal zone >... | reverse complement strand
TGCTCAAAGTAATTCGTTATAATTGAACTGATATCTGTCATCGGATATCGGCAAAGCGCCTGTAGCTCAACAGGATAGAGCGACGGACTTCGAATCCGATTCAGGCATTTTTCACATCTTCCGAAATACTGGCCAAAATCGCACAAAAGTAGGCCAGGCAACGTTTTGCACCATTCTGCCAATTGCTGGGAATTCTGTCTATTACCGTATGTTTTGGCACAAAAATGGCACAAATTTGGCACAAGAGTGTCGTAAGAAAAAGGGGAGTGATTTGACGATCACTCCCCTTGTGCTACAACTCTGATTTCTATCTGACCTTCACCACCTTCTGTTTCACCACGCCATCAACCTCAATGAAGTAGATGCCAGGTTGGATCTTACTGGATTCTACGACCCTTCCCATGATGTCATAGACTTTGCAGTTATTGCCTTCAGGTAGTTTTAGAGGTCCGCGGAAGATAGTTGTAGTAATGAAATATTCTTCCTGAAGTGACTTCACGATGGCCTGTTCCTTTATGCCGACATCAGGCGCTGTTTTTATAAGATAAATGTCACTACCACCTGCACCATATGATTTCGTATATCCAGCAACTATATACCCATTGTCATTGGTCTGTTGCATTGAATAAGCTCCGTCATCGGACGCCCCGCCAACTGTCATTAACCAAAGGACATTGCTTTCATTTATCTTGAATAATAGAACATCCGAGAGCGTGTCAACGACTGATTCTGTTTCTCCTGCAACAACATATTGACCATCCGCAATCTGTTGGAATTCTCGACCAAAATCATCAGATAAAGTGTCACCAACAATCATCTCCCAAAAAACATTATTGCTATTATCGACCTCTCGCAACATAACAGAATAAGGACCATACGAATGAGCGTAAGATGGACCCAACACAACATAACTGCTGTCAGACACTTGCTGTATATAAGATAGATCTTTTACAGGGAAATATCTAGTTGTCCAAACGGTATCACCAAGCGAATCTGTTTTCACTAACCATGCATACGAATCCGTAGGCGGTTCGGGTGCCCACCAATGACCGACCATCATATAGCCATCATCTGTCGCCTGGATTGCATGGGCTCCACCTGAGGTCGCAGGGAGGTTTGTGTAGGTTCTTATCCACGAAGGATCAAGAGTATTGTCCCATACTTTGCCCAAAAATGCACTTTTGACTCCGAACCACAGTTCCATTGAGCCAGTTATAATGTATCCACCATCAGAGGTTGGTTCTATAGATTTTCCTATCTCGTTAGAAGGACTGCCCCATTCTCGAGTTTCCAAGGTATCACCCAATGAATCTATCTTGAGAAGCCAAATATCAGACCCTCCATAACCAAATGAACCTGTATAACCTACAACGATATAATTGCCATCGGTGGTTGGCTTTATAGCGTACAGTTCTTCATCTTCCGATCCGCCATAACAATGCGTCCAGATAGTATTGCCATCTAGATCTGTCTTTATGATGTAACCATCCTTCCCGCCAGCACCATATGATTCAGTCGATCCGACAACCAAATAGCCACCATCATCAGTGTGCAGGACGGCATAGCCTACATCGTCACCTGATCCTCCATATGTTCTTGTCCAAAGGGTATCTGGTTCCTGAGTGTGTCCGAAGGTCACTACTAATATACTAACTATTATTCCTACAATCTTCATATCGGCCTCCTCTACCCCATACTAAACTTCATACTATCTTACTTTCACCACCTTCTGTGTCACCACACCGTCAATCTCAATGAAGTAGATGCCTGCTTGGATCCTATTAGGTTCTACAACTCGTCCCGTGATGTCAAAGACTTTGCACTTCCTACCTTCGGGTAATTGCAGTGGCCCGCGGAAGATGGTGGCGCCGAGGATTTCCGCTTTCTCGATTGGATTAGCTAGTGGTTCTTCTTGAATTCCTACCCACTGTACAGAATCGGCAAGCCAGGGATCAAAGTCAACATAATCACTTACCGGATCACCCAGACCGCCTGGGTTGGCCGTAGGGTGGTACGGTCCAGTTGCGTCTCCCCACCAGTTATTTTTGGCATCTATAGTATCACTTACGTATCCGTTGTGAACACCATAGCCTGAGTGACCATAAATGTTACACCAACTAATCACGGCTTCGACATTGCCTGAACATTGGACTCCGTAGTACTGGTTGTTTGATATCGTACAACTATCAAACGTCAGCGTACATTGAAAAATAGATGCACCAGAGGCATTGTTCCCTGATATGTTGCATGATTCGAAAATTGGCGCTGCATTATCGTTACAGCGGATTGCACCGTAAGTACTAGTATTGCCGGTGATTGTATTATCTATGAACAGTGGTGTACTGGATGCGGTGCAATATAGACCACTGCCACTATAATTGGCGCTATTATTCACGATGCTATTGCCTTGGAAAGTTGGTGCAGCAGACCATGCAGTGCCTCCGCCACCACCAGACCCGTAACCACCAAACCCGAAAGCCGCGTTGTCAACGATATAGTTATTCATAATCATGGGATTTGAGTAAATACCCGTAATCCAGATTCCACCACCGTAGACAGATGTGTTTGACATAATTATATTATTGGCGACAAGTGCCTCTGAGTTGTCGTAAACCAGGATCCCACCACCCATGGTATCACTTGCGTTATCACTGATAGTATTGGAGTCGATGACGGGCGACGAATAAAGGCTTGCTATACCACCACCACCCCAGAAGGCCTCATTCACCGTAATTGTGTTGCCGGTAATAGTGGGTGACGAGGCACCAAAACACAAAATACCACCCCCAATTGTACCAACGCCAGTAAAGTTTGTTCCGCTTCCATTTGTGATCGTAAATCCCTGCAACACCGAAGTCGTATCCTCGCCACTTGCAAAAAGAATGACACTGCCAGAATCAGGGTGAGCAGGACTGCTGCCATCGATTATGGTAGTATCGGCACCATACTCGCTTATCACGGTGATCGCCATACCGTTGAAGTTGATATTTTCGATGTATGTTCCCGCGCCTACAAGCACCGTATCACCAGTCGCGCATAAATCCATACCGTCTTGAATCGAGTTGAGTGTGGAATCGGGGTGGATGTACCAGACTGTTGCGTGCGACACATCGTGTAGGAATAGCACTGTGCATACAATGACCGATAGTGCGATACTCTTCATATTTTCCCCCTTCCAGGCCACTTGCGGCCTAGGTATACTTACATCTAATTATATGGCACAGCGCATAAAAGCACAATTGGGCGATTCCTGAATGTGTAGTAAAGAATGGCTCATTGTTTGGGAGAAAACGGTCTGGTTTGAAAGCTTTATTGGCTGAATTATGTCACGTGTCAAGGGACGTTAATCCCTCGCTGATGGCATACTTTGTCAGTGCTGCTGTATTATGGATATTCAGTTTATTCATTATACGCCTACGGTGAGTTTCAATCGTCTTAGCACTCTTGTTGAGGAATAAGGCAATTTCTTTGATATTGTGTCCCTCAGCAATAAGCTGTAATACTTGAAGTTCTCTGGCTGTTAAGACGGATCGGATGGACGACACCGCAGGCGGCTGATTAGCGAGGCTTTCATTTATTATAATATATGTTATTTCGGGACTTACGTAGGATTGATTCGCAACCACCGCGTGAATGGCACGGGTCAGCTCTTTGAAGGCGCAGCTTTTTAAAAGATAAGCTGACGCCCCTGCGCGGAACATCTCTAATACGAATTTACGGTCAGAATGCATTGATAAACAGAGCACCTTTGCATCAGGAATTTTCTTCTTAATTTCGCGCGTCGCTTCGATTCCGTTCAAATCGGGCATGGTGATATCCATGACGACGGCATCAGGCTTCAATTCTTGAACCAATCTCACTGTTTCCCTTCCATTCTTAGCTCCACCAACAACTTCAATATCAGGTTCCTTGTCAAGAAGAGCGTGAATGCCTTCTCGGAAAATCTCATGGTCGTCTGCCAGCAAAATCTTAATGCTCATTACGCACTTGCTCCTTACTAATAACTTATCAGCATATTTAGTGGTTTAATCACAATCTATTTTATTAACAACACTTTCTCCGCGGCACTAGCTTCGCCAACCTGAAACTTCAGGAAATATACTCCGCTAGGAAGTTGCATGCCAGAATCATCACGACCATCCCACACAACTTCTGATGTCAGGCTTCGTAGATTTGATTCCAGATCAAAGGCCTTCATCAACCGCCCACTTGAGTCGTAGATTCGCATTGTTGGTTCTGGTATCATGTTTCGAGCGTCGATTATCGAGTAACGTATTCTAGTACAGTATTGGAATGGATTCGGCACACAAGGGTACAATCGATAGCAAAGAGGTGTCCTCCGCACGACTCCCTGCTTTTCTTCGATTCCCAACTCACTTAGATTGAGTAAGATCGATACGTTATCAGTATCCCCGTTCGCTATGGCCAGATCCTCGTCACCGTCTCCATCAAAATCTGACGAAGTCACGTAATAAGGAATACATCCAGCACTACCGTAGATCGTTTGAGGCATGAACGTACCATCCCCATTCCCGAGAAGCAAGGATACGTTGTGACTTCCGTTATTTGCCACAGCCAAGTCCTCGCGACCGTCTCCATTAAAATCCGCCGAGATCACGGACGCAGGTGAATATCCAGCGTTGTAGTTTACTGTATCCATGAACGTCCCGTCTCCGTTCCCAAGAAGTACCGACACGTTATCCTCAATAACGTTAGCCACTGCCAAATCTTCATCGCCGTCTCCATCGAAGTCAGCCGACACCACTGAACGCGGCTCATACCCGGTCGCATAGCTCACGGCAGCCATGAATGTCCCGTCTCCGTTCCCCAATAGCACGGACACATCGTCGCTATGCGAGTTTGCTGTTACGAGATCATTGTCTCCATCCCCGTCAAGATCTGATGAGATCACGGATACCGGCCCGCCGGGTGTCGCATAATCCATTGCGCTCATGAATGTACCGTTTCCATTTCCGAGCAATATTGAAATACTGTCGCAAACCCAGCAGTATTTGGCCACCGCCAAATCCTCGTCGCCGTCCCCATCAAAGTCAGCCGACGTCACAGCGGAAGGGTTCGTCCCGACCGTAGTGTTCACTGCGGTCATGAATGTGCCGTCTCCGTTCCCAAGCAGCACCGAGAAGTCACCGCTATGCCAATTCGCCACTACCAGGTCAACATCGCCGTCTCCATCAAAATCCGCTGAGGTCACGTCGACGGGCAATATCCCAGTACCGTAGTGCACGGCGCTCACAAACGTTCCATCTCCATTTCCAAGGAGAATCGACACGTTATGGCTATCAAGATTCACCACAGCCAGATCCCTATCTTCATCTCCGTCGAAGTCCGCCGATATCAAGGACACAGGCCAATCACCGACGTCATAGCTCACAGCGGTCATGAAAGTACCATCCCCGACTCCGAGGAGCACCGAGACGTTGGGAGAATTTGCAGTCGCCAAATCCTCGTCACCGTCTCCATCAAGGTCCGCCGACATCACAGAATGAGGCGCATGGCTTACCACGTAAGTTTCACTGGTCGTGAACGTCCCATCCCCATTTCCGAGTAGAACTGATACAATGTGACCTGCATTCGCCGACGCAAGATCCTCGTCTCCATCTCCATCGAAGTCCGCCGACGTCACAAAACGCGGTCCACCGTTGACGGCGTAGTGCACCGCAGGCATGAACGTGCCATCTCCATTCCCGAGCAGCACTGAGATATTGGCACTCCATATATTCGCCACCGCCAAATCCTCATCTCCATCTTCGTCTAAGTCCACGGACAATACGCAATGAGGGTTGTTCCCAACTCCATAGAATGCCGGAGGCATGAAGGTGCCATCTCCGTTTCCCAACAGCACCGCCACATTATGGCTCCCTCCGTTCGCCGCGGCCAAGTCTTCGTCTCCGTCTCCATCAAAGTCAGCAGATGTCACGGAAAAAGGCATACTCCCTGCTGCGTAGTTCACAGCAATCGTGAAGGTGCCATCTCCATTCCCGAGCAATACCGATAAATTATGGCTCCCTTCGTTCGCCGTTGCTAGATCTTCGTCTCCATCTCCATCAAAGTCAGCAGAGGTCACGGAATAAGGCGCAGTACCGGTTCCGTAGTACACTGCGCTCATGAACGTGCCGTCTCCGTTTCCGAGTAATACAGCCAAGTTGTTGTCTCCATAATTCCCTGTCGCCAGATCTTCGTCTCCATCTCCATCAAAGTCAGCTGATGTCACAGAATGAAACCAACCCTCAAGTCCGTATGTCACCACGGGCATGAACGTACCATCCCCATTCCCAAGCAACACCGAGATACTACTGTGATTCGCGGTCACCACATCTATGTACCCATCTCCGTTCAAGTCCGCTGATGTCCCGTGAGAAGTGTTACCACTTGTTGGGAAATCTTGTCGTGCATGGAAGAGCCATTCGGCTCTTGCCTCGATTGGAATATAAAGCATTACCATAAGAAGCAAAGCGCTCAAGTTCTCACAGGTGCATGAAATAACTTTCGATGTTTCTTGTCTCATCTTTCCCTCCTTTTGAAATGACAAAGCCGATAGATAATCTCATCACCGGATATCATTAGAATAACAACGTCTCCAACTGAACTTAGCTCATATTTGCCTATGTTCAATTATACTGCGGATCTAACAGAATCACAATTGGGCGATTCCTGAATATGAGGTTCATTATAGCTCATTCTAGGTTTTTCGGCGGAAGACCTTCTATTTCTTCGTACAATGGGCCTTAGACTGGTTATCTCTCCTTCTTAGTCATTTGATCAGCCTGTAAAGGTGCGGTTATGATAGCCGACGTGCCGCGGCCCTCCTTCGAAATGATTTCAAGCTGGCCTTTCATGTGCTGCAACCGTTCCATAACGTTGAAAAGACCGAATCCTTCGTTGTGTACGATTTTTTCGTTCAATACTTGGGTATCAAATCCAATACCATCGTCTTTCACCTTGATACATATGGTATTGTCGTCCTTTGTAGTAGAGACTGTTACGCTACTGGCGTGTGCATGTTTGGAAATATTGGCCAACAATTCGCGTACTGACTGAAAGAGCAGGATGCGGGTATCATCATTTAAAGGTTTTGGTTTGCCGTCATCCTTGAATTTACACAGAATTCTGTGCTGTTTGCCGAATTGGCGTATTAGCCACTCAATGGCTGCTTCCAAACCGAATTCGTACAAGACAGGTGGACTGATCTCAAAGGTCAGGGTTCTTGCTAGCTGAGCTGCCTGATCTATGATCGATTTTACTTCCTGATGCGCCTTTTTGACTTTCGCGGCAGATTTGACTTTTTCAAGAGCATCCAACTTGAATGCCGCTAGTGCTAGCTTTTGGCTTATTTCATCATGTAGGTAGGTAGCGATTGCCCGACGCTGCCGTTCTTCAACGAGAGAAAGTTCATGGGCTAGAGATCTGAGCTGAGCAGTACGATCCTGAACTAACTTCTCTAGGTGGTCGCGGTGTTTCTTCAATTCGGTTTCAATTCTTTTTCGTTCCCTGATTTCTTTGCGCAAATCAACATTTCTCAGCCTGTAAATTTCAGCCGCTTTTTCCTTTCTTTCAGTTTCGTACTTCACTTTCATTTCTCCAATCTGTTTGTCAAGTTCTGCGGTTAGGACTTCCTTCTCAAGGTCGGCTTTTTTTCGATAATAGGTTAACGCCTGTTCATAATCTGATTGAATTTCACACAAATCAGAAAATGCTTCGTAGATTTCTATTTCTCGCTGCTTTGCCCCAATTTCTTGGGCGACCTTCAGGCCTTTCTGTAAATAGACGCGGGCCGAATCATATTTGCCTAGCTCTTTATTTGTGCTTCCAATTCTAAGGCAAGAAACTACGATACCTTCTTTCATACCAATCTCTTCCAACATACGCAGTGTTTTCAAGTGATAATCAAGTGCTCTACCACCCTTCTTGAACGCTGCTATAATACTACACGCCTTAGCTTTGATTGCTTTATCACGGATCTTCTCTGCTAGCTTCAACGCCTTAGAGGCATGTTTCACCGCAAGTTTAGGTTTCTTCTGTAGCTCGTATATCGAGGCGATATTGAGATAGGCAGTTGCGGTTGTACCTTTGTGATTAATCTCTTGGCTTATTTTCAGCGCTGCGTGAAAAGCATCCAATGCCTTTTTATAGCAGTTCTGCAACCCGTATACAAGCCCTATGTTATTGTGACACAGCGCCATGCCATCTCTGTCGCCAATTGATTCGGAAGCTTTGAGTGCCCTTAAATAATATTCCAATTGTTTTGCATAGTCGTTTTGCGGGTAATAGACGTTACCGATCTCCATAAGGATATGAGCCTTTGCTTTGTCGTTATTTGTTTCTTCACATATTTGCAGAGCGTTGAAGAGATTTTCCAAAGCTTTATCATAATTACATTGCTCGCCGTAAATAATGCCAAAGTACTTGAGGACAGTCACTCTGCTTCGTTTATCATCAATTTCGTAAGATATTCGCAACGCTTTGTTGGCATATGATAGTGCTTTCTTCACATAGCCCCGTATGAAAGAAGGCCAAACGAGATCCAAATAACTTATCTCAATTCCTCTTTTGTATCTGCATCTTTTGGCTATAGCAAGGGCTTTCCTCGTGTATATTTCAGCCTGTGAGGGGTCAGAATGTCTTACTTGATCTGCCAATTCATTCAACACATCCACTTTTTTCCGGCCTGACGCCCCCTTGTCGGATTTATTTCCGAGGGCTCTCAATTCCTTCTCAAGGCTCTTTGTTTTATCGTTTGCCATACCTAATCGTTTCCTCTAACGGATTCACATGACAAATTAGGTGGATAGTGGTGTAGATTGGAAGTGGTAAAGACACGAACTGCGTGCCATCGGTCGGGCTGTTTTCGCTTGATGTCATCCTAATCTCCAATATTACTTCTAGACAAAAGCCTTACGGTACTGCGTTTTTTTGATACCTAGAAAAGCTTCATTTTGAACATACATAATATTACTATGAAGTAAGGCGGAAGTCAATACGTAGATTCAGACCAGGCTGTGTGGTACTAACAATCTACCACTTGATTCAAGGCGGCACAGATCTGTCACATGCTGACGGTCAAGAACATAGTGCCTGATGATACATTATGAACACTGGCGTGTTGCTCAAGGACATGTACGATCTACGGACCACCAGTCCGTGGATCTGCCTGGACTTCGAATCCGAATATACTACACTTTGAATTCGCTGAGATTACGGTGTATCAATGCTTTGCGAGGATTTTGCTCTTTCTCGCTATTGAACGGAATTCTACCTAATTCCGTCAATTCTATGCCCAAATTGGACCAAAAGTGGACCAAATGAAAAAGGGGGAGTAGTATCAACTACTCCCCTCTCATTTCGCTATTCCGACAACATATTATCTTGTGATCACCACTTTCCTGATGAACTCAGTTTCCCTAGTATTTACCTTCACAAAATAAACACCAGCACTTAGGTTTTTCACCAAGATCTCTGTGGTATTATTGGGCTTTGTTATTGCTGCTGTTTTCACTAATTCACCAAGGATATCATATATGTTGACGACTCGTAATGGTATTGAAGCATGAACAATTATTGATGTCTTTGCGGGATTGGGATAGAGGTCCAAAATAAAAAGCGAAGCGTTGCGCGATAGCTCTTCTATGCCTGTCAACGAATCCCGAAGAACCGAAACATTTGAACTATAGTAATTTGCCACATAGGTCCGATTCTGGACTGGATTCCAGGCAAAGGCACGAGGTTGATCTTCGACCGGAATAGTCGTAATTACACTATTAGTTGCGCCGTCAATAACGCTGACGTCATCGCTAGTCGCATTTGCGCAGTAGACTTTATTGTTGGTGGAATTATATACTAATCTCCCAGGGTAATCACCGACCGGGATAGTCGTAATTACACTATTGGTTTCGCCATCAATCACGGTGACACCTGCGGTGTAACCACTCGCGCAGTAGACCTTATTGTTAGTAGTATTATGGACTAACGCCGTAGGATCATTACCGACCCAGATGGTTGTAATTACACTGTGCGTCACCCCATCAATCACAGTAATATTATGGCTTATGTCATTGGCGCAGTAGACCTTGTTGTTGGTCACATTATACCCTAAGATCTGAGGCTGGGTACCGACCGGGACGACTGTAATCACGTTATTTGTTGTGCCGTCAATCACGTGAACACTATTGTTAAGCCGATTAGCGCAGTAAACCTCGTTATTGGTCGGATTGTAGACCAAGGCTTGAGGGTATTCACCGACTGTGATGGTGGCAATCACACTGTCCGTCGCCCCGTCAATCACGGTGACGTTATCGCTGTATTTATTAGCGCAGTAGATTTTGTTGTTAGTCGGATTGTAGGCCAAGGCTACAGGGCAATCGCCGACCGAGATGGTGGCAATTACGCTGTCCGTCGCCCCGTCGATCACGGTGACATCATCGCTACCAGCATTTGCGCAGTATACCTTGTTGTTGGTGGGATTATGAGACAAAGCCCAAGGACTAGCGCCCACCGTAATGGTCGTGAGCACGCTGTTGGTCGCACCGTCAATCACGGTGACATCATAGCTACCATCGTTTGCGCAGTATACCTTATTGTTAGTCGAATTGTAGACTAAGGTGCGAGGATAAGCACCGACCGTGATGGTGGTAATCACACTATACATCGCCCCGTCGACTATGGTGACATTATCGCTAAGCCGATTTGCGGAGTAGACCTTGTTGTCGGTGGGATTATAGACTAGGGCGCAAGGGCGAAAGCCCACCGTAATGGTCGTAATCACACTGTTGGTTGCACACTCAATCACGCTGATATTATCGCTGAACTTATTTGCGCAGTAGATCTCGTTGTTAACCGAACTATGGACCAAGGCTACAGGTTGGTCACCGACCGTGATTGTCGTAATCACGCTGTTGGTCGTGCCGTCAATCACGCTGACGTCATCGCTACCAGAATTTACGCAGTAAACCTTATTGTCCGTAGGATTATAGACTAAGGCACAAGGTACGTTGCCGACGGTGATTGTCGTAATCACGCTATTGCTTGCGCCATCAATCACAGTGACATTATCGCTCCACCAATTTGCACAGTAGACCTTATTGTCGGTAGGATTATAGACTAAGGCACTAGGTGCGTTACCGACAGTGATAGTTGCAATCACGCTGTTGGTCGCGCCGT
>Ga0209427_10009004_pt1 | contig 11175 bp, 5 predicted proteins | sample DeeMarSWOR136_30_FD_187465 | JGI IMG/M metagenome (GOLD analysis project Ga0209427, IMG submission 187465) | Marine sediment microbial communities from White Oak River estuary, North Carolina - WOR-1-36_30 (SPAdes) (version 2) | ecosystem: Environmental > Aquatic > Marine > Intertidal zone >... | reverse complement strand
AGTAGAAGCAGATAGTGGCCTCGGGCTTGGCACAAGCCGAGGTTGTTGGCGTAAGCGTAACCGCGGTTGATCTCACTGGCGATCAACTTCGCTTGTGGGAACTCTTGCCGCACCATCTCTACGCTGTCGTCAGGGGAGCAGTTGTCCACAACAATCACTTCATACTGAAAGTCACCCTGGCTGCTGTAGATGGAAAGCAAACAGTCGCGCAGCAAGTCGCGTGTGTTATAGTTCACGATGATGATTGAGAGCTCCATAGTCTATCTTTTTGGCACTTTGGATATTATGGGTCAATCGCGCCAGTTGGGAATGTCGTGCTGGTGCCGCCATCGCCAATAGACGCCGACAGGGTAGCCTAGCATTTTGGCTATGTCTCCCGTTACGCGTATGATGGGAACTAGCAGAATGGCCCGCAGCCGGTCAACGACGCCCAAAGACTGTATGGCCGGCAGGAGGCGCTTGTAGGGTGTAAAGAACATGAGAGCTCCGCCCAGCACCAGAGGTACGCCCCACAGCAGCCCCTTGGTAACAGTGAGCCAGAGAAGGGTGGGGAGAGCGACCAAGTAGGTCAGATAACGCACGGCGTGTTTCTCACGCCAAAGATCTGTCTTGCCGTCGCCGCGGGCATAGCGGTAGTACTGCTTGAAAAAGGCACGGAGGCTGCTCCTGGGACGGAAACGGACAACCGCAGTAGGTACAAATATGAAACGATAGCCTCTGGCCTTCAACCGAAAATCGAAAATGAGATCTTCGCAGTAGTCCAGCCACTCAGGATAACCGCCAACGGCTTCCCAGGCGGTCTTCAGAAAAGCTACTGAGCGGCTGGAGGGCAAGAATCTTTCGGGGTTGACGTCTGCCAATACGGGCAGCGTGGTGGCTCCCAGCGCTGTTTCGAAGACGGTGGTCGCCTCTGGCATGAAAAAGCCACAAGCTACAACAGGAGCAGATTCTGCAGCCCCATTGTTCTCGAAAGGTTGCAGCAGGTTGGCCAACCATGATGGCTCAAGGCGAACTCCTGCATCGGTGCAGGCAATAACTGGGCCATGGGCGGCGGCGATGGCTGCATTTCTGCCACGCGATATGTTGCAGCCCGGCTCGATCAAGACGCGGAGTGGCAGGCAGCGACGGTTCTCCCAGGCTTGCAGCTGAGCTAATGTACCATCCGTAGATCCCCCATCTACGATGATGACCTCGTCGGGTTGCCGCGTCTGGCAGCGGAGCGACTTCAGGAGCCGCGCAATAGAGCCACTTTCATTTCTTACCGTTGCGATGACCGAGACCCGTACCCTCAGCAATGCACCTCCTGCATAGCAAGGCCTATTATAGCGAGTTGGTGCGATTTCGACAATCGGCCCGTGAACTGGGTGGTCGCCCGACAACATGGTGAGTACGCGAATAATGATGTATTTTGCGCACTGTGCAGCGAATGCTATAATAGAAGCGATTTCAAAGAGTGGCCCATATGTGGCCTTGTACCCTTACGTCTCTACAAGAGAAGGATGGTGAGTGACTATGCGTATTCTGGTGGTAGACGATGACGCTCCTAGCGTCAAGATGATTTCTTTCCTCCTGCGTGAAGAGGGCTATGAGGTCATCAGCACAGACAATGGCGCGGCTGCTCTGGAGTTGATAGACCGTGAGGCTCCAAATCTGGTGATTCTGGATGTGATGATGCCGCATCTTGACGGTTTTGAGGTATGCCGGCGTATCCGCCAGAAGCAGGACGTGCCAATAATCTTCCTATCAGCAAGGGGAGAGATTGTAGACAAAGTGACCGGGCTAGAATTGGGTGCGGATGATTACCTGGCAAAGCCCTTCGAGCCCGCTGAGCTATTGGCGCGTGTCAAGGCAGTGACGCGTCGCGCCGAGGCCATGGCGGGAGAGGATGCGCAGGCTTTGTTAACGGTAGGAGACCTCACCCTTGACCCGCTAACCAATCGGGCAATCTTCGCTGACGGACGGACGATAAACCTGACCCCCATCGAGTTCAGGCTCCTGCATTGTCTGATGCGCAATGCCGGCCGCATACTGAGCCACGAACTGCTAATGACCACCGTCTGGGGCTATGACTATGAGGGCTACAGCAACCAGATTGCGGTGTACATACGTCGTCTGCGCATGAAGATTGAAGAGGATCCTGATTATCCGAAACTCTTGACTACTGCGCGTGGCCTCGGTTACAAGTTTGAGCGCCTTTGATTTGGGAACCGGGGAAGCGGCTCCCATACCAGCTCATATCCTGCGCAGGATCCGCCTACCGAAAAAACCAATCATTACTGCACGCTTATTGGCCTGGTGACAGCCAGGTTCTCTTTACCCTATAAGCAGCCATGCTTTGTGTCGAGCAGGCAGCTATTGGGTAGTTGAAAGGGGGAAGCCGATCATGAGGGCCAGAGCCCTTGTGGGGATTAGTCTTGTTGGCTTGTTGTTCATTCTACTGACAGCTACACAGGCCAGCAGTATGCCGCTGGATTCCGTATTCGTTGCAGCCAGCACCCCAGTGTGGTCTAACTTTCAGCCGACTGGGTGGGTGGCGGGCCCACTTACTTGCTCCATCCAGGTCTACAATGAGGATGGTTTAATGGCCCTCGGCCGGTACAAATACAGTACCAATGGGGGGGCGAGTTGGAGCCCCGAACTGGACCAGGGCCTGACGGTTGTGCTGGATGGGGCAGAAACCACGGCTTTTCTCACGGTTACCAACCTGTCCTTGCCCGAGTCACTGACCCCGGCTCAGAACCAGATCAAGTTCTTCGTTTGGGATGCTCTTCTTAACCTGCAACATGAGAGCCCTGCCTACTCCGTGCAGGTAGACACCAATCCTCCCAATTCGGCCGTGAACACCACTGGTTGCTACAGCAGTTCGACGTGGCCCGGAGCGATCACGGGCACGGCCAGTGACTCCGGCTCCGGTGTGAGCAAGGTGGAGATCACGCTGCGCAGAAACAGCGATGGTTGGTACTACAATGGCTCGTCCTGGCAGCCGACATCATCCTGGCTGCTTGCTGTAGGTACCACCGTCTGGTTCTATCCCTTCACCCCTGAGGAGAATACTTATGTTGTCCAATCGCGAGCGACAGATGCGGTTGGGCACCAGCAGACGGTGTATGGCCAGGGTACATTCTCCCATGACGTAACCGCGCCACTGTCTGCGGTAGAGACAACTGGGTATTTCAACGCTGATACGTGGGCGGCAGTGGGGATGATAGTGGGATCGGCTAGCGATGCGGCTTCTGGGGTTGCATCCGTTCGAATCACCGTGCGCAGGTCGTCCGATGGCCTTTACTACAACGGGTCATCCTGGGGTTCAACTGTCACATGGCTGTCCACTTCTGGGACCACTGCCTGGTCAATGCCATTTACGCCGACTGTGCAAACAATGTATGTGGTCAACTCAAGAGCCACCGACAACTGTGGCAACGTGCAGAGTGCATTTGGTGAGGCAACTTTCACCTATGATGCTACCCCGCCGCAATCCTCGGTCGAAATAAGCGGTTGTTTCGGTGCGGCTAGCTGGACGGGTGCGATAACAGGTTCGGCCAGCGATGCGTTCTCTGGGGTTGACTATGTGGAGATTACCCTGCAGAGGGCATCAGATGGCCGCTATTACAACGGATCATCGTGGAGTTCAACTCCTACATGGCTGTCCGCCTCCGGAACCACTGCTTGGTCATTCTCCTTTACACCGAGCGTGAATACAACGTATACGATCAACTCAAGAGCTGTAGACAACGCGAGCAACGTGCAGAGTGTGTACGGTACTGGCACCTTTACTTACGACTCGGCGGCACCGGGAGCGCCTTTCAATCTGTCGGTCACGTCCTCTGGCTGGAGCAGGGACAACTTCTTTACCCTGAACTGGAACAACCCCGCCGATGTTTGTGGCATAGCCAAGGCTCACTACAAGTGGGATGCTGAACCTGCCAGCAACGGTGACGAGTCACCGGGGTCACCTGTGGCTGGGGAGGGCATCAACAGCATTTCGGGCTTGGCTGTGCCCACGGAGGGCGAGCACAAACTGTACCTCTGGCTGGAAGATGCGGCCGGCAACGTGAATTACCTGAGCCGGAATGTCACTGACGCCGGGGCATTCAAATGGGACGCTACTCCACCAGAAACTTCAAAGGACAAGATTACTGGTACCCAAGGGTGTGCGGGCTGGTACACTTCTGCTGCAGTACAAGTTGACATCTCCGCTGTGGATGCCACTTCTGGCATAAGTGCCACATTCTGGCGCCAGGATGGAGGCAGTTGGACGCAGATGACAGGCTGTGCGCTTGGCTGCAGCTTTGAAATCACAGGTGAGGGTCCTCATATAGTCGAGTACTATTCTGTGGACAATGCGGGCAACAGTGAGACACCGCAGATGCTCAGCCCGTCAGTCAGCATTGATACCGAGCCACCGACGACGCAGCAACCCAGTTATGTAGGGACTCTGGGCAACAATGGCTGGCACGTATCGCCGGTTTCCGTAATGTTGACTGCTGTGGATGCTACCTCTGGCGTATCGGTCACCTATCACCAGGTGAATACCGACACTTTTGAGATCGGTGACGTATTCGACGTGACCACCGACGGTGAGCACACGATTCGTTACTATTCTATTGATGTTGCTTGCAATCAGGAGGTAGTGCAAACAGCAGCTACACCTCTGAAGATAGACAAGACTTATCCAACTACCACCCATCAGCTCAATGGGTTCGAGGGTGAGAATGGTTGGTTTATTGCTCCTCCCGTCACGGTGACACTGTCTGCTAGTGATGAGACGACTGGCGTGGATCACGTGCGCTATCGCGTTGAGGGTAGTTCTTGGCAGCAGAGAAGTCATGCTGTTGTGACCACTACGGTATCCTTGCCGCCAGGGCAGCGTGAGGGTGTGCGCAAGGTCGAGTATTATGCTACGGACTTGGCTGGAAACGCGGAACCGCTGAACTCGCTCTCTGTGGGTATAGACTTCCAAGCGCCGTCGGCTATTCCCATCATCCCCATGGTTTCACCTCATAGCTGGACGAACACCAATTGCTTCACCATCACCTGGGAGGAGAATCCCGATGATGTGTCTGGTATCGGTGGAGCCTACTACAGCTTCACAGAACCCATTGCCCCCACGGATGGAACGCTTGTCCTTGGAGACGACATTACGTCAATTCCATGTGTACAAGTGCCTGCCGAGTTTGAAGACGGGCTATATAATCTCCATGTCTGGCTGCGAGATAATGCCGGCAACAGTGACCACCTCACCCGCCGCACCGTCACGGTTCGCCTCGATCGAACTCCACCAGAGGTTGCGCCGATGGTGACCGGGAACCTGTGTGGCACCGCGGGATGGTACAATTCTTGTGTCACCGTGACCTTTGTCACCACAGACAACGTACCCTCTGGCATGGTGGGTGGCGTCATCAGCTATCATGTGAACGGAGGGGCCTGGGTCGAGCGCCCTGCATCCCCTGCCCCATCATACACCGAATGCCAAGATGGCATCCATCTGATTGAGTGCCGGGCGATGGACGCTGCCGGGAATACCAGCGATAGCGTCAGCGCGCCGCTGCTCAGGGTAGATCAGACGGCACCAGACAGAATAAGAGGCATTCAGGTTGAGCCCGCGGACTGGTCTGGAGAGAACTCGTTTATGATTAGCTGGGTGAATCCGGGGGACTTGTCTGGGCTGGCTGGCGTTTACTACAAGCAGGGTAGCATACCCGTCTCATCCACGGATGGGATCTATGTAGATGGCGTCCAGAGTTCTTTTTCCATTTCGGCTACCACAGAAGGTGAGATACCTGTCTACGTGTGGCTGAAGGACAAGGCCTGCAACAGCGATCATCGGAACCGGGCAGTGGCGACGCTTAAGTACGATAGCACCCCGCCAACAACAACCTTCTCTGCTGATGGCACTATGGGTGGGGACGGTTGGTACACCTCTGACGTACAAATCACGCTGAGGTGTACCACTGCGGGTGTTGGCTCTCCATGCGAAAGTAGTCGCTATCGCGTTGGTGATGGGCCGTGGCAAAGCGGCGCTTCATTTCCTATCAATGCGGAGGGTGTCATCACTTTCTCATACTATTCCGTAGATGTTGCTGGCAATATAGAAGACACGCGGACAGGCTCGGTCAAGATTGACCGGGAACCACCTTCATCATACGCGTACGCTGATAGCTATAGCCCAACCACGTCTTTCACCGTCCACTGGAATGGGAGCGATCCTTCATCCGGAATTGCCTGTTTTGATGTACAATATAGGAGCGGAATGACCGGTGCCTGGCAGGATTGGGTCACCTGTGTAGACCCAGCGCAGAGCTCAAAGTTATTCACTGGGGGCATGCGCGGAAAGTGCTACTATTTCCGTAGCAGAGCCAGAGACAGGGCAGGTAATGTAGAATCCTATCCCAGTGAACCAGATGTGTACGTTTGTGTAGACCTGTTGCAGAACGGCGATTTTGAGTTCCCCATAGGCGGTGAGTGGGAGACAAAGTGGCCCGATGGGGCGTGCCGGCCTGCGCGGATCTACACACAGTCGCACACTGGTGCCAGCACATATGCCGTAGTGCTTGGCTGTCCCGACCAGAAGGATGGGGTGCCTTTTGGTGAATCCATGATCTGCCAGACCATAGACGTGCCCAGTGCGCAGGATATGCCCGCTCCCATGTTGCACTTTCGTTATCGCATCTTCACCTACGATTTGGTGCAGGGTCCAACAACCGGGAGATTCTATGACTCTTTCAACGTTGGTGTGGGTCCCCCAGGCGTGGTGCAGCCCACCTACGTCTTCACCGATGGCAATAGGACTGGGTACGGCACATTGAAAGATTTGGGTTGGCGCGAGGGTGCAGTGGACCTCAGGCCATCTGCTGGGCGAATCATGAAGGTCTGCCTCGCCAACGTGACCAGGGTTGATGCAAGCTACAATACCTGGACGATTGTAGATGATGTACGGCTGGTTAACTTGGAGCACAGGCTCTACGTGCCTATGGTTCTGCGTGCGGCTCCTGTTTCTGGGCTGTCAGTAGAAGTGCGTCAGCAGTCGGTGCGTCCCAGCTCGAAAGTAGAGCGCTAGCGGGCGCGAACCAATGTAGGGATGGGTTCCGTCTGAGAACGAGAGGGAACATTGTGCCGGATGATAACGATATTCTAGCCTCAAACAACACACAGGGGCCTGCTCTATCCCAGGACGACAGAACTGGGGAAGACGCCGATGCTCTGTACACGCGCGGTATGGCTCACTATCGTCGCCGGGAATGGCAGGAGGCCAAGTCGTGCTTTGCACGTCTGAAATCTATTGCCCCTGATCGCCGTGGCGTTGATGCGCTCTTGAACGAGGTAGATATCTTCATTCAGTTGCAGGGAATGCAACCGGAACGTCAGGAGGCGCCGGTTGATGTTGCTGGGGTAGAAGAGGTGCAGTGGGCAGAGAGCGTTGCACAGCAAACCGCTGCACCAAGCGCAGTCGCGAGACGCAGGTATCGCTGGCCTACGATCGTGATGGCTCTGGCGGTGCTGGTGATCGTTTTCCTAGTACTTTATGCCACAATCGTGAATCAACGTCAGGACCGGCTCCCGGCCCTGGTCAATCAAGGGCGGGCGGCCCTGAACGTAGGAGACTGCGATCGAGCGGTGAAGGCTTTTGGGGACGCGTTAGCTTTGGCGCCTAAGGATGAGGAGGTCAAGACCTGGTACGCCAAGGCTCAGCGGTGTCAACAACTGGATTCGCTGTATGCACAGGCAGAGGCAGATATCGAGGCTGGGCAGTGGGACAGTGCTTTGGAGAAGTTGAACCAAATCATGGCGCTTGACCCCACGTTCGAGGACACCAGTGAGAAAGTTGACTTTGTTAAGAGCCAGTTGGCTCTAGAGGAGCTCTTCATCGAAGCAAAGAGCTACTTTGAGCAGGACAACTGGAACGAGGCGATTCGAACCCTGGAGCAATTGCGGCAGCAGGCACCCACTTACAAGACTAATGAGGTGCAACAAACCCTGTTCTACGCCTATTTTCGGAACGGTGTCGAGTTGATGGCTGCTGCTGGTGATTCTCTGGATTTGATGGGACAGGCCATTCAGAGTTTCGACCTCGCACTGGCCATTTTCCCCAATGATAGCACTGCCTTAGGGGAAAGGCAGTTGGCAGACTCTTACCGCCAGGGCTACATAGCGTTTAATCAGCAGAACTGGCCACAGGCGGTTCTCACCCTACAGCAAGTTTATGAGGGCCGTCCGGACTATCTGGACGGCAGAGTGAGCTCTCTATTGTGTACTTCATACTTGCGGTTGGGAGATGCCTACCAGGCTGCTGGTGATCTCGAACAGGCTCTGGAACAATACAGGAATGTGCTAGCAATCGACGGTTGCGACCATGTTGAAGCAGCGGTTAAGGAGCGTGAGGTCTATGCGATCCTATATCCGCCAACGCCGACCCCAACCAGAACGCCGCTGCCCACACGTACACCACTTCCAACCCCGACGGCGACAGCCACACCTTTGCCGCCACCGCCACCGCCGCGCCCTACGCCGACACCAGTCCGCCATGATTGAGGCAGTGCGCTTTGTGAATCGGATCGGGGAGTGAATAACAGGTTCCTCGTCAGCTACAGAAGGAGCACAGGCCATCTTGTGCATCTGCTGTGGGGTAGGAAAGCCGCACAGATTGCTCTGGCCCTATGCTGTTTCGCTCTGCCCATGCTTTTCATACCGTTGGCAGCGCGCGAGAGCGGAACAGATCTGTGGGTGCGTGCCGGGCTGTCCAAGCGCACTGTTAAGAGGGTGTTGATCCCTGGTGGTACAGTTCCTTTATTGTACGCCTTGGTCACTGATCAAGGTGTGTATCGCAGCAGCGACAATGGCGTGACCTGGGAGGCCGTGAACAAAGATTTGCCGTTGGCCCAATTGGGGAGAATCGGGGTGCAGGCGCTCGCTGTGGATGAGGGCCAACCTTCTGTCCTCTACGCTGGGATACAAGAAATTGGATATGGAGAGAGTGCCCTTCGCACTGGCCTGTATCTGACTGAGGACGGTGGTACCACCTGGCTGCCCTTGGGGACGGCCATGATTGGTCAGGAGGTACAGGCCATCGCTGTCATGCCTGCGCTTTCCCTGTCAAAGTCGCCGGGCCAGACCGGAGCCGTCCCGTCCCGCTCCGACGGGGCCGCACCGTCCCGCTCCGACGGGGCAACTCCTCCCAGCGTAGTGTGTGTTGCCACTGGCGGAGAACTCTATCGCAGTATGGATCGCGGCAGATCCTGGTCACGTCTCGATTGGCGAGGTGTGGAGACCAGGATACTATCTCTTGCCATCCGTCCCGGAAACCCAGACGCTATCTATGTGGGCACACAGAGAAGTGGTGTCTATAGCACAGAGGACGGCGGAGTTTCTTGGATAGCGATGAACCAAGATCTGGATGACCTTGATGTTTATGATATCGCCATTTCAGTGAACGAGCACGACTTGCTGTACCTGGCCACAAATGGAGGCGTGTACAAGTCCGTGGATGCGGGCTCGACCTGGACAAAGCTGGGTGGAGCAACAGAGGGTCGGCTCATCCATGCGATTGCTTTGCATCCTCAGGATGGGAATGCTGTGTACGCAGGGCTACGACATGGTGCGGCCTATTGCAGTATGGATGGTGGCCTGCAGTGGACGTCTCTGAAGAGGGGGTTGGGTGATTTGACTGTCTTGTCGCTGGCACTTGATCCTGAGGACGCGTCTGTTCTCTGGGCGGGCACAACAGATGGGATTTGGCGGTATGTGTTCGGGGCACAGATGTCTTTGACAGTGACTCGTACCGTTTCAACAGTAACTGTTACGCCTAGGCCTGAACCCACGGGTACGGGGACACCCATGCCCACATTGACGTCCCCGCTCGGTACTACAGTCTTGCCCACTGCATCGCCTACCAGTACGGCCACGGCAACGCCGACCATGTCCCCCACTCTGAGCCCGACGGCGACATACACTCCAAAGCCCTCGGCGACTCAGACGCCAACATGGACACCAACTTCGACAGCAACCGCAGTGCCTCCAACGCCAGTTCCTCCCACCCCTACGGAAACACTAGTGCCAAGGTGAGTGAGATCGGCTGACTGAGGGATCGAGGATGATGGTCCAGGTGGATAACGAGGCTGACTATTCAAATGTCATACTAGAGAGTGAGCGCTCGGCAGGGCTGCCTACCAAGTGGATTCTGTTGATACTGGGCTTGATCAGTACAAGCTTTCTGGAAAAGTATCACACCTTCACCTGGTTGGCTATCGGCGTGCTGACATATACCCTGCTGACCCTGCTTTTCTCGTATCTGTTCACATCTGGGACCAGGGCTGTCAGGCGCTTGGGCCGCAGTGTCTACTTCGCCTCGTACGCAGTGGACATTGTTTTTGCCAGCCAGGTGATCTATTACAGCGGCGGCGTCAGCAGCGAGATGTACCTTTTATACGCTCTGCTAGCTCTGAGGAGTGCCATCTACTATCCTTTCTGGCCTGAGGTGTTGGCTTTCCCCCTTGCTCTAGGCTTTTTCTACGTGCTGGTCCTTCGTTTCTCTGTCGGTAGTTGGTATTTCCTGACGGCAACCTCTTTTCTCCTACGATATGCAGTGCTTCTAGCTGTGGTACTGGTAGCTTTGTATTTGGGATGGCTCAACGAGCGCAGTCGCCATCGTGAGGCTAGCTTGCGTCGCAGCTTGGCCGAGCGCACCGACGATTTGGACAAGAAGACGCAGGCCATGCAGCAGATGGCCACTAACCTTGGTAACCGGGTGCTTGAGTTACGGACGCTCCAGGAGGGTATCAAGGCCATCAACTCAGCTCTGGCACTAGAGGACGTGCTGCGTCTCATCGTGGCTAATGCCTCCCAGGTTCTACAAGGAGCACGCTGCTCAGTTGCACTTCTCGGAGACGAGTCTGACGATGTGATATCCATGTCGTCCGTAGCTGGGGAAACGGATATCCTGGCAAGTGCCGACCCCCGATTTGATCACGACGTTGCTGCGTGGGTGGTTCACTACGGCAAGCCGGTACTCAGCCGCAATGTGAAGCAAGACAGCCGCTTTGGATACGCTTCCGAAGTGCCTATCTCTTCCCTTATCACTGTACCACTTTTCTTGGGTGATGAGGCGATTGGGGCATTGATCGCGACGAGCTCAGATAGGGACGCTTTTACCACCGAAGACCTGAACCTCCTAAGCGCCTT
>Ga0209427_10009003_pt1 | contig 11176 bp, 7 predicted proteins | sample DeeMarSWOR136_30_FD_187465 | JGI IMG/M metagenome (GOLD analysis project Ga0209427, IMG submission 187465) | Marine sediment microbial communities from White Oak River estuary, North Carolina - WOR-1-36_30 (SPAdes) (version 2) | ecosystem: Environmental > Aquatic > Marine > Intertidal zone >... | reverse complement strand
TTAGCGTCGTCTTCCCATGATCAATATGCCCAATAGTGCCCACATTCACATGCGGCTTCACACGCTCAAACTTCTTCTTCGCCATCTTGATGCCCTCCCAGCCTTGTTCTTTGTTGAGTCCCCTGGGGTTACTGTTACCTTTCTATTTTCTGGAGCCCACGACCGGATTCGAACCGGTGAACCTCTTCCTTACCAAGGAAGCGCTCTACCTCCTGAGCTACGTGGGCCTATTATTAATGAAGTGAACTAAAGTTATATAAACATGAAATTGCACGGTGATTTTATGTTTGGAGCGGGAAACGGGATTCGAACCCGCGACCCTCAGCTTGGAAGGCTGATGCTCTAGCCAACTGAGCTATTCCCGCGCTTAGGCTTAAACTGTGAATCCCACCGCTTTTTGCCGTACTAAGTCGTCTCAGGTGAAGACGCAAATTGTGTACAAATCACGTGTGTTGGATAATGAAGCCTAGGGCTACTCTTAGTAAAGTCCTTTGGGTTGAGGTTATGACTCCTCGTCAAAACACAGCAAGGTGAATGCAGGGAGTGCATGTAGTCCATGCGATGACGTCGGAAATACCTGGGCCATCTCCTACACACTACTTACCATGGGGCTTGGTGGAGGGGGGAGGATTCGAACCTCCGAAGGCATCGCCGACAGATTTACAGTCTGTTCCCTTTGGCCGCTCGGGAACCCCTCCATCGAAATTTGCGCTCATATCATTGGAGCCAGCGGAGGGACTCGAACCCCCGGCCGACTGATTACAAATCAGCAGCTCTACCAACTGAGCTACGCTGGCCACTGCAAGGTGCGAAAAAATAAGATCGTCAAGAGGCGTAGACGATCTTCCGTGACAAAACCGCGTATATGGGCCAACTATCAAAATCTAGTATATTTAATATCATGCAATTCCAATAGCAACTCCTGTTTGAGACGAATAGCCTGATGTTCCCCCGGAAATTGCCTTTTTGAGCTTTTTTTCTTTTGTTTTCTTTAAAGTTCTTTTCATTCCTCTGCTATTCTTCTTCCCAAGCTTTCACACGCCATAAGATCGCTGCGCGGTTTTATGTACTCTGCCTTAAGCCGAGTACGCTGCTTAATTATGGAAATTCCTTCACTTTCAAGTTTCTCTTTACAGCACAGTTGACGACATTTTTCAATTCTGTTAGTGATGTTGGGGGCTTCGCCCCAATTGGCCTCTCGCAAGGAGGAGGTATGCGGGTACGACGCGAACAGACCACAACCCCTGACGAATAAGTGTGAGGTAGCTGATGGATTTTTCACTCTCAATGGAACAGAAGATTCTAAGGGACTCCGTACGAGCTTTTGCCGAGAAAGAGATCAGGCCAGTTGCTCGAACATTGGACGAAACCGAAACATTTTCATATGACTTGACCAAAACCATGGGCGACTTGGGGCTCTTTGGAATATTTGTCTCTGAGCAATACAGCGGCCAAGAGCTTGACTACCTCTCTTATATCATAGCTGTAGAAGAACTGGCAAGGGTAGACGCCTCCCAGGCCGCTACGGTAGCTGCGGCCAATTCCCTTGGCATCGGCCCTGTTTATTACTTTGGAACCGAAGAGCAAAAAAGGAAATATCTTCCTCGGCTTTGCACTGGGGAGATGCTGTGGGGATTTGGTCTTACTGAACCAGATGCCGGCTCGGATGCCGCATCCTGTCACACTCATGCGGTCTTGGACCGCGATACATGGGTTATCAACGGCAGCAAAATCTTTATCACCAATGCCTCGACAGAGATCTCCGGCGGCGTAACCGTGATGGCTGTCACCGGCAAACAAGATGATGGCCGCAATGAACTGAGTTGTTTTCTGGTTGAATCCGGCACGCCTGGCTACACAGCACAGCCCATGCACGGAAAAATGATGTGGCGAGCTTCAAACACCAGCACCTTGTATTTTGAAGATTGTCGCGTTCCCAAGGAGAACCTACTCGGCGAACGAGGAAAAGGCTTTCATCAAATGTTGGCCACCTTGGACGGCGGGCGTCTCAGTATCGGTGCTATGGGGTTGGGCGGCTCCCAGGGTTGCTACGACATGGCCATGAAATATGCCAAAGAGCGGGTTCAGTTTGGACGGCCCATATCAACCTTTCAGGCCAATGCCTTCAAGCTGGCTGACATGGCTATGGAGATCGAGTCCGCCCGGCTGCTCCTATACAGGGCGTGCTGGCTCAGGGACCGAAACAAGCCCTTCACCAAAGAGGCTGCCATGGCAAAACTTTACTGTTCTGAGGTCATGCGCCGGACGGCCAATCATGCGGTACAGCTTCACGGCGGCTACGGCCTCATGAAAGAGTATGATATAGAACGGTTTTACCGTGATCAAAAACTCCTGGAGATCGGTGAAGGAACCTCTGAAATCTTGCGCATCGTAATCGCCCGGCTGATCGGTGCGTTCTAAGATCCTTCTGAGTTTGTATCCCTTTTGGTATCTAAGGTGCAAGCGAGTTTTTTTTGGTCAATTTTATGGCACTATAAGGGATATTAGCACTATGAAACACAAGAATATTCCATTAAATGAACGTATCATCTTTGCACTGGACGTAGACTCCGGGGAAGAAGCGGAAAAATGGATTGACCTTTTGGGAAATCACATAAATTTTTACAAAGTTGGCCTGCAATTGTTCATAGGGGGGTGGTTTCCTGTTATCAATATGATTACAGAGCGTGGCCATAAGGTCATGGTTGACCTCAAAATCTTTGATGTTCCAGAAACAGTCAAACTGGCTCTTAGGCAATTGAAAAACAGAAATATTACCTTTGCCACTGTACATGGAAATGACCCAATCCTTCGAGCAGCGGTTGAAGAAAGAAATGGTGTTCAAATTCTTTCCGTCACTGTATTGACCAGCTTTGACGAAGAAGATATGAGGGAAATGGGCTTTTTCGGTACAATTGAAGATTTGGTTTACCATCGAGCCAAACGTGCTTTGAGGCTTGGATGTGACGGCGTCATTTCTTCTGGTCTTGAAGTGCCCCGCCTAAGAGACGCTTTTGGTGACAGTTTTCTCATAGTGACTCCCGGTATCAGGCCAGGCAAGAACGTTGAAATCCCCGAAGACGATCAAAAACGGATTGTGACAGCTCAAGATGCCATAATAAACGGCGCTGATTATGTGGTTGTTGGTCGCCCTATCAGCAGAGCAAAGGATCCTATTGCTGTGGCAGAATCCATGCAAAGTGAAATCCGAAAAGGCTTGGCTTCATAATTCCTTTCTTTTTGTCCCTGCCTCATTTCCAATAGTCGGCATTTCCCACCTTTTACCGGACATGCGTGTCCAGCTATTGCACAGTTCGGATTGCAGATTTCTTATGCTTATCATACCTGACTTCTAGATGGTTGGGAGTGTCGATGAATAGCAGGTTATCAAAAACCGCAGTGTCTGCTGTTCGATTAAAGATGGTATGGCAACATCGTGAATCTGGCCAAGCTTGCGATTAATTGCAGAGACCAACAACTTTAGTCCACACGGCACACATACAATATCTAGGAGATATGAGAAAGGCAGGCCATTGTTGAGCTAGCCCTTGATGTCTATACGATAACGCTTTGCCTCGCCTTGTCTTCCTGGTCAGCTATCTGCCTTGTGGCTTTGTGCTTTCCTTCGGTAAAACGAAACAAGAAAGATTGGAAGTACAACAAGACCCACGAGCAAACTTAACGTAACGACTGGACCAAAATGGATCGTGGAAAAACTGACAGCGACCAGGGGCAGCAGCCCTATCCGAACCACTGCTCTCAATGTTTCATGTTTAGCAATGAACTGTGCCAGTGGTGGTGAATATTTGGAATAGACTCTAACAAAGATGCGTCCGAGAGAACAGGGAAGAAGACACGTATCCCTAAAATTTTTAAGAATAGCAACGCGTTTTTCCATAGGTGACCCATAAGCCGCAGTGGCTATGAAGCAGCCGCCGCCACCACCACCGCCACCAGAACCGGTAACAGTATCGCTCGCCTGTTTCGTCACGGTAAAATCGCTTCCCCCGTTACACACCGTAGGGCCACTGGTCCAGGTCCAATTACTGGTCCCTGAACCTGATGAAATCGAAGAAAAAGTAATCGTAAGGGTTTCATCAACATCTCCACCTGATTTGACATATGTAGCTGGTAACGTGCAACTTGAGCCAACAAGGGTGCCCCTGAATGTTACGCCTTCTTTCACGAGTTCTATATTATCTCCATCTTGTGTGATGGTGATCGTATCATTTTCTGGTTGCCAATTAGGATCACAGCTATTCCACGCTGATGATTCTATCCAGTTCCATGTTCCAGTCAAATTTGAAGTCCCGGCCCCTCCAGAAAGGGCCGCGTCAAGTTTGGATACGAAAGCATCCTGATCGCCGTTGTAAGTTGTGTCATAGCCTGTTGTTGGAAAGTCAGAAGAATAAGTCATGCCTGCCGCATAGACATCTCCAAGCTTATCTACAGCGATTGAAAAGATGTAGTCATGTTCGGCACCATCTAAAAATGTGGAAACAAGAAGACTTTGAAGATTGCTAGTGAGTTTCACAATGAATCCAGCTCCATGGCCGGTTTTGGTCGGCTTGTAAGCATTAGGAGTTGTTGGAAAGTCATCCCATGGAGCGTAGCCACCTGCATAAACGTCTCCATTTGCGTCCAGCACCATGGAATTTAAGCCTTCCCTAGAATGTTGACCACCGATGAATGTTGAGGCTTCGAGTCCCACTAGATTTCCGTCAAGTTTTGATATAAAGATATCTCCATTACCGTTGTATGTTCCATCCGCAACATTGGAAGTGGTTGGAAAGTCGGATGAAAACGTCTCCCCTGCCGTGAAGACGTCTCCGTTGTTGTCAACAGTGACGCAATTGGCGTAATCGTCGCCATTGGCACCACCAAAAACAATGGATGCGACCAGGGTGGTCAAGTCGGAGTTAAATTTTCCAACGAATACATCCGACGTCGCACTGGGAGAAGCTGAACCGGCTACAAATATGTTTCCATTCAAGTCCGCAGCCACAGATTTTATAACTTCGCCTGTACAGGAAGCACCAAGGAGGTTTTCGAGGATGTTATCAAGCTTTGCAACATAACCACAAGCGCCAACCCATTTAGTGTCGTAGATAACTGGAGTAGAATTGGAAAAGCCTGATGTAGGATCAGAACCTCCCACGCAAACATTATCATCAACATCTATGAATAAAGAACAAAGCCAGTACGGATACATGGAAACCAAAGAGTTTTGGATCGAGTCAGTTGTACCAACAAATGTCGACGCGAGGAGATTTTGAAGGTCGCTATCAAGTTTTGACACGAAGACATGGGCCTCTGAGCTATTTGAAGAGCGATTACTCGCATAAGCACCAGGTGTTGTCGGGAAATCTTGAGACCAGGTTTCGCCTGCCAAGAAAACATTCCCAATGCTGTCCGTGGATATACCGTAGCCCATATCGCAACTCGACCCCCCCAGAAAAGTTGAGGCCAAGAGGCTCTCAAGCGTACTATCAAGTTTTGAGATCCAGATATCTCCCATGCCATCATTGTCAACATCAAAAGCACCTACAGTCGAAGGAAAATCTGCGGAAGCCGTTGACCCAACGACAAAAACATTACCTATTTTGTCACATGCTAAGGAATAAGCCACATCGGCAGTGCCGCCCCCCAGAAAGGTGGATGCAAGCAGTGGATCAATAACAAGTTCTTTTGTTTTGTCGTATTTCCCCACCTCAAAACTGTATTCTTTCCTATCCGCGTCTAAGCAATAGTTGATCTCCACATAAAGCTTTTTGTCGCTGTTTTCCTGATATGCCAAAGGTTTAGTGAAACTTATGGGGCCACAACCAGTTCCTGCTTCTAGGTCGCCGTTTTCAGTAATTTTCAAATACTCAAGTCCGTCAAGTCGAACTCTAACACTTGTCGGATCTTCTCCGGGTTTTACAAAAAAGAGTTTTTCAACATTATTGCCAAATGCTTTCAATTTCAGATCTATTCCTTTGTACAGTTGTCCAAATTCTACTAGGTCGTACGCTGGAACATTGATTCTCCACGACGAAGAATCTTTCCCTTTAAAAAAATTTACTCTCGTAGCCGTTTTGCCTTTTCCATTCAATTCTGAGATTGAAGCTCCCAGGAATTTCTCTTTGATGACCGATCCTTTAAGACCATTCTGGCTGCCAGTTTGGGGGAGGGAATAGACTATTTCTCCATGCCCACTAATGAAAACTGTACCGGCAAAAGTCCTTGCATAAAACTTTACATTCTTGTCTTTGATTTGCCCCTTGTTTTGAATGAAAGGAATATGTAGCGAATCTATTTTGTTTGAGACCATATTCCTATCATGACCTCTTTGAAGCGCGCCATAGGCTAAGCTTACAGACATTGAGTAAATGAACAGGGTTGCTAACACCATACTAATTGCGCTCTTTGAACACCTTTTCACCATACCTTTCTTTCCTTTCTCCAGGAAATCATTCGCCTCTTATTTGGCCAGATAGTCGTTTCTCCATGTGTGATGAATGGCTTCTAAGAGAATGGCGAAAATACCTGATTAAACAGGATAAACTTGTATACAAAAACTCCTGAAGAATCAAGTGTATATATTAGGAATACTGTATCAAACTACTATGCAACAAGAGTCCGAAAGAAAGGTGTGGCAAAATGGGAGTTGGTGTGACGCGGAAAGCCCACAAGATATAGGGGTCAACGGTAGGAGGTTGGGTCACCGATAACTTGCCTTATGTTGCCAGTTCCTTGAATATTCGAAGCTGAGAGTTTCTCAACATAATTTCCCATTATTTTCACTCCCAGCAACGCAAACCCCACTTCAAGATACCTTGCCAAGATCAAAGATCCAGGATTTGAACATTCCAGCAATGCTCTCATTTAGGTATCACAAATATTTCGGCTTTTCAAAAGGTTGGATGGATAGCAGTGTGAAACAGCATCGGCAAATGGCTGTCACGCAATATGTGGGAGCACCGACAAAAAAAGCAGAGCCATACCGGTACTGCCCCAACCATGAAGATTGTGGTGAGCAAAGATAACACCTTTGGCTGTGCCATTTGCACCCTCTCTCCCTCCTTGGGTCGTCGGCCTATAACCCGGCAGTATAGGAACTTTCCCAACCTAAAACATTCCGCCGCCTGCTCCGTGGTGATGGCAGTTCCAGACACCGTCACCCCAACAGGTAGTTACACTCACAGCATGTAAGTTCCATGTATGGCATGCCGCACAAATGTGAGACCATTCGCCGTCACCTGTGACGCTGAGGTTGTCTTGTCCATTGATGGTGGTCCGCAGCAACCATTCATTCTCCGAACCATGGGGCTCATGGCAGTCCGTGCAGGCAAGGACATAATTCCCCGCTTGATCCGAGAAAGGTGCCTTGGTGGTGCCAACTCCCGTGTCTTTCCAATTATTGGTTTTCCCGTGCTCGTCATTATTTTCGCCATTTGACCAAATAATCTTACGAAGGTAGCGACCGCGTTCCGTACTGTAAACGTTTTGTGTGCTATGGCAGTTGCTGTTGCAAAACCCCTTGAAATTCGGCAAGTTGCTCCCGTCCGCAGTGCCGTCATTTGCAGGCTCGAAGTTGGAACCGCCCACATAGTAGGGAGCCTGATATTTGGCCGTGTAGTCACTCATAAGCTCGTTACCACCACTCTCATCTCCCCAAAGGTTCGTGGGGCTGCCGGGGCTGGGATAGTCGATTGGCCTCCTAACTGCCGTCCTAACTCCTCCCAAGCCGCTCAGCGTTACTGGGTAGTTCTGCTGGGCGACGTGCTGGTCGTGGCACACAATGCACGCGTTGGTGTCGCTGCTAAAGCCGATGTTGTTCACAGCATGATTCAGAACATCGGCAAGGTTATGTGACGAAGGGGTGTCCCCCGCTGCTGGATTAAAGGCATCATAGATCGTGGTAAACGTGGCTGTCCCGCCACCAAAATTCTTGCTGTAAGTGTAGTTATAGATACCACCATCCTGTACAGAACCTGTACCCTTATGGCACTGAAAGCAAAAATTGTCGGTCTGGCTGCCAGGACTATCATTGGAGGCGAAGAGCATAAGCCCATTCGGATCATTTCCACAAATGGTAGGGTCAAAGATGTCATGGCAGTGGGCACAGGAGCCTATTGAGCAGACTCCACCCGGCCAATTCTCACACGTTGCGGTTGACCGATTCACCCCGCTTGAGTCGTTACCATGGGCCGAATCGGCATAAATGTCCGCAGAAGCCACGTTTCCACAGATCAGCACCCACACCAACAGCGCCACTATGATTACCGTTGTGGTGGGCAAATATTGTAACTTGAGCCTTGCAATTAGCATCGTCTGCCTCCCTGTTTGTTCAATTGGCAAGAAAGGGCTAAATGGATGAGCTACAAGAAATATTTCCATTGCTACTCTACTTCTTATCGGCAAGGAGCTTAGGAAAATTGAATATTTGTTTCACACACTTAAGGTTTGCCTAATTTGCACGTTTGGTGACCTTCTTCGTCTGTAATATTAATATAACGACGAAGTGATCATGCATCAGCGAAAGTGGGGATAGAAAAGACCGGAATGGAACAAGAAAATTAGGTAGGTCTCAATGTTGCGGGCCGCCCTGCTTAGTACACAGGATACAAGATATAGGGAGTTTACTCAGTTATGCGCGAATATAACTATCTTGTCAGTATTGACACTTGTTAATCAGACGATTTCATCAAAGGTTTGAAACGAATATCATAAGTCTCTCAGCTCTTCATCTCACGAGGTGGACATCAGAAATCGGAAGACTTGGCCTGCCAATCTCAGGCAGTGATCTGTTTGTCGACAACTTAGAGTGCATCTTCGTTCCAGCTTGGATTCTCTCGGTCATCTGGATGTAGTAAGTCTGAATCGCCATTAGCGTGCCAGAAGGATTTGTCAATTGGTACATCAGCATATATGTGTTTTCTGTCGTGTCCAAAAGGACACCACCACTGTTCCACAACTTTTACCAGGTAGAAAAGATAAGCAAGCAACGCAACGGACAGTGGGCAATAGAGTTTACAGTTGAAGATCCAGAACAGCTTCGACCTGGTAATTAGAGCTGGAGACCCATACTTGGCTATGAATCTATCTGAGACGATTTGATTCTTTCGATTATGACTGTGACTGACCCAGTTCGGCACAAAATCCTTCCAATATGACTTCAGGTTACGCGCCCCCACCATCCTCAGATGAGTTCGAACTAAGAGAGCACAAAGAATCAGCGGCACGATTCCCACCAGTATCGGAAGGTAAATTAACGGAACACCTGCAAGGAATCTCCAGTGAGGAGTTTCGTCGAAGCTACCCCCAATTTGAACGCGTTCTTCCTCGCCCTTGGATTGTTGACTAATAAGCCAACATAGTCTCTGGGTGACAGTTGTTGATCCGCCTCCGTTGGTCTCAGGGGCACCCACTTTATCCAGCACCCTATGAATAGCAGTAAGGGATATGTTTGCTCCTTCTAGCTCGTTGTCGAAGGAACGACAAAACTTATGTTGTAAATGCATATCGCTTACTTGTAATGGCATTGGGAACTCACCTCCTCCGAATTGACTGATGTTTTGTTGGCGCAACCATAGCCAAACATGGCTTATAGGTCAAGGCTGCTGAAGGATGCCGAGAATGGGAGATATGGCCGAAAAATTAATGATTTGTGTCAGCAACCACAAAAAGTTCGGATTTTCAATAGTTTAGCTTGATAGCACATACTTGTGTTCCAAGGGTTCTGACCTGTAAGGTCGCAGAATGGTGTTATCTATACTTGCGCCAGAACGGCGATACATTGCAGGTATCGATAATCGCCACTCTGAAATCAGCAGTGTAGCTTTATGACGGCGGTTATCTCCCATAGGCATTATGACGGAAAAACCAAGATTATCTCTTAGTTGTCAGGCAAATATTTTACCAAAGAAACACAAAGACACCAGCTGACTACGACTGCAATTCACATCTCATTTCCAGAAAACTTAACATCCAATATGTTTTAGCGTTGGAAATTTTGGAGAGCGCAACTTATCTTCGACTTGCCTTGGAGACCAAATTTTTTGTGAATTTATCGCTGGGCAATGTATTTCATCAACATTTGCCGGACCCCAGGAGAGTCCCATTGCACTGGGCCAAGAAATTTTTCCCGGAGCACACCCTGTTTATCAATTATATAGGTTTCAGGCACCCCGGTCAGGCCATAAGCCTTGCCTGCCTTATTTTCCAGGTCAATAAGAATTGGAAATGTGTATTTTTGTTTTGCGACTACCGTGTCGGCAACGGCCGGTTTGTCATTGTTGAGAATGGCCAGCATTTTAAATTTATTTGCCGGCATTGACCTGTAAAGCTTTTGCATTGAAGGCATCTCCTTAATGCAGGGCAAACACCAGGTTGCCCAGAAATTAACAAATACCACCTGGCCCTTGAGTTCGGCAAGGTTCCAGGTTTTACCTTTTCTATCCACAAGCGTGAAGTCAGGGGCCAGTTTACCAACTTCAGCCACTTTTGGCCGTTGTCCGCAGGCGACAAATAGCAACAAGGTTAAGCAAATAATCGTGATTGAGGATGATAATTCTTTCATAATTAATCTGTAACCTCCAAAAAAACAGCCCCATTGCCGCCTGGAGCCCCCATCCTATTTAGTACTTTTTTGAAAAGCGCTATGGGATAGGTTGGCTCGCTCCAACTCCCTATCGAAGTCACAACAAAACTCATGTTCTAAATGCGCCTGGCTCAGTTGTGATGGCATTGGAAACTCACCTCTCTCCAGATTAACAATAAGAAATCACGTTTCTATGGCGCAACCATAGCCAAACATGGCTTATTGGTCAAGGCTTGTGAAGGATGCAGGGGGCAGAGACGCCGTTATCTTCAATATGTTAAGCTTGCTTCCCGCCGCCTGAAATTGGGGATACCTTGCCAACATTTATAATTCGAAACAACCAAAGATGTCAAATACATACCACGACGTTTTGAGCATGGTCAGGAGTAAAAAATGATAGATACTATGTAGGGTCACTTGGGCACGGCTTTGGTGTATAAGATGGAACTGCCCCAAAATTCACCAAAGGAGGTTATACTTATGAGAAAGACCCAAGCGACCCCAAGGAAGGACAATAGCACGGAGCGGGCATCATTGTACATGGCTTTTGAATTGAGTAACACGAAATGGAAGCTGGCCTTTAGTGCGGGG